>PVBE011045411.1_pt1 | contig 18442 bp, 18 predicted proteins | sample 1631181 | NCBI WGS metagenome assembly PVBE01 (sample SAMN08397723, study PRJNA350692) | Marine metagenome, whole genome shotgun sequencing project. | isolation source: water | place: Pacific Ocean | collected 2012-04
AAAATCGGAGCGGCCCCGGCCATCGGGAGGCTCTTCGGAGTTCCGATGGCCGAAGATAAAATGGAAAATGGGTATGAATTGTGGCTAAAATGCTGCGATAACACAAAATCGGGGGAAGTTAGGCGGTTTTTAGAGGTTCCCTTATGGCATTTCTGGCACTGGACCCCCTCCTTGGCCCAGATGCTATCCCTCCACCCGTTATAGGTGTTCTGGATGGCCTTGCCGTTCGGGCCGCCGCCGGTGTGCTGGTGGCAGCCCATGCAGGACTCCGCGCGCTCGAGAAAGGGGGTGCGGAGGACGCCGCCGTGCTCGCCGGTGGTAGTGACACCACCGGAGGTGGGGTCGCCACCGGAGGTGGCGTCACTGACGCCGCCGGCGCCTGCCTTGGCGTCCCCGGGCTTGGGGTCTTTTTTGGGCGGTCCGTGGACGCGCCAGTTTCTCACGTGGCAGGCGGCGCAGGCGAGGCCGGCCATCTCGAGTTATTGGAGGTGGGCCGGGTTCTTGCCCCAGGCGGCGAGGGGCCCCCGGCCGCGCATGGATTTTTTCTGCTGCTCGGCGAGGGGGGCGTGGCATTGGTTGCAGCCCTGGGCGCCGCCGGGGTTGCCGTCCCACATATCGACGGTCTGGCCGTAGACGCCCGGGCTCATGGCCCCGCCGTGGGGGGTGGTCCGCCACTGCTTGTATTGGTCGAGGTGTCAGCTGCCGCAGTCGGCCGGAAGAAGCGAGCGCTCGCGCCCCTTGTGCGAGGCGGGGGCCTCACCCATCGGGGGGACGGGGGTGCGCCAGTGGGCCTCGGCGGATTCGCGCGCGCTTCGCCACTTGCCCGTCCCGGCGGGACCGGTTCGCGCGGCTCCCGAAGGAGAGATTCCGCAAAATGCCGCTCAAAAAGAAGGCACAGGGCCATGCGTTGAAAAACGATGGGGGGGCCGGATTATTCCCTACCGGCCGGGATACCGGGTTATTTCGGTGAAAGGGCCGAAAATACGCGTGTAATATATTGAATTATATATCGTTAAATTATTATCGGAATTTTCGCCCTTGGCCCGGCGTCGGCGCTCCCCGGCCGCCCGGAGCCCGCGCGCGCGCGCGGATGAGGCGCACAGAGGAAGAAACCCGCACCCGCCTCTGGTACACTTTTGCCGCCCTTCAACTATCAGGAGCCCGTCTTGGACACTATTTCCATACGTCCCGCCCGGCCGGGCGATACCGACACCATCGTCCGCTTTAACGTCGAAATGGCCCGGGACAGCGAGTCGCTTGAACTCGCCCCCGAGATGGTCCGTCAGGGGGTGGAGGCCTCTCTCCGCTCCCCGGAACGGGGGAAATATTTTCTGGCGGAGAAAAGCGGCAGCGTTGTGGGCCAGATTCGAGTCACCCACGAGTGGAGCGACTGGAACAATTCGTATTATTGGTGGATTCAGAACGTTTACGTAGAGCCGGAATCACGCCGAAACGGAGTATATACGGCCCTACATGGACATGTGCGCGACCTGGCCCGCTCGGCGGGAGCCTGCGGGCTCTTTCTCTACGTCGATCGCGAAAATACATCCGCGCAAGAAGTTTACAACCGCCTGGGGATGGAGAGCAGCCACTATCTGATTTTCGAACAGGAAGGGATTTAATAAAAAATGCAGCGGGAATGTCCCGCGAAAAACACCTAGCTTTTTTTCAGGAGAACCGAAAGCGCCTGGAGTTTTGCCTCGAACCTATCGATTCCCGCCTCGGCCGAATCCACACAAAACCCGATGGACCACGATCCGGGCGACCCGGAGTTCTCCGTCACCCGCACGATCCTGCTCCGGCAATTCCGAAAGTTTTCATCCATGATTTGAATTCCGCAGGGCACCACTTCACCCACTTCCTGTTTTTTCGAAACAATCACCTGAAGTCCACCGGCGCTTACATCTTCAGGCACTAGAGATAAATCCGAGAGCGCGGGCGCATCGATCACGACGGGAATCGTAAATCTCGAATACTGTCGACGATCATCATCTTCTGGCATTGCAGGCTCGCTCCTGAATGTGGATTATTCGCTACTTTCGCCGTGGCTGTCTTTCCAGGCGGGCACTTTCTACAGCGCCAGCTTAGCCTCGACAAAATCGGGTTTGAGTTCAATCGCTTTCTCGAAAAGCTCCGCGGCCTTGTCGAGTTGGAGCCTGACGATATGAACAAGCGACATATTGTAAAAGATAACCGGATCACCCGAATTGATTTCTATCGCACGGGAAAAAGCCTCCAGGAACAAATCGTAAGCCTCCATTTGGCGGAGACTGATACCCAGGCGGTTGAACGCCCTCACGAACCCAGGGCCAGGCTCCAGGCTCGCGGCGGCCTCAAAAGTCTTTTCCGCGTCTTTTAGCTCTCCTAGCCCCGCGAGCGCGTGGCATAAACCGAGGCGAGCGCCGATGTTGCTGAAATCGTTCGTCAAAGCCTCATCAAACTGTCCTTTGGCGGCCTCGAAGTCCCCGTCCTCGAGATACTGATGTCCCCGGTCGACACGATCGTCTCCATCACCCGGTGCCATGGCGCTAGCGATCAATTTCCGTCCCTTTGCCTGTTTTTGGTTCAGGAAAAAGCCCCGGTCGGGCCAAACCCGCCACACATCGAAAAGAAGCGGGTACACCACCGGGCGGAGCGGTGTTTCCATTATACCGCGCCACAAAAAAAGATGCTGCCGGGAATTGGCGAAAACAAAAAACCCCATCGGGGGAGGAAAACCTATTTCTTCATCATTTTTATTATCTTTTCCCGTGCCTCCCTAGCCTCGAGGAAATCCGAATTGTACTCGAGCGCCTTTTCCAGGAGATTCAAACACTCGCCGAAATCAGATTTCGCCACGCATACCATTGCCTTGTTGTAAAAAAGAACGGAATCAAAGGGATTGAAAAACAAGGCGCGATCATAAGAATCCAGCGCCAACGCGAAATTCTTTTCTTTCCGGGCGGTTATCCCCATTTTGTTGTAAACGTGCAGATCCTTGGGCCGCTCTTCACTTTCCACGGCCTTCTTGAAAGAGGCATCAGCCCCCTCCTGATCGCCCATTTTCTGAAGCGTCTCACCGAGGCCGACATTGCCGGACACGCTTTTATCGTTGGCCACAATTGCGCATTCGTAGGCTTCCTTAGCTTCTTCAAGCTCTCCCTTGGCATATTTTTCATCTCCCTGATCGACGAGCTCCGATTCAAGTTTCTTGAATCTTTCCCGCACTTCCGGGTCAATCTTTTCGGCTTCGGCGATCGCCCGCTCGGCGGCCTCTTTGTCATTCTTTCGCAGATGGACTTCGGCGAGACCGGCATAAACATCGAAGACCTCTCCGCCCTTGAGGAGGGCTTCATTGAACTTGTCCTCCGCCTCGTTGAGATTTTTATCCGCGAGAAATTGCTTTGCCTTCTGAATCAGAGCCAGGTTGCGGCCGTCGAATTTCTCTTGCGCCGAAGGGTCGATTCGCACGGCTTCGCCAAGCACCTGCTCCGCCGCCTCTTTATCTCCCCGAGCAAGGTAAACCTCCGCAAGCCCGCAAAAAACGTCGGGCGAGCCCCCGCCGGTCGTCATCGCGTCCTCGAAGGCGGCCTCGGCGCCCTCAAAGTCTCCAAGCGCCAGAAGTTTTTGGCCCTTTTCGACCCCCGACATTGTCGCGTTCTCGTTTTCTTGGTCCTTCTCTTCCATTAGGGTTACGGTGAGAATGTACTTATCGAGAAGCTACTTGATAGCTTCGCGGAGAGTACGCTCCTCCACCGGCTTTTTTACGGTCGCGGATGCGCCCGAGGCGACAGCTTTTTCCGCCGTCTCCTCGTCACCATCCTGATACATGAAAATAATCGGGATTTGTTTGTTTTTTCCCTCCGATCGTATCTGGGAGAGCACTTTAAGGCTTTCGCCCTTCTCCAGTATGTCACTGATCAAAATGAGAGAATATTTTTCAAACCGCCCTTTATGAATGGTTTTATATGCGTTATCGACAAATGAAACGTTGCTCATCTGGTATTCGGTGAAGAGGCGCTTCAGCGAAGCAACCGACCAGGGCGCGCTCTCCGTGGCCAGGATGGGAATGTGGGGTTCGAGTTTCTCGGTCGGCATGGCTACTCTCTCGGATTAATTGAACACCTGCGACCATTCTCGCGATCATTGAAACACCAGCGGGCGCTCTGGGTCAACAAAGCTTACGCATACCGTTGATAAATATGTTTTTATACTATTTATGCAAATGCCGCCTGGACCCAAAAACCCCGGCGACGGCCTCATCGGGGCCCGGAGATCCCGGTGCCGTCCGAGCCCGTCAGTGGCGGCTCCAACCCCCGTCGGCCACTAAATTCGCCCAAAGCGGCGGGCTCCGAACCCGATAATGAGGACTCTGCCGGAGCCCCTCAAACATTTGACCAAATCCCTCCGAGGCGGCCAACAGCCCTGTTTTCCCCTCCCTGGGAGCGTTGACGCACCGAAGTGAGCGATTTAATGTCACAATCCTTGAAGCAATCGATTTCCAACCAATCCCTCCCCCCGGAGGAGGAGCCTGGCTTTGCTTGACATTCGCCTTATCCGAAACGACCTCGGCGGAGTGGCCGCCGCTCTGGCCCGGCGGGGAGAAGCATATGACCTGAAAGGTGTTTTGGAGATCGACTCCCGCCGCCGCGAACTCACCGCCGAGGTCGAAAGCCGAGTGGCCGAGATGCGCCGGGGCAGCAAGCTGATCGGAGAACTCAAAAAAGAGGGAAAAGAAACCGAGGTCGCCGAAATTCTCGAGAATAACGAGCGGCTCAAGGAAGAGATCAAAACCTTCGAGACCGGCCTCGAAGAGACCGAAGCCGCCTTCGGCGAGCGGATGCTCGAATTCCCCAACACCCCCCACGAGACCACCCCCAAGGGCAACTCCGAGGCCGACAACCGCCTCGAGCGCGTCTGGGGCGAGAAACCCGCCCTCGATTTCGAGCCCCGGGCCCACAACGATCTCGGCGCCGCCCTCGGCATCCTCGACATGAAGCGCGCCGCCAAAATCGCCGGCGCCCGCTTCGCCCTCCTCCGGGGAGCGGGCGCGCGCCTCGAGCGCGCCCTCATCAACTTCATGCTCGATATCCACACCGGCGAGCGCGGCTACACCGAGTGGCTCCCGCCCTTCATGGTGAACGCCCAGGCCATGATCGGCACCGGCCAGCTCCCTAAGTTCGAGGAAGATCTCTTCAAAATCTCGGGCGATCAGTACTACCTCATCCCCACCGCGGAGGTCCCCGTCACCAATATCCACCGGGATGAAATCCTCGACGGCCGGGCGTTTCCCCTGAAATACACCGCCTACACCCCCTGCTTCAGAAGCGAGGCCGGCTCCTACGGCAAGGACACCCGCGGCCTCATTCGCCAGCACCAGTTCAACAAGGTCGAGCTCGTCAAATTCGCCCTGGCCGAGACCAGCTACGAGGAACTCGAATCGCTCACCGCCGACGCCGAGGAGATACTCCGGCGCCTCGGGCTCCACTACCGCGTCGTCACCCTGTGCACCGGCGATCTGGGCTTCTCAGCCGCCAAGACCTACGACATCGAGGTCTGGCTGCCCTCCCAGGGCGTCTACCGTGAGATTTCCTCATGCTCGAATTTCGAGGACTTTCAGGCGCGCCGCGCCCGGATTCGTTGCCGGCCCGGGCCCGGGAGCAAGCCCGAATACGTCCACACCCTCAACGGCTCCGCTCTCGCCGTCGGGCGCACCCTCGTCGCCATCCTCGAGAATTTTCAGCAAAAAGACGGCTCCGTGATCGTCCCCAAAACCCTGCGCGGCTACATGGGCGGCCTCGAAGTCATCGAGCCCGGAGAAGACCCCGCCGGGTGAAAACCCGTATAATCGCCGGGCGGGACGAATAGCCCGTCCCCGGCGCGGAGGGGTGGCCGAGCGGCCGAAGGCGGCGGTCTTGAAAACCGCTGAGCGAAAGCTCCGGGGGTTCGAATCCCTCCCCCTCCGCCACAAACAAGTTTTTTTTTCATGTGCCTCAATTTTTCTTCACCCCCACACTCCACCCTACCCCCTCTCCCCAAACTCGCGCAAAAACGCCAGCGCGAATTCAAAGGATTAGAAGATATGCTGGTATTGATTTATCCGATCCCAATGAGTAAATTGGCTGTGTCCTGAAATTCGCAAACGTCCACCCGGGCCAACTGTTCTCTACGCATACCGGCAGCGAGGTGACGAAATGTCAAAACGAAAGTTCACCGAGATTCCTCAGCCGTTCATCTGCACCATCCTCTCGGACTCGAATCCGACCGACAGCATCCGATCCATCCGGCTCTCGGACTACGACGGCACGGACGCCTACGAGATGAATCTCATGATGCTGCGGAAAGAATTCCTGAACGAGAAGGACCTCCGATACGTTTTTCAGTCCACGGTCAAGCCCATCATCGTCTGTCACTACCGGTGGGACTACGAAGCGCCCCTGGACATGGGGGAGGAGGAGCGATTCGAGCTTCTCCTCAACACCGTCCGCTGGGGGGCGAGCGGCATCGACTTAGAGGCGGATGCGTACGATCCCTCCTCCGGCCCCCCCGAGTGGAGCGAGGAGGCCAGGGCGTACTCCCTCGACCGATCCTCGAAACCAAGGGACTGGACGACGGACCCCGCCGCGATCCAGCGCCAGCGGGAGATAATCGAGGAGGTGCACCGCCTCGGAGGCGAGGTGCTGTTGTGCGCGCACACGCGGGTCCACCTCTCGGTGGAGGAGGCGGTGTCCATGGCGAAGGAGATGGAGGCGAGGGGGGCCGACATCGCCAAGGTGGTTAGCGTGAATACCAACTATGAGGACCTGCTGGACTCCATGCGCGCCACGCTGGAGATCAAGAATGCGCTCGGTATTCCCTTCATCATGATGAGCCACGGCGAGCACTCGAAGATCGGGCGAGTGGTGTGTCCCATCCTGGGCTCCATGCTGGCCTTCTGCACTCAACCCCTCTCCCCGGGGGGGTACCCCCTGCAGCCCCCCATCAGGGCCATGAAGGCGGCTTGGGAGAATATCGATTGGAGCGTCACCAAGGCGCCCGATGAGGAGCGCTGGCTGTAAGGTTCGGTCCCGCGAGGCGTGTTTTCAGGGCTCTTTCGGCGGCTTCTTGAGCCCAAGAGGAAAGGAAGAAACTTGAATGGAAAACCCAGGTGACATCGAGATCCGAAAATCGGGGCTGGATCACTCCTACATCGGTGACCCGCATCACTACTCCCCGAGACGGCTGTACAGCATCACGGGGGCGGACTGGGAGCCGAGGATTAATTTCGACCGGATGCGGAAGGAACGCTTGGCCCGGGCGAAGGAGGCCATGGAGCGGCACGATCTCGGGGCCATGGTGCTCTACCACGGCGCGAACGTGCGCTACATCACGGGCGTGTACCAGGGGATGTGGAAATACAACATTTTCATCCGCTACACCGTGCTGTGCCGGGACAGCGAGCCGGTGTTGTTCGAGACGGTGGGCTCGGACATGGAGCGGGCGAAGCTCAACTCGCCCTGGATGTACGGCAATATCAAGCCCGCCGTCACCTGGACCTGGTCCGAGGGGGCGACGGAGCGGCAGGCCCAGAACATGGTGTCCGGCGTGGTGGATTTGCTGAAGGAGCGGAAGGTGTTCGGCGAGAAGATTGGCGTGGACATCATGGACATGTGGGTTCACTCCGCCTTCGAGGAAGCCGAGGTGAAGCTGGTCAACGCCTGGCCCGCCATGTCCGAGGCCCGGCTCATCAAGACGGTGGACGAACTGGAGTGCTGCAAGATCTCCGCCGCTATCACGGACTCCTGTTTCGACATGATCCGCAACGAGTGGCTGCGCCGGCCGGGACTGACGGAGAGCCAGCTGGCCGGGAACATCATCAAGTTCTTCACGGACCGGGGATTCGAGGAGGGCCAAGCCTTCTGCGTGGCCTCGGGCGGCAACACCAACCCCTACGCCCGGTGGTGGTCGGACAAGCCGATTCGCGGGGGAGACCTCGTGATCACGGACATCGGGGGGCGAGGCCCCTGCGGGGGCTATTACGCGGATGCGACCCGGACACACATCTGCGGAGACGCCTCGCCCACGCCGGAGGAGAAAAAGGCCTACAGGGAGACCATAGATTCCGTGGAAGCTGCCATCGCTGCTTCCCGGCCCGGCAACACCTCGGCGGACACGGCCAAGCACTTCCCGGTCTACGATGACGACAAGTACAAGACCTGCAGCCTGTTCCAGTTCGGCCACAGCATCGGCTTGACCTTATACGAAGGGATGTGGATCTCCCGGGGGTTCTCGCTGGAGTTCCCCGCGGAATTCAAGGCGAACATGTACATGGCCATCGAGACTTACAGCGGCGAGCCCGGCGACGAGCAGGCGGTTCGCCTGGAGCAGAACGTGGTCATCACGGACAAGGGCGCGGTGCCCTTCACCCTCTTCCCCTACGACGAGAAGTTCCTGGACTGACGAACTCAAAAAGCCTGTCTTTCCTGTCCCGGTCCGGCGATACGATCCCGGGCCGTTCGGCGTTGGGGCCGTGCGGCCGGAATCTCTTGAAAACCAGTAATTATGGTTGCCTCCAAGACCGGCAGTGGCGGCTCTTTTCGGAGGCCATAGCGCCCATGGGACAAGTCCGCCCATGGATTTCCTCCCTATTGATGGCGTATTGTTAATCTTCCGGAAGCAGCCTGGCCTCGAATATATTTGGGGATAAATTCCAGGGATGAATTTTCAAACAGGACGCGATCAAGGAACCGACATAAACGATCTCAACTCATAGGAGGCGGTCAGATGGTGACTGGCTATGTAGACAGGATTTTGCGGGTCGATCTCAGCGCCCGGCGCACCTGGACGGAACCGCTGCCCCCGGAGGATGTCCTTCGGAAGTATGTCGGCGGTACGGGGCTGGCCCTTCATTATCTTATCCAGGAGTGTCCGCCGAGCGCCAAGCCGTCCGACCCCGAAACCCCGCTTATCTTCATGACCGGCCCACTCGCCGGCACAAGAGCGCCCAGCTCCTCCAACTACGTAGTGGTGTCTCTTCACTACGATATCCCCTACGCCATCGGCGCGGGTTTCGCTCATGGGTTCTGGGCCGCGTTCCTCAAGTTCGCCGGTTACGAGGGAATCATCGTGACGGGCGCTTCCGAGGAGCCCGTCTATCTACTCATCGACGACGACAAGGTCGAGTTGCGCGACGCCGCCCCCTACTGGGGCAAGGGGACGCGCGAGACCGAAAGGCTCATCAAGCGGGAACTGGACGTGGACTCGGTCGAGATGAGCGTCGCCTGCATCGGCCAGGCGGGCGAAAGCATGTTGCCAGGCGCGATGATCAAGAACGACCGCAACCACGGCGCCGGCAAGGGCAGCCCCGGCGCACTGATGGGGGCCAAAAAATTAAAAGCCATCGCCGTGCGCGGTACCGGACAGGTTTCGGTCGCGGAACCAAAAGACTTCATCGAAACCGTAACGCAGTGGGAGGACAACCTCTTCGTCGATTCCGAGGACGGCAAGGCCCCCCTGGGAAAGTTGTGGCACAACGGCGGAATGACGCGGCACCACGGCGTCATGTCGGAGCAGGGCATTACCGCCGGAAAAAACCTGTTGGACCCCGTGTGGAGCAGGAAATTCTCCGAAAAATACATGGACGCATGCGCCGGGTGGCGGGTGGACCCCCAGCCTTCCTATAACTGCACGATTGCCTGCTCCTACGATGTACGCATCACCTCGGGGCAATTCGCGGGCACCCGGGTGAGCCTGTGCGGGGGAGGAGAGCCTTTTGAAGGGGCCGCCGCGATATTCGGGGTCGATGAGCCAGGCGCGGCCCTGATGATGACCGATCACTTCGACGACATCGGGATGGAGTCGGGGTTTGGGGGTCCCATCCTGGGCATGATTTACGAGGCCTACGAAAAAGGCATCATCACGAAGGAGGATACCGGCGGCCTGGAGCTGACGTGGGGAAACTTCGAGGCGGCGATTGAGATCCTGGATCAGATGATCGAGCGCCGCGGATTCGGCGGAAAGCTGGCTGGCGGCATGAAAGAAGCCGCCGCCGCGATTGGCGGAAATGCCGAGGATTTCCTGGTGCACGTCAAGGGCGCGGGCATCAACATGCACGACTGGCGGCCGCTGTGGGGGCCGCTGTTCGGTCAGATCATCGCCGGAACCGGACCCGCGCACCAGATCGAGTATCCCATGCTGTGGCAGTCGAAAGACGCGGCATCGGAGGTTCCCACCGAAAAGGTGCCCTCCGCCCAGGCCCAAAAGATATGGGAGGACTGCACCGGAGTCTGCATGTTCGCCTGCCAGGGCGTGAAAGATGTCGTCGAGCTTGCGCCGCGCTCCGTCGCTCAGGCGACGGGGTGGAGCGATTTTACATCCGATGAAGCGATGCGGGTCGGAGAGCGGGTGGTCAACATGATGCGGCTCGCCGCTCTCAGCCGCGGGTTTAAAAAAGAAGACGACTTTGACGTATCTCCCCGGTTGATGGAAGGCCCGACGGAGGGCCCGGCCGCCGGCGCTCCCTCCATGGGCCCCCACCTGAAGCGGCTTTTGGAGAAGTATTACGATCAGATGGGATGGGATCCCGAAACGGGCATCCCCAGAAAAGAAACGATCGAGCGCCTCGATCTCGAGGATGTGGTGAACCGGCTCGAGTTGGGGAGCGCGATCAAGTAACCATCATTCGCCGGTCGGGCCTTTCCGCCAAACGGCCGTGCAACCTTCTCTCTCCGGATACTATCGTTTTCGCCGTCCGGCGAAGATGATTCCGGCCAGGCAGGACAACAGGGCCCTGAGGATTTGAAATCCGATAGGGGTGGGCGGGTCCTGCGCAACGGCTTCGTAGGCGGTGATGATCCTGCCGCGATCATGCCCCCAACCCCAATTGCGTTTGATGTGATCGGCGGCGCGGCTCCCCATCTCGATACGTTTTCGGGGATTTTGAATAAGGTCCATCAGGGCGACCTCGAAGGGTTCGGCGGAATTCACCGGGCACAAAATTCCGACCTCATCCGAGTTGATAACCTCGGGAACAAAACCGACCCGGGTGGAAACGACAACGCACCCCGCCGCCATCGCCTCGATGACGGGCAACGGCCCTCCCTCAAACCGGGAGGTGCAGAGGTAAATGTCGATTGTCCGGTAAAAATCCAGGGCCTCTTCCCGGTTTTCCGGGGCCACCAGGTCGGCGGTGACGCCGTTTTCCCGCATCTTTTCGAGGAGCGGCGTCCCGCCCTCTCAGCACAGCCTCAATTTGATATCCGACCGGCGAGATACCTGAGTGACAACGGACTCGAAAAGGTCCAAACCCTTCCGGTTTCGGTTGGCGGGGATCATGCGTCCACTGAAACCCAAGACAGGAACAGCGTCTCGCGATGGATCAATGTCGTTGACGCCGGGGCGCGCGACCTCCTCGGGAACCGGAACACCGGGCCGCCAAACGTGCCGGACTACAATCCCGGCGAATCGCGCCTCCTCCGCGGTCATTTCAGACATCGCGACGAATCTTCGGAATCCCATGCCGATCAGCCGCTTGATGAAACCGATGTGGCTGCTCTCGATATGGGCGAGGGTGACGAGGCAGCGCCGCCCTATCCCCAGCCAGCCATACCCGCTAGCGATATATTGACCCAGAAAATGGATGACCTTGGCTTCGCGCGAAAGGCGCCAGGCGCGATAGGGGTTGTTCGAGATTTCATCCTCGGAAAGGATTGTCGATTCGTGGCTGCCTGAGAGGGATTCGGCCATCTCGCTGGCCATGGTCCCTAGCGCCCAGTCATTGCGGTCCACTACAAAAGGGACAAGATCGCGGCTTTTATTATTCATGATTTGTTTTTATTATTAGCAAATTCACATCGCTGCCCAGGGGCGATTCAATCCCGCGAAATTCCTCCCGCTCGAAATACTTATAGTTTAATACTCAATTAAAATCGTGTGGGTGGCTAATACCGCCCTGTCCGAATATTCAAACGAATCATTAGGCATCTGTTTCACAGAAAACGACAAGGCCGCTTCCCGGATCTTTTCCGGCTAAAACTCCTTCTCCAGAATCCACACCCCGCCGCCGAGGCGCTCGCTCAGGAAAACGCGGCCGTCAACCGCGACGTAAATGTCGTCCACCTGGGTCTGGACCACTTCATATTCATGAACCCCCATCGCGATGTGGACGGGCGGGCGGTTCGGGGTGGCGGGGACGTAGTGGGCGGTCTCCCTGGGGTTGAGCGGGTCCTTGATGTCGTAGACGCGAAGACCGCCGTTGAAGTAGCACTGATAAACGTGGTCTTGGTCGATGAGCGAGCCCGGCCGGTTTTCGTGCAGGTTGTGGGGGCCGAATCGGCCGCCGCGCTCCTCGAAATCCCCCTCGGGAACGGGCAGCATGGAGAGCACCTTCGGGTTTCGCTCGTCGGCGATATCGACCACCCGTATCTGCTTGCGCATGTCCTCGCAGTCGTAGGCGACGAACTCGTCCACGACGACGCACAACTTCCGCTCCGGAAGGACGAGGACCGAATGGGTCGAGGCGCTCTCCTCGGGGGGGAGCTCGAGGTTGCTGATAAATCTCGGGTTCGAAATGTCCGAGATGTCGAGGATGATGAACCCCGAATCCCACCAGGCGTTGTAGAGACGGTCGCCGAAGGCGTAGGGCGTGTGAAGGGCCACCCGCTTGGGCTGGACGCCGGGGGGATGTCCTCGGTTTCCACGTATTGACCCCGCCTGTTTTTTTTGTGCGTGTGCATATGGCGCCACTCGCGCTCCTCGCTGTCTCGCATGCCGGGCACCCACCAGCGCCCCGCCTCCTCGGGCCGGGAGGGGTCCGATAGATCGACTATCCGCAGGAACTGGTCGCAGTATCCCTCGTCATCGCCGGGCAGAAAGGCGTAGCGCCCGTCGATGAACCACATCCGGTGGCATCCGGTGCCGCCGACGTTAAAAAATGAGATGAGGCGCAGATCGGGCAGATGGGAGATGTCGTAGATATCGATCCCCGCCTTGGTCGGGACCCCGAGGCCGTGCTTCTCGTTGTTGACGATCATGATGTCGCCCGAGATTTGGAGCTTGGTGTTGTGGGTGTTGGGGGGAGCGGGAATCTGATTCACGACGCGGGGGTTCCGGGAGTCGGAAACGTCGAGGACGCTGACGCCGGCGCGGGAGAGCCCGATGTGGCCGCAGAGGAGGTAGTGATCCTTTAAGAGGATCTGCATCACATCGCCCATGTGCGGCCCCCCGAAGTCGCAGTGGCCGAGCAGCTTGAAGCCTTTCCCCTGCGCCTTTCGCATTTCCTTGCCGGGCTTGCCGCGCCCCGGAGCCAGCCCCGCGCTCGATTCGTTAGTCATCGCCGACCTCCCCCCCCAAAACCAGCCGAATTCAGGGTTCCCGTTCAATAAATACCTTGATGAAAATATTCCCCATCATACTTCATCGGGGAAAAAACCGATCAGGCCCCGAGCTTTTCCTTGAGCCAGTCCCCCATGTAATGAACCACGGGGGAGATGTAGTCGATGTGGCAGTGCTGAGCGCCTCCGTCGGGGCCGGTGAAGACCTTGAGCGTCTTGTCTTTCGAGCCCACGGCCCGGAACAGCGCGCGCGCGTCCTTCATGGGTATCTGCTGATCGTCGATTCCGTGGACGAGGAGAAACGGGCATTTCATTTTCTGCACCACCCCGTCGAGGCGGAAGCCCTCGAGTTTCTCGAGCGCCTCCTCGAGCGTCTTCACGTTGAAACTCCAGGTGAGATGATGCCCGGGCACCGGAAGTTGAGACTGGAAGGCGGCCTTGATGCGCCGGCTCCAGGTGGCGTGATAATCCCAGATCGCCCCCCAGGCGACGCAGGCCTTGAAGCGGGGCTCCATGCTGGCCGTCCTCGGCGCGTAGTAGCCCCCCAGACTCGGCGCCACTATGGCGGCCCGCCGGGCGTTCGCGTCCTTTCGCTTTTCGAGATAGTCCAGCGCGGCCGCGCCTGCGACCTCGTAGTCGTGGCGCAGGTGAATTTTCCTGAAGCGGATGGACTCCCCGACGCCCGGGCTGTCCACGATGAGGCAGCTCATCCCGCGCCGGGTGAACGCGTCCGCCGCCCAGTTCAGGCTCATCTCCTTGGTCCCGTCGAAACCGTTGTAGAGCACAACAACGGGCGGCTTCACCCGGCGCGTGTTCTCGGCGGGCACGAAATAGGCGGCGAGTTTTTTTCCGCCCTCGAAGGGAATGTCCACCGGCTCGATCCGGGGCCGCTCGGTCAGCCGGGCGAAGCGCTTGAAGCAGTCGATGGAGAGACGGTACGCCCCGAGCGCCGCCTTGTCCTTGGGAAAGCGGAAGCGGTCGGCCATCTGGTAATAGTTCGAGGCGCGCCGGTGGGAGGCGGCGGCCGAAAGGGCGTGGCCCCTCCGCTCCTCGGCCAGTCCGCTCTTGCGGAGACGGTCCGCCACGCGGCGCCATTCGCGGAACCAGAGCGCATCGTCGCCGACCCTCCGTGCGAGGCGTCGGCAGATCTGGTCGACCTCGCCGATGTCCGAGGCGCCCGAGGATGCGCCGGCCATGGCGGCGATGATGTTGAAGGACCACCTGTAGTCCCCGGGAAAATAGGCGAACCACGACTTTTTTCGTATTGCCTTGACGACCATTCGCGCCGCTCCTCTCTATATATGCGTTCAAGCCAGTATGATTACCGCTACCGCATCCGGCCCGTCGAGGTGTCCATCGGGTGAACGTCGGTGACGAGTCTCTCGTCGTAGGGATAGGGGGTGTAGACGTCCGGGCCCTCCTCGGTGACGACGAGGTTGTTTTCGAGCCGGAACCCACCGACGCCTCTCTTGCCCGCGTAGGGCTCGAGGTTGAAGGTCATCCCCGCCTCAAGGGGCTTGGGGGCGTCGTATGCCGTCCGGCTGAAGAAGGGAGGCTCCCAGGGGTTCGTCCCCGAGCCGTGGCCCAGGCTGTTCAAAACGTAGGGCTCCGCGGCCTGATAGACATCGAGAGTGGTGTTGCCGGGCCGGGCGGCGGCGCAGGCGTTCCAGACCGAGTTGTAGCTCTTCATGTGCCACTCGATCTGCTCGCTCGTCGGCTTGATGTCTCCGCAGATGACGGTGCGCGTGAAATCCCCCCAGTAGCCGTTGAAGCAGCCCCCGATATCGATGATGACGGGGTCGCCCCGGCAGATATACCGATCGGAGGTGAAGCGGCGGTAGGGTGCGGTGTAGGGGCCCGAGCAGACGATGTTCGCGCACTGGGTCCATTCGCTTCCCATGGCGGTCATCTTATGCCAGGCCGCCGCGAGCACCTCGCACTCGCGCACGCCGGGCTTGAGGAAATCCTGGGCGGCGTCCATGGCGGCCTCGGTGATGACGGTGGCGACCTTCAGGCAGGCGATCTCGTCTTCGGTCTTGATGATCTTCGCCTTGCTGAGCACCGCATAGCCGTTGACGAACCGGGTCTTGGGCAGCGCCTCCTTTAGGCACTCCTCCAGGAACGGGTCCCACACGTCCACGCCCACGGTTTTATCGTCCAGGCCGTCGATGAGCCCGGTCAGCAGGTCCACCCATTTCCGCACCCCCGCGGGTTCGTTCAGTATCGCCCGCTCCTGAATCTGTCCTGAATCCATCCAGGTCATCGACTCGCGGCAATACTCATCGTCCATCGTGAAGAGGATGGGTTCGTGGCCCTCCGCCAGCACCGTCGTGAGCTTGTTCGAGTAGGTCGGGCCGAGGTGGCTCCGCGCGCTGGTCAGATAGCGGGAGTCCTCGGTGGCGAAAACGAAGAGCACATCGACATCCGAGGCGGCCAGCGCGTCTTTCGCCTTTTGAAGGCGCTCGCGCCTCATGCGCGGAAAATCGATCCGCTCCTCCCAGTCCACGCCCATAAGTCCCTTTGTCATCGTTTCCCCTCCCCTTTTTTGCCAGGCCGTATTCCCCCGGTGGCGATTGCCACGGAGAATCCGGTAACCGGCGCCTAAATCGTCAAGATCACTTTTCCGAGCACCTGCCCGCTCCTCACCGCTTCCTGCGCCTCGTTCGCCTCTTCCACGGAAAAAACGCGGTCCACGTTGATTCTAAAATTCCCCTCGCGCAGCAGCGGGACAAAGCGCCGGATCAGCTCGGGCACCCTTTGAAACAGATTGGCGAACACCATCCCGTGCACGGAGGCGTCCTTGCCCATCAGCGCCGGGACCCGAAACTCCGTCCGCGGGCTTTTCCCGATGCCGACCCCCAGCACGACGATGCGCCCGTGCACCCCGATGGCGTCGAGGTCCTTATCGAAGTTATCGACGGCCGAAACGTCCACGACGACATCCACCCCCCGGCCGCCGGTGAACTCCAGGCAGCGCGCGGGAAAATCCTCCTCCCGGTAGTTGATCGTTTCGTCGGCGCCAAGGCTCCTGCAAAACACCGCCTTCTCGTCAGAGCTCACCGTGGTGATGACGCGGCACCCCAGCCTCTTCGCCAGCTGAATCGCGGCCATCCCGACGCCGCCGGCCCCGCCGTGAACGAGGACGCTCTCGCCCGGCCCCGCCCCCGCCTTGAACACCAGGGCGTTCCAGGCCGTGAAAAACGGCGAGGTGATCCCTGCGCCCTCTTCATAGCTGTAGTCCTCGGGAAGCTCGGCGGCGTATCCCGCCTTGAGCCGGACGAGGCCGGCGTAGCTTTCAAAGGCCAAGCCGAAAACCCGCTGGCCAACGCGGAAACCCTCCACCCCCTCGCCGAGGGCGGCGACCTCGCCCGCCGTGTTGTGCCCAGGAATATAGGGAAGATCAGAATCCCGCCGGTGGGCCCTGTCCCCGAGGCGGATGATGAGATCCACCGGATTCACCCCGGCGGCGGCGGCCTTGACGAGAAGCTCCCCGGGCCCGGGCGAGGGGTCCTCCACCTCATCCACCCGCATGGGGTCCGAAAGGCCCCACCGGTGCACGCGAACCGCTTTCATTTCCGCCCCTCCCAGCCGGGGGCTGTCCCGGAAAATTCGGCCTTTCGGTTTTGGTTGAATTCCTGAAGCCATAGTATAGGCAAATTCGAGAGAAATTTAAGGTCCGCGCCCCGGAATTTGAGCCGTGAATGTGTAAACCAGAATGGAGCTCCCCGCCGAGGTGGCCGCCCGCAGGGACGGCTGACGCCAGCGAGGACGACGCCATGAACCGTAATCGTCTATGATGCGAATATCGTTCACACGCCGCGAGCCGGACGGAATTCCGTCTATCTATCCCATTTCAAGGAAAACCCTTTACAAGAGGAAAGTCTCATGAAGAGGAAAATCCCATGAAAATTCTGGTGGCCAATCCGAACACTTCCGAGATAGTGACCGGGGTGATCATGCGCTCGGCCCGTCGCTGCGCGCTCCCCTCCACCGAGTTCATCGAGCAGACCTCGCCGGGGGGCGCCCGGAACATCGACTGCGCCTACGGGGACTACATGAGCGCCCCCCACATGATCGAAGCCGTCCGCGAGCGCGTCCACGCCAGGCGGCCGGACGCCGTCGTCCTCGCCGGATTCGGCAACGTGGGCGTTTACGCCTTGAAGGAGATTCTCGAAATTCCGGTGTGCTCGATCTCCGAAGCCAGCATGGCGATGGCCTGCCTGCTGGGGCACCGCTTCTCGACCCTAACCATGCTCGAGCAGTTCATCCCCTACCAGCAGGATCTGGTCCGCCTCTACGGATTCGAGGCCAAATGCGCCTCCGTCCGCGCCATCAACATCAACGTCGAGGAGGCGGCCACCGACCGGGAGCGCACGCTGCGGGACCTCACCGCCCGGGTCAAGAAGATCGTCGAAGAGGATCAGGCCGAGGTCATCATTCTCGCCTGCGCCGGCCTTTGCGACTACGACCGCGAGCTGACCGAGGCCTCGGGGGTGCCCGTGATCGACCCCGTCGTCGCCGCCGTCAAGACGGCAGAATCTCTCGCCGCGATGGGGCTCAGCCACTCGAAGGTCCGCAAGTTCCACCTTCCACCCCAGCCAATCGAGGCCTACCGGGGAGACCTCATGGCGCGGAACCGGGAATGATCTTTCACACAGCCCAACACACGAATCGGCCCGGCGCCGCTTTCGCCCGGGGCACGAGATGGGTCCATTTTTTTGGGGGGGGTAGGGTCAGCCGCCCTCCTGCGGAGCCTAAGGCGTTCAGTGTATTTTATTATTAGGATAATTTGATAAATTTTATTTTTCATATTGGCCAACTTAACTTAAGGGGACCAAGTATGCAATATTAAGGTCAATTACTCTAAACTGACCTCCCCCCATTTGTAGTACCACTAGTTACGAGGGTTCTGGAACCATGGACGACGGGCGAAGCAGAGCGAAGCCCGGAGGCCATGGTTCTTTCGTTTCAGGTGCTGGGGGCCGGTAGCCCAGTGAACCGTGCGGCCTGATCCTATTGTAGATATGCCGCCAGCGCTCCACCAGCACTTTTGCTTCGTGTAGGGTATCGAGTCTCTCTAGATTTAAGAGTACATCCCGCATCCGCTCTGAGACCTCAATGCGCTTGCAGGCCACAGGTACGCTTTGTCCTTG
>PVBE012942137.1_pt1 | contig 18441 bp, 17 predicted proteins | sample 1631181 | NCBI WGS metagenome assembly PVBE01 (sample SAMN08397723, study PRJNA350692) | Marine metagenome, whole genome shotgun sequencing project. | isolation source: water | place: Pacific Ocean | collected 2012-04
CTTATGAGTTCCTTCATTTATCGGGGGGATTACCGCAGCTCGGCTCCAGGGGTAAAAATGCGAACATCGAACCCCGATTCGAAGCTGCCGCTGGTGATGAAAGTTGTTTCAGAAAAATTGAACTCACGCGCGATATTCTGCATGTCACCGGATGATATATTTGCGGCGTCAAACAGGGTTGCCAGCTGGTTTCCCGCGAAGGAGGTTTATGCAAAAACATCGGTAATATAGAAGGTATCTGTCATGCTCTAGCCCTTCCTAAATGGTGAGTGCTCTTCGATATAGTCGATCTCCTCCAGGATATGTCTGTTTTCCTGGTTCAGGTAGTGGCTCACCGCATCACGGAAGGACTGATTAACAATCCAGTGAGCACTATAGGTTTGAGTCGGCAGATATCCACGGGCCAGTTTATGCGGACCCTGTGCACCCGCTTCCACCCGCTTCAGACCCCTGCTGATTGCATATTCAATGGCCTGATAGTAGCAAACCTCAAAATGGAGAAATGGATGATCTTCAAGACAGCCCCAGTTGCGACCATAAAGACACTCCTCACCGATGAAATTTATTGCACCGGCGACGTAACGACCTGCTCTTTTACACATTATCAGCAGCACATTTTCCGGCATGGTCTCGCCAATGACTGAAAAAAACTGACGAGTCAGATAGGAGGATCCCCACTTACGGCTGCCTGTATCACGGTAAAACGTGAAAAATGCGTCCCAGTGCTCTTCCCTTAAGTCATTGCCACTGAGGAGTTCAATTTCAATGTCATTGACAACTGCCGCTCGCCTTTCACGTTTGATATTTTTTCGCTTTTTTGAGGACAGGTCAGCGAGAAAGTCGCTAAATGTCCCATAACCACGATTGAGCCAATGAAATTGCTTGTCAGTTCGCTGCAGGAACCCCATACCCCCCATCCGATTCCACTGGGATTCCTCGGGAAATGTGACATGAACTGAGGAAACTTCCATGTTTTCAGCAACCTGCATGATGCCGGACACAAGGTATTTTTCATATTCAGTATCCCGGGTCAGCAACCGACGACCGGTGGCGGGAGTGAAGGGAACCGAACATTGCAACTTGGGGTAATAGCGCCCACCCGCCCGCTCGAAGGCATCGGCCCAGCTGTAATCAAATACATACTCACCCTGGGAGTGGCTCTTGAGATACAAAGGTACAACACCTTTGATGCTGTCCATATCATCTTCCAGAACCAGGTGATAAGGAGCCCAGCCGGTTTCTGCCACTGCCGATTTGCTTTCTTCCAGAGCATGAAGAAATGCAAATGACAGGAACGGATCGAAAGGCTCACCGGCTGGATTGGCACACGAGTCCCACGCGGCCTGACCAATTTCGTCAATACTGGCACAGGCCCTTATCGAATAGGTCATTGGCCACGCGGCCTCAGTTACAGCATTTCACTGGCAATCAATTCCAGGGCTTCGGGTTGGCCGGCACCAATTAACATGCTGCCAACGTGGCCCTTGGTTCCCGCTTCCTTCCAGGCTTTCAGCCTTTCCTTGATTCGCTCTGCAGGACCAATAAGGTGCACCTCATCAACCAACTCATCCGGAACCGCTGCCATAGCCTCATCCTTCTTGCCGGAAAGATAAAGGTCCTGAACCTTAACGGCGGCATCTTCATAGCCAAGAGCCTTTGCATAATCGTTATAGAAATTCTGATCGCGAGCCCCCATGCCTCCAATATAGAGCGCCATGTGCCCCTTTGCGAACTGGCGACAGGCGTCAACATCATCACCCATAATGCAGGTAACAAACGGAGCTATATCATAGTCCATCAGCGTCTTTCCGGCCTTTTTCAGCCCTTTGCCTATTGACTCTTCAAAGACATCATATCGCTCGGGGTTCATCCAAATAGGGAACACGCCATCCGCAACCTCGGCACTGCCCTCCAGCCCTTTTGGAGTGATGGAAGCGGTATAGATCGATATAGATGTATCTGCCTGCAGAATACTTTTCAGTGGCTTACCAAGGCCAGTTCCATCGTCACCGCTGTAGGGCATACTGTAATGAAAGCCTTGGTGCTCTACCGGTTCTTCCCGGGCCATAATCTTTTTCATGATACTGACATACTCTTTGATTCGGGTTATCGGCCTGCCGTATGCGACACCATGCCAGCCCTCAACCACCTGTGGTCCAGAGGCGCCGAGACCGGTTATGAATCTGCCATTTGAAAGCTGGTTAAGGGTCATGGCTGTCATGGCTGTGCAGGCGGGTGAACGCGCTGGCATCTGCATGATCGCCGTACCTACCTTGATCGTTTCTGTATTAGCCAAAATCCAGGCTGCAGGTGTAACCGCATCTGAACCATATGCCTCAGCGGTCCAGACTGAATCGTAACCCAGGCTCTCTACATATTTTATTCGGTCAATCTCCAGATTAACGACCTTTCCTGAAAATCCACTCAATAGTCCAAGTTTCATACTTTACTCCTTTGTTTTCATTTGTGATCTGTTGGCCAGTTCCCCAACCTAATAGGCAAACATGCTGCCGGTAAATGCGTTAAAAGTTGCTTGTGATTCAGTGGGAGATACACAGGAGATAATGTGGGTGGTTATACCACCTTCTCCATATTCACGAATTCTGTCCTGGCATTCATCCATGCTTCCAAGGATAGCTATATCATCTACAAGGGCATCACCAAGCGCGCCAGTGGTCTTCTCCCGGTCCTTTGCCGCCCAGCCTTCTGAAATGGTTTTTGCGACATCTTCATGTCCTGCCCAGGCAAGAAAGTCGTTGTACACGGGTGTCGCGTAGTAGGGAGCAAAGCCTTTGCGAACAAGGTCTCTGGCGCGAGGTTTATCATCAGTCACGATAACCTGGTGACGGCAGACAATTTCAATATCCTCTAGTTTCTTCCCGGCCCGTTCAGCGCCGATCCTGATATGCTCTATCATTTTTGGTAAGGCATCCTTGGGGAACAAATTCAGGATGACTCCATCGCTAAATTCAGCGGCTGCCTCGAGCATCTTGCTCCGCAAGGCGGCCATATAGACTGGCTGCTCACCCGTATCCAGCGGCAACTGCCTGTAGCCGTGACTACTCACAGTATTACCTGAGAAATCTGTTTTCTCTCCACGGAGCATGCTCTTAACAAGCTGCGTTGTTTCCTTGACCCGTGTCAGGGGTTTCTCGAATTTCTGACCATGCCAATTCTCCATCATTGTATGACTTGAAGAGCCCAGCCCAAGGATGAAACGCCCCTTTGATAATTTGTTTAGCACATGTGTGGTCGAGGCAAGTACAGCGGGAGTTCTGGAATAAACGGGAATAATGGCGGTACCAATCCTGCACCGCTCGGTATTTAGAGCTACCGCCGCGGCTGTCGTCAATGCATCGACACCAGAGCCATCGGCAAACCACAGGTCGTCGTATCCTTCAGCTTCAGCCCATTTGGCAAGCTCTATGGTCACTTCAACACCGCGAAAGTCCGGTAGCGTCAAAGCAGTTCTTTGAGGCACTGTCATGGTATTTCCTTCTTACTTGATTTCTTCTACAGGCTAGTCGATCTCTTGCCGCCAGACCTGGGGTGGTTTCCCCTGTGACATCTGGACAACTCCCGATAACTCGATTCTCCAGGGAGTTAATTTCAGCAGTCCATAGGCCGGGTCATCATAGTTTTTCCAGAACACGCCTGGATCATAGCCTACGGGCTCTGGTGTCGACTTAAATAACGCCCAGATGCATTCTCTCTGGACAGGGTCATCATCCCATTGGGCTTTACAGTCAGCGTAGACCTGCTCGTGATCAGGATCCCAATAACTTAGTGAAACATAGGAATTCTCTGCCAGATGTTTAGTCTTCAGGGTTTCTCGACCCGTCGCTATCCAGCCTACCTTCCCCTCCCAGATCGGGTGCAGTATTCTTGACCTTGGCCGTTCCTTTCGATCAAGGGTACAAACGGTACACCAGACTATCTTGCGAACCCTACTATCGAACTCTTCTTCTATTACGCTAAAGCTATCGATATCCATTGTTAGATAATATCCATACTGGAAATATTTGTCTCATCGTTGTGCCCCTTGCGGTCACTGACATCAAACCCGGGCCGGTATAGCTGCTTTTTCTGTTCGCTGCCCTTTTTCCGCTCATATTTCGTGACGGCGGTGTATTCTGGCTCTTTCAGCTCAGAGGCCCCGAAAGATTTTTGCTGCTGTACTACCGGCGCGTCACCATAGGTTGTCGAACGCTGCTTTGGCTGTCTGCCGATACTGAGAATAATTTCCTCCATCTCCTCAGGCGATGTCTCCTGCCCATGACTTGCCCCTGCTGCACGAGTAATGGTTTCGTTCATCAAGGTTCCCCCAAGGTCATTCACACCCGCCTCAAGGCAGGCTCGAACACCATCGTGACTGAGTTTTGTCCATGAGGCCTGAATATTTCTAAAATGCGGATGCAGTACCAGGCGGGATATAGCATGAATCAGAATCGCCTCCCTGAAAGTAGGCCCCTTCCTTGAATTACCCTTAAGATAAATTGGGGATTCCATATGGATAAAGGGCAAAATAACAAACTCCGTAAACCCACCTGTCTTCACCTGCAAGTTCCGAACTCGCAGAAGGTGCCGTGCAACATGCTTGTACTGCTCAATATGACCAAACATGATTGTTGCGGTGGTATTGATACCCTGTTCGTGGGCGGCCTCCATCACTTCCAACCATTGGGCCGTACTAATTTTGTCCGCACAGAGCGTTTCACGCACTTCATCATCAAGTATTTCTGCAGCTGTACCAGGCAAAGTTCCGAGGCCAGCCTCTCTCAACTGGCCGAGAAAATCGCCGATACCCACACCCAGGGTATGGGCACCTTGCCAGACCTCCAGCGGAGAAAAAGCATGTATATGCATTTCCGGTGAAACCTGCTTAATGCTGTGACAAATATCAATGTAGTTCTGCCCGCTGTATTCAGGGTGAATACCGCCCTGCAGACAAACTTCAGAGGCTCCCCTGTCCCAGGCTTCCCTAGTGCGGCGCATGACTTCCTCTTGAGACAGATCGTATGGTTGGCCGCGAAGGTTCTCGCTCATCTTACCTTTTGAGAATGCGCAAAACTGACACTTGAAGTAGCAGATATTTGTGTAGTTAATATTTCGGTTCACGCAATAGGTAACTTCATCCCCTGAAACAAGTTTACGAAGCTCATCCGCCGCCTGGCATACATGGGTAAATTCATCGCCACGGGCTTTAAACAGGCGCACGATTTCAGCTTCTTCAAGCACCTCGCCCCGGGACGCCTTCCCGAGTATGTCGGCCAACTCCTGCGATGGAGTGGATTTCGGCACGCCCGTTACCCTCGCTAGTTCACCTTCCGGCGGCAATACCGTATGCCCCGCCGCCCAGGATTCTGCCCGCGCAAACCCCTGACCATCAATCGCCTGCAAAACAAATGGCTTAAGTTGCGGGTCAACCCAGCGATCAAGATCCATCGCATATTGCGGGTAAATCACCAGTCTTTCGGTCAGCACTTTGCCGGTATTAGCCGTTTCACTGGTTAGATTTGACAGGTGCGGCCAAGGGGCCTCAGGGTTTACAAAATCAGGCGTAACCGGCGACACCCCTCCCCAATCATTGATTCCAGAATCTACAATCTGCTCCAGGACTCCAGGGCTTAAATTCGGTGGTGCCTGGATATTCATCTCTGGTCCAAAAATAATCCTTGCCATCGCAATGGTCCACAGCAGTTCATTCAGGTCTGGTTCCGGAGCAGTTGCCATTAATGTATCCGGCTTCGCCCGGAAGTTCTGGACGATAATCTCCTGAATATGGCCGTGGACTGAATGGACCTCACGCAGTGCCAGAAACGACTCGACTCTCTCCTGCCTGGTTTCACCAATACCAATGAGAATGCCTGACGTGAACGGCACCCCAGCCTCCCCTGCAAACCTCAGGGTCTCCATACGCCGCTCTGGGACCTTGTCAGGGGAACCATGGTGAGGCATGCCTTTTTCAGTTAACCGGGGAGAGGAACTCTCCAACATAATCCCCATAGAAAGTGATACTTTGCGCAGCTCTATAAATTCGTCTGCACTCATCAGACCTGGATTCAAATGAGGAAAGAGTCCTGTTTCATCGAAAACAAGCTGAGCCATATCCTTCAGGTAGGACAAGGTGGATTCCTGCCTCAACTCCTTTAGCCCGTCCCTGGCAGCCTTGTAACGAAGTTCTGGTTTATCCCCGAGGGTGAAGAGGGCTTCCTTACAGCCTGCCTGGGCACCGTCGCGCGCTATCTTCAACACTTCCTCAGGGTTCAGGTATGGGGATGTTAACTTTCTTGGCACCTGGGCAAAGGTACAGTAATGACAAACATCACGACATAAATGTGTTAGCGGAATAAAAACTTTACGGGAATAGGACACAGCGGATTGATGCCCCCTGTCACGCAGTCCCGCTGCCACCTCCATAAGCTCACGAGTCCCTTCGAACCGGGAAAGTGAAAGCGCCTCGCCCGCTGCCAACTGGCCTGATCTAGCCTTAGCCAACAGTTTCTCAAAGTCGCTCATTAGCACCTCTAACCAATTTTTTGAAAGTCTTCCAACATTCTTTCCATTATTCCACTTTCCCTGATGTATCGATGGGTGTTCGATTCAAGGCGTGACTCCATCAGTATCCTTGAAAGTTCAGCCAAGTCTTCTGGTGTATCAACATCGAGACCAATGCCGGGTAATTTCGCGACGCAGGGTTCAATATCTAACCGTCGAGAAATTGCCAGATGCCGTCTGAAGCTATCCTCCCCAAACTCAAATTCCATACAATCCGGCGGCGAACAGGCAATACAGTTCGAACCACCAAGATCACTGGCTGGTACTATCATAAACTCAGCCCCGGCTTGTCTGCCAAAGCCCTCTAATACAATTTCCAGCTCTTCCGGCGTTACCAGGGGTACATCCCCGGGCAGGAACATCATGACATTAGTTCCCTTGTTAGCAAGGCAACCAGCCGCTTTGGAAACGGAGGGAATCAACCCTGCATTATCCGGCTCATCAAGTATCTCAGCCTCATAGGAGAGTGCAAGATCGGCAACTACGGGGTCACGGGTGACGACAACAATTTCATCTACAAGCGTGCAGGCCTCAACCGCCGTTAGAACATCTTCTACCATGGCTCGAAAAAAATTGTTGCGCTCTCCGGTATCGAGAATAGGTGCCAGTCGCTGCTTGGCATTTTCCAGTTGCTTGATTGGTATAACGGCTGAAGTACTCACTGGGTAACATTCATCACGGCGTGATCTCGCTCGAAAAATCCAGGACTGCTTCGGCTAAATTAATCCTGTCCTGCAACGTTACCATGACTGTGTTTGTGACGATAGTCGATAGACCGAGCAACTCGACCTCATCACGGAACCTACGATCCTGCTCATCCAATACAAATCCGTGGACCTGCCCCGAGTACTGTCTGGCATAGTGTTCAGCTACCGCCAGCGCCGTTTGCGGCATCCCGAGCTCCGCCATCATCTTGGCGGCAGGCCCTTTTAATGCCTGCCCGCCAACGATTGGGGACACTGCAATCACGGCGGCTTTACTTGATGCCACTGCATCCATCACCCCAGGAAGCCTAAGTACGGGATCAACACTGACAAAAGGGTTTGAAGGGCAGACAACCACCGCCGCAAGAGAGGTATCGGCCAGTGCTTCGCTGAACCCCGGCGCTGGCTTCGCCGCATCAATACCACTGAAAGCAAAGCCCGTGACCTCTGGCCTGCATTCATCACGCACAAAATAGTGCTGGAACGCCAGTTTCTCTCCAGTGCGGGTGTGAACGATCGTCGCCACCGGGTCATCAGTCATGGGCACCAGCCGATGCTTGATACCCACCTGTCTGCACAAATGGGAAGTGACTTCACTGAGGGATTTACCAGCAACCAGCATCTGGGTGCGAATCACGTGTGTACCAATATCCCGGTCACCAAGCCGGAACCAGGAGTCCCCTCCCAGCCTTGTTACTGCATCAAGAAAATTCCAGCTCTCACCCGCCTGCCCCCAGCCCAACTCCTTATTATTCAAATCAGCAAGGGTGTACATAACCGTGTCGAGGTCGGGTGAAATGAAGAAGCCGAGATGCACAAAATCATCGCCAGTGTTGCCGGCAATTGTCAGCGTCCCTGGTTCAAGGATATGGGCTAAACCAAGGGCAAGCTTGGCACCACCGACACCACCGGAAATCGCAAGACAACTTGACTGTGAAGAAAAGCCCACTTTTCTACCTGAAAAGGTCCATATCTTTTGGCCTAACCAGTGGTGCGACACCCCGTAAATCGGTATCGATTGGCTCACTTGGTTTGTAGCCCCGCACAACGACGACGGGGGTTTTTTCATCTGTCTGCCCCATAACCAGGGATGCACCAGCAGCCATTTCATCCGCCGCGCCAACCTGTGTAACGAGCAGCTCCCGGCCATAGATATCAGCCTGACCTATATAGTCTTCCAGGGCAGTAAATCCTGCCACACCAATAGCCAAGCCAAGGGAGCCTACTCGCCATGCGCGACCGATGGAATCATTGATGATAACCCCAACATTCACGTTATGGCGCGCAGCAATATCACTTCGTATGCCAGCTGCACTTGCGTCCGGATCAACTGGCAGCAAGAGACACAAATCATCGTCTTCTCCATCCTCATTGATAATATTCGACTGATCGATACCGGCATTTGCCTGAACGAAACCAAGCTTTTGCTCAACTATCAGCACACCGGGACAGGTGCGAACAATTTCGTTGGACTCATCAAGTACGGCTTGGACCTTGCGCGGATCCTTATCCACTTCAATGGCAAGTTTTGATGCTTCTTCTGAAGGCACTACATCAACAAGGTTCAGATATCTGTTTTCAGCCTTGGAGACAACCTTTTGCGCTATTACTACAACGTCATCATCCTGAAGCTTCTCACCCATGGATTCCATCCCATATATGATAAGCTCCGCCAGGTCATCTCCTGGCTGTACCATCGGGATATTTTCGACGCCCAGAAAAGTGAGCTTCATTCTGCTTTTGTTTCTCCAGTGATCACAATCCCTGCACCATCTATTTTGTGATGCTTGTTGATGGTGATCAAAACGGAAGTCATCGCTTCTGCGGCCGCAGCATTGGCAAGGGGACCGGCATGCCATCCGCGCAAGCCAACAGCTTCAACTAGGGACAGGACTACGGCCCTTGCATCCCTTTTGTTGCCAGTCACAAGAACATCACAGGCAATCGCATGGTCTTCCCGCAGGTGTTGCGCACCGACATTCTGAAAGGCAGATACAACCTGTACCTCACCTCCTAGAAATTCCTGCGCCTGCACGGCTGCCGAACCTTTTTCAGGGAGTTGCACAGTGCCAACCTTTGGCGGCACCAGGGGAACCGTGACATCAACTAAAATTTTACCGAGTAAACCAGGTTTGACCGTCTCAAGGGTGCTTAGTTGATGAGCAAAGGGAACGGTCAAAACGACAATATCTGCCTGGCTGGCAGCATCAAGGTTTTCATGACCACTAACATTCAGGTCCGGAAATTCAGCAAGTAGCGCGCCTGCTGCCGCCTTTCCTTTTTCAAGCGTTCTGGACCCGATGACGATCTTGTATCCTGCTCGTGACCATTGTCTTGCCAGGCCACCGCCAAGATCTCCGGTTCCACCCAGTATTGCAATGCAATGAACATTTTTCGACATAAATATACCCGCTGCTTTTAATGTGTTGATAAATAGGCGTGTGATTATTCCTTAATCGCCTGGGTCTAACAACCTGGCTCAGAGAATTCATGAAGGGAGCGGAATTTGCCAGACCTATGCCAAACCGGTCTGGTACAAACTGGATTGCAGAGAAAACAACCCGTAACACATTGAAACTAAACACGTTAGCAGTGCACTCTAGCCGCCCTCATGAAAAGTCCGAGGCCAGTCGGTCCAGTTCATTGTGGATAACAGTCATGCACTGGGAAGCATGAAGCATGGTGGGACCCAGGGATAACTTCTGAACTCCCTGGCGAGCGAGGGAGCGAAAAGTTTTTCTTGGCATCGGGATATGATCTGTCAGCAGGAATACCGGGTCCAGAAATTCACCGTCACCTCGAATATCCAGCCCTTTTCGATCCAGCAGGTAGACAGGCCTCGTGAGCGCCTTCTCCTTGACCATATGTTCAAAACTGATGGCCTGAACGACAATGCCGTTCTCACAGACCAGGCTGGCCTCCTTCTCGAGCGAACTGCCAGCCTGCAGCGCCCTTGCGCAGGTAGCCAGCATTGAACCCTCATCCATACCGGATAGGTCCCCAAGCGTGCTCCCCTGCATCGTCAGGGCACGCGAATAATCGGCACTATCCTCCAGAACCAGTGTCAGGGTGGTATCTTCGCGGTGACCCTTCGAGGTGAAAAGTGCGTTGACGATCATCTGGGCGAGATATTCAACGTGCGCCCCGGAACCCACACTGGCCAGGAACCTACCAGCATCGACGGGTGCTTTTCGCGCTCTGACGATAAATTCTCTCATTTCAATTAGCCCACCTGATATCTAAATCGGGGCTGGAAATGAAGGTGCATTTTATGAAAGGACCTCATACACCCTCTGGACAAGCTGGTAGGATCTCACATCACCCATCAGGCCCGCGAACATCTTGTTCATGACAAAGGAAGCTGAAAGCCGCGCATCCTGATCAACGATGACGGTTGAACCTCCCCAGCCAGCCCAGAAACACACATTCTTGTTCGGAGACAGGGGCATCAACTGCGAATTGAGGCCAAAACCCAAACCAAACGCAATGGGAAAGCGAAGCGCCAGGTCTTTGCCACTGATCCGTTCCTGCATCACTGACTCGGCGGTAGTCCTGGAAAAAAGGTCAACACCAAAAGCCGAACCCCCACAGGCGAGTGGCGCCTGCAATTTGGCAACGGACCTAGCATTACCATGACCATTGGCAGCAGGAATTTCTGCCCGTCGCCAGCCATCCGTATTCGAATTGGCAGCCGGCGAAGCGGGGTTGCCGAAAGTCCTGCCGGCAATAGAGTCCGGGTCATCAATCACGCTGGCAATACCACCATCATCTGCCGGAATTAGATCACCTATTCTGTCGAATTCGGACTCAGGAACACCGATGTGGAAGTCTGCAGCAAGTGGCTCTGCTATTTCCACCTGAAAAAATGTACCTATGGATACTCCAGTCACTCGCCGAACCACCTCACCAATCAAATAACCCTGGGTTATGGCATGGTACCCACTGGCTGTTCCCGGCTCCCACCAGGGTTTCTGCTCGGCCAGCAGGTTCACTATTTTATCCCAGTCATACAGGTCCTCGGGTATAACCGCGACATCCAACCCTGATAGTCCGGCGGCATGGTCCATAATGTGCCAGACTTTGACGTTTTCCTTGCCGGCAGCGGAGAATTCAGGCCAGTAGTCAGCAACATTGGCATCAAAATTCAATTCTCCCCTGTCAGCCAGAAGCAGCGCACAGAGAAAAGACATGGTTTTGGTCGTGCTGTAAACGTTGACGATGGTATCTTCCTGCCAAGGTTTCTCTCCTTGCTCATCAAGGTGCCCCCCCCAGATATCGATTACCATCTCGCCATCAATTGTCAGCGCGAATGAGGCGCCAACGTCTCGTCCTTCTTCGATATTGGCGGCGAACAGTTCACTAACACCAGTAAATTTCTCATCACAATAGCCTTGAACATCAACAGACACTATTTCTTCCCATATTCTGACCACGGATAATGTAACACAGGCCACATTTACACCTTTTCAGGCACCCGCTTGCCCAAACCATATAGCAGGACACAGCTTTGCCCAGGTGTTTTTCCTTTATCTGCGCTTCCGGCGCGCTCTGGTTACGAATTTATAGACCTGAAAGAAATATATTTGTCTTTTTTAATAACTATATCTTATGTGCAACTTCAATAATTCTGCTTAGTGTGAGCACTTACTAACGTCATATTGGACCAGATGAGTTCCAACGTGCCTGACTTGGTTCTTTTCCACAAATTCTGTGGATAACTCTGGTGATAACTGGCAGTTTTTCTGGTAAGCCCCTAAAAGCCATACCTTTTCCCAGTTGCTCGTTTTTTGTACAACATCGCTACAGCCCTTATAAATCAATAGTTTGACAGCCCCAGTAAAATCGTGTGCGGTTTTTCCAAGCTATCTGGGAAAAACTGATCTGACCCCGCGAAATGTGAATAAGTCAGACCTTGAATTTCGATTTGTACCGGTAAAACCAGTGGAAACAGGTCAATAGGAGTGAAATTGTCGCAAACTGACCCCAATACACATCACCTGAAGGCTACTGAATACGCCCAATCCAGCATATTGCGCAGGATAGAATGGTGAGATTCAAAATCGCCGCCTGTTTAGCGCGATCATTTGGCAAAACACTAGTTTGCCGCCTGTTAATAACTAACAAACCAAAAAGAGCAAACTAGTAAGTTCACGTCAGACCTTCAGTTGTATTGTTAGCCAAACTTTTCCTGACTTAGTTGTTAAGTGCGCTAACACCTCAAAGAGAGGTTTATTTAGTTTCCTGAAACGCGTGTGAGATATGTCGCACATTTCCCGTCAGAAACCTGAAATAATCATCCAACTGACATATCAACAGTGGCTAAATGCTGATTAGTCTATGTAGCTGACCATTTTTAAACCCTATCGCAACTTAGTGAATCCGTTTTGCCTCAAACTCGCACCGTAAAATGCATCAACTGGAAACTCAGCAAACCTTCGCTGAAATAGTCGAGCACTTTGGGCGAACGGAACCTGCAGACACTGTTGATACCGCGCTTTATCTTGGCTACAGCTGAGCTCTTACCCGGAGATAGATCAGATACTTCGAAAGAATTTAAAGTACCAGACCTGGAAAAACACGAAGGTCTAGTTCCACCAATCCAATTGCAAATTCACCGTTAAATAGACTGAACTAGATCGTTAGGCCGCGGATGAACAGAAATCTTTTCTACCTAAATTCAATCTCTTCACATCAGATTTTTCGATTCGAACCGTTTCAATTCAAACTCTTTCGAAACATATTCATTCGATGCTCTATTCGCAAGCCACAGCAAGCGGTATCATCAATCTCTTTCCAGCGGATGAACTGGTAACTACTAGAAGAGGTTAAGAATGGGTTCCATCGCTAACTTAATTGGGGACTTAAAAGTACTCGTTACAGCTGTAACACTGAAACCCCCGGAACCAGATTCAATCGGTTCTTTTGGCTTGCTCGTTCAACAGCATGCTGATTCTCATCCACACGGGGTCGCACTCCTGTGTGAGGATGAAGTCGTTACCTGGCAGGAACTGAACGAAAGAACAAATCGTGTCGCTGCAATACTGAAGGCACAAGGTATTTTGCCGGGTGACTGTGTGAGCCTTTTTATGCAGAACAGGATTGAATTCGTCGTACAAATAGCCGCTATCACCAGGCTTGGTGCAATAGGTGGCCTAATCAATACCAACCTCTCCAAGAAACAGCTTGTGCACTGCATAGCCCTCACGGAATCAAAAAAGTGCATATTCGGCGAAGAATTGATTGAACCCCTGAATGAGATCCGTCATGCCCTGGACCTGAAGGATGGCGAGGATTATTTGTTTGTTCGTGACCAGGGCGTCGAAGCACCGCCAGCCTGGTCCACCCTCCTCGATTCAGAGGATGAAAATACAGATGCCGGTAACCACCCTGAGTCAGAGACCATCACCCTGGGTCATACGGCGTTCTATATATTTACCTCTGGAACAACCGGACTTCCGAAGGCTGCTGTCATGTCATCCAAGAGGGTGATGCAGACCGCCATGCTGTCCTCGACGGCCCTATTGCGAATAAAGCGCACTGACAGGATGTACAACTGCCTACCCCTATACCACGCAACCGGTCTGGTTGTAGGCCTGACGGCAGCATTTCAAGTCGGGGCCTCTAGCGTTATCCGGCGTCGACTGTCTGTATCAGCATTCTGGAATGATGTGCGCAAATACAACTGCACCACATTTGTCTATATCGGTGAGTTCCTGCGCTATCTGATGAGCCCTCCCGAGGAAACAACTGACAAGGAAAACCCTATTCGGGCTATCGTCGGTAATGGGCTTCGGCCAGATATCTGGCTGAACTTCAAGCAGAGGTTCGGCATTGACAGGATAGGTGAATTCTATGGCGCCAGTGATGGAAATGGTGGATTTGGCAATGTTTTTAACAAGGATTGCACCGTTGGCCTGAGCCTGGTTCCAACGAAAATAATCAAGTACGACGTGGCAAATGACGAAATCCTTCGAGATTCGGCAGGCATGTGTATTGAAGTTGCTGATGGCGAAGCAGGGTTATTGCTAATTGAAGTTACCGAGAAGTCTCAGTTCGAAGGCTATACAACCGAAGAGGCCACCAAGAAGAAGCTGATACAAAATGCGTTCAAGCAGGGTGATGTATATTTCAACAGCGGCGACATCATGAAGTCTGTTGATGTCGGCTTCAGCTATGGCCAGACTCACTATCAATTCGTCGACAGGGTTGGTGATACCTTTCGCTGGAAAAGCGAAAATGTTTCAACCAACGAGGTGGGTGAGATCATCAACAACCATGATGAGATCATTTTTTCAAACATCTATGGTGTCGAGATTCCCGGCACCGACGGTCGCGCAGGAATGGCATCCATTGTTCTGAGGGACGGACTCGACAACCTTGATCTCAATCGGTTTTCAGCACATATCAGTGGCAATCTGCCCGCGTACGCCAGACCCATTTTTATTCGAATCCTGGATGAGCTACCAACAACTACAACGCACAAACTGCAAAAACAGGATCTGCGAGACCAGGCCTATCACCTTGACAAGGTTGACAATGAACTGTTGGTCATGAAGCCGGGAGAAACTGCCTATTCAAAACTGGACAGCGATTTCTATGACAGGATCATCAGACGTGAGATCGCCTTTTAGACATAGTATTCGGTTTAACCATTTTTCTCCCCATATTTGGTGAGAAGCCTGTCCAGGTGATTAGCAAAAGCCTGCCGGTCGGTCTGATTCAGAGGCGGTGGCCCTCCCGTATTTACGCCGCTGGACCTCATGGTATCAAGAAAATCCCGCATATTTAGCCGCGACTTGATGTTGTCGGCTGTAAAGAACTCACCCCTTGGGCTAAGGGCATGTCCACCATTCTCTATTACCTCCGCTGCAAGGGGAATGTCTGCGGTGATAACGAGATCACCGGAGGCGAGCCTTTTAACAATCTCATCATCGGCAACATCAAAGCCACTTGTTACCTGCAGGAAGGTGATATAGCTTGAGGGTGGGGTCCTGAGGCTGTGGTTAGCTACGAGTGTTACGAGGGTCTCCGTCCTGTCTGCCGCTCGGAAAAGAATCTCTTTGATAACACCGGGGCATGCATCGGCATCAACCCATATATTCATTTCCTGAACTTCAGGATGCTGCGGTCAGTTTTCCTGCTTATGGACTGATCAAACACTGAGATGTCCAACGTGTCATTGGGATTTCGCAGGACATTAGATTCACCTTCAAATTCAAACCCGGCGGCCGTCAAGTCCCTTATAAGTACTGCGGGGTCAATCCGGTGCACACTCTTACCAACAACCGATGGGTCGGTACCGCTCACTGCATTGTGATCAATGATACCAAACACGGCACCGCCCTTAAGCAACCGGTGAATATTGGCCAGGAATCCTTCCTTGTCTATTGCCGGCCATCCATTTTCTTCATCAACATAATATATATCGTGCATTCCCAGCACGAATATCGCTGCATCAAATTTTTCTTCAAGTGTTTCAAGACCCATCGGCTCAAGCACAACCCGCTTTACATTGGGAAGGCGGTTGTCTTTTAGTCGCTCTGTCACGCTCTTGTTAACAAAAGCGTTCCATGGACTGTTGTTGTAGAGGGTAACACTACCGGTTTCGCCAACGAGATAGCTAAGTATTTCGGTGTAATATCCACCGCCACCAAATACATCAAGAACCTTCATCCCAGGTTGTATTCCAAAGAATTCCAACACCTCCGTCGGTTTCCTCTTGTCATCAAGAACCCTGTCCGTTTCGGTTCTGGCCTGGTGTTCAACGGCTTCCTTCACACTTTTTGCATTAACCATGTTGATGCAAAGGAACATGAATATGATGGTGACTATGCTTTTCACTGGCTGGATTATCCGCTAGATTCAGGTCAAAGGTAACGCGTTGTCCAGTATAATCTAACCGCAGTATTTTTTTCTCCCCCAGAGCTCAGTGTCATCTCGACCCATTCTCATTGTCATCTCGACCGCAGTGGAGAAATCTCGCTTTTCAAAACAAGTTCAGATTTCTCCACTACGGTCACCAGGTGACCTTCGGTCGAAATGACCAGGGGGTAGGGAACGAACGTCTGCGTCACCTTGACCGAGTTCAGCGTGGTCTCGCCCACAATGTTGCTCAAAAAATCGCCAGCATCTCTTCAAAGGCAACCATCTGTCCGCCGCGGGCAGAAGACGGCACTAGAATCGGTGTCTTTATGCCAGCATCAAACCAGGCTTCGAGTCCATCTCTAACCTGGGTTGCAGTTCCAAAAAGGGTGGTGTCAGCAAGCCACCTGTCATTCAGGTAATAGGCAATTTTGTCCTGCTCACCATCAGCGATAGCCTTTTCGATACCCTCCATTTCCTCAACATAGCCAGCCTCTTTCCAATAGTTTCTGTAATTTGGCATCAGGGCATAGGAGGAGAGCGTCTTTCGATTTACTGCTTTAGCAGCTTCAATATCTTCACTAATACAGGTGGGAATCATATCGCCAATGAAGAAGTCATCATCCTGTAGGGCACGATCTGACAATTCTCCCAGTGACGTCGCCATGTGAGACCTGGCTCCATTAGCGAACACCATCCCGGCACCAATCTCTTCAGACAGCCCGATCATCTTCCTTCTCAGGGCAGCAATAACAATGGGTGGTAATTCCCCTGCCCTGGGTACTGCACGCAATTCTTCCACGAATTTCCTGGTGTCAGCCAGCGGTTTGCCGCCATCGAGCCCGCGGGATGCCAATGCGGGCCCATGACTCACCCCGATACCAAACCGAAACCTACCATCTGAAACTTCATGGATGAAAGAGGCTGTACTGGCGTAATCCACAACCTGCCGGAAGTATATCGGCGTGATAGTGGAACCAAACGATATTTCGTTGGTAGCAAACGCCAGGGCTTCACATAATGCCAAAGAGTCTCCGAGGCTGGGCCCATAGATGCCGGAAAAGCCTCTTTTCTCGATCTCCGTCGCAAGTTCAATCGTCGCTTTTCGCCGCCCGGGGATCGCTGCAAGACTGAGTGCAGGCATTCTGTTCATAACTTTCTCCTTTTATAGAGTAGCAAATTTACAAGGCCGGAACATCGAAACATTAACCCTGCCAATGACCAACCTGCTGCTATGGCCGACCTGCCACCAGATCAAGCTGATTCCAGTCCGCAAAAGGGTAAATTTCTCCACTTATTACGGCACAACAACAACGTTAGGTATAAAAAACAATTACTTGTGAACGAAGGGCTAGTCCAGGGAAGCCCCTCGGCGCCCAATTATAGACAAGAACAAACTAAGTAAATATAAACATTCCTGAAGCTACGTTGTTACGATTATAATCATCCGTCCACTGTTTGAAGAATGTCCATTGTAATGGCTAAAAAAGCAACGCGCTTCTTGATACAACAAAAAATTGCCGTGGGTCTGGTCGCGGCTACCATCGCCATCCTGATTGGATACGTCTCGACGCTTGTAGTCAAGGAATCACCAATGCTGGGTGATTTTGTTGAGGGTGACCACTACACACTGCTGGAAAAGCCCAGGCGAATTCGTGGCAACAAGATTGAAGTAATGGAGTTCTTTTCCTACGGCTGTATCCATTGCTATAACTTCGACCCAACTCTTGCCGACTGGGTAAAAGCTAACAGCTACAAAATAAACTTCATCAGAACACCGGTAGTCTCCAGTGAATACTGGCGAATCCTGGGACGCAACTACTATGCGATGGAAAAGCTCGGGCTTCTCGGCAGGTATCATTTACCGTTCTTTCGGGAGGTTCACGAGGTAAAGCGCAATTTCTCACCAGCCACCAGGCTGGGAGACTATTTTGACGGCAAGGGAGTCACTGCTGACGAGTATATGAAAGCCTACAATTCACCTGAGCTGGCAACAAAGGTAAGCGCTGCAGACCAAATGGCGCGCAGATTGCAGGTCTCCAGCGTGCCAACAATCATTATCCATGGAAAGTACCAGATCCGACCAACCCGTGCTGTCGGCATATCAAGGATGCTGGACGTTATGGACTTTCTTATCGAAAGGGAAATCACCGGGAAGTCCAGCCGGTCAAGGACTTCGATCAGACTTTTCGCCTAAAACACATTGATCCGGAATCCCGGCTTAATATGGAGGATTAGCCCTGCCCTGGTTCGCCGGACTTCCCGGTGATTTCCCTTTCGATAAGAAAGTCCATAACGTCCAGCATCCTTGATATGC
>PVBE010984110.1_pt1 | contig 18437 bp, 14 predicted proteins | sample 1631181 | NCBI WGS metagenome assembly PVBE01 (sample SAMN08397723, study PRJNA350692) | Marine metagenome, whole genome shotgun sequencing project. | isolation source: water | place: Pacific Ocean | collected 2012-04
CGAAGGAACGTAGTTGTTTTCCATGCCAATTCTTTACCCAACTTGCCACCACACCCGCTCTTTCATCAGGCCACCCGCAGGGAGAGGTCGGTCGCGGTAGCGGCCGGGAGAGGGCGACTCAAGTCAGTGCAGACGATTTCACTCTATTAAACCCGAGAGCCCCTCTCCCGCGGCTGCAGCCGCGACCTCTCCCAAGGGAGAGGTGACATGATGTGAAAACCGCAGCAAACTAACAACTAAAAAGCGAAAAAGCCCCTCCGCGAGAAGGATAGGATGAGGGGGCGAACTGCCACATGAAATCAGCCACCCCTCATCCGGCCTTCGGCCACCTTCTCCCGAAGGGAGCAGGACACGTTCACAGTTCTCCTAAACCTCCAGAGCGAAAAAGTCTCCTCGCGGGATGCTCATCTGATGGAAAACAGACGAATTCAGCTTCTGGCGGAGAATGGTGGAAACCATCCAACAGCGGTTGATGACCTCCCGCCGGATCGCTAGAATCGGCTGTTTCGTAGGTATCTTGCGGTACTCGTCGGGTACCGATTTGACTGCTTGGAGGGACGAACCTTGGTTGCCAATCGGACCACAATGGCCAAAACGGGCCAGGTCGAACAGAAGTGGATCCATGTGGATGCCACGGATAACATCGTGGGACGTTTGGCGTCCGACATTGCGACGCTCTTGATGGGCAAGCATCGCCCAATCTACACGCCCCACGTCGACACGGGCGATTTTGTGATTGTCACGAATGTAGAAAAGGTGGCCCTTACCGGCAATAAGTGGCGAGACAAGACGTACACCTGGTACACCGGGTACCCGGGGCAGCGTAGTGTGACGGCTGGCAAGCGTTTCGAAAAGAAGCCGGAGATGATATTGCACGAAGCCGTCCGACGAATGCTCCCCAAGAACAAGTTGGGTCGCAAGATGCTCTCCAAACTCAAACTTTTTGTGGGTCCCGATCACCCCCATCAAGCACAAAACCCCGAAACACGCGAGCTTGGCAAAAAGTTCGTTGTCAAGAACTAGCCGCATTTTTTACAAGAGTGAGAATCCATGCCTGTTGTACAAAAAAGAGACAAGATTAACGGCGACGCTTTGGGCACGGGCCGGCGGAAGTCGTCTGTAGCGCGTGTTCGCATTCGCGAAGGTAAAGGTGCGATCAAGATCAACAATCGTCCGATCGAAGAGTACTTTGCAAACGACCAGGATCGTGCGGCCATTCTTGCGGTGTTGGATGCAGCCGAACGTCGTGATGCCGTGGATGTGCTGATTCGTGCCGGTGGTGGAGGAACGACCGGCCAGGCAGGTGCGTGCCGCATGGGAATCGCTCGAGCGTTAGTCAGCTACGACGAAGAGTTGTTTCCGGCCATGCGTGACGGCGGCTTTTTGACGCGAGATTCTCGCATGAAAGAGCGCAAGAAGTGCGGTCTACATGGTGCTCGACGCGGAACGCAATTCTCGAAACGTTAACGTCAGTTTCAGATCGAACTCGAACATTTCCAACGGCCTGCGGCATCGTGCCGGCAGGCCGTTGTTCTTTAGGGTTGCATTTCGCCAGCTTCTCGGCGGCTCTCGAGCGCGTGCCGATTCACTGTAGCGGCTTTTCGCCGTTTGGACTCATGAAACAAAGCGCCGCGGACGCGACACGTCAGTGCAACACGCACTAGGCAGTGCCCGTGGCAGTCACAGCCTTGGTCAGGTACTGCAGAATGTCTCGAACTGAGACGATTCCCGTCAATTGGCCTTCATCATCCACAATCGGCAAATGACGATAACCGCCGACATCCATCCGCTGCAGCGCAAACACCAGTTTGGCGTTGGCTTCAAGCGTTTGGGGACTTGGTGTCATGAAGTCACTAACAGGGCGGTCGCCGAATGCGATAACGTCGACATTTAGTTTCATCAGCGCGTCGCGTTCGCTGAAAATACCGATCGGCTTGCCGTCCTCGGCGACGATGAGGCAGCCAATTTTCTGATCCACCATCAGTCGCAGCACATCACGAACCTGCATCCCTGGCTCGATCGTGATCGGCTCTTTGGGTTCGAGCACGCTGACGCGATCCGTAAGCAGATTCTGTTCGAGCTCCGATTCCGGTGTCTGCAGATGGAGATCGCTCAACGGCTGACCACATCCGCTGCATTCATCGACACCAGGGATATTTTCGGCTCCGCAGGATGGGCAATCAATCATGACACTGTCCAGGTTTCGCCGGAGTTGAAGAGTTTGTTGAGATCGCCTTCACCCCGCTTTTCACGCGCGGCGGCGACTTGCCGATTCAATTCGACATCGTAAAGTGGCGCTTCGATCGCTCGGAACACGCCGATCGGCTCGGGGAAGCCGTCCTCGTGTCGCATCCGACTGAGCAGGTAGGCCAAGCTGGGTTCGGTTGACTTCTCGTCATGAAAGAGCAGATCGTCTTCGGTGATGCCTTTGCCCAATTCGACCACTTCGGGTTCCAGGCCATTCAGCCGAATTCCCTTGTCGCGGTTGGCACCAAAAATCAACGGTTTGCCATGTTCCAATTCGATCGTGTTTTCGGCTTTTGTCTTCCGGTCGCTGGCATAGTCCCAAGCACCATTATTAAAGACGTTGCAGTTTTGATAGACTTCCACGAATGCCGTGCCCTGGTGTTCGGCGGCCCGCTTCAGCGTCTTTTCCAGATGTTTGATGTGCGTATCGATCGAACGGGCAACAAAAGTCCCTTCGCAGCCGATGGCAATCGACAGCGGGTGCAATGGATTGTCGATCGCACCCATGGGCGAACTCTTGGTTTGCTTCCCCAGCGGCGAAGTGGGCGAATACTGACCTTTGGTCAAACCGTAAATCCGGTTGTTGAACAGTACAATATTGATGTTCAAATTGCGACGAATGGCATGGATCAGGTGGTTACCACCAATGCTCAATCCGTCGCCATCACCAGTCACGACCCAAACCATCAAGTCTGGGCGCACGGACTTAAGACCAGTAGCGAGCGCCGGCGCGCGGCCGTGAATGCTGTGAATCCCAAATGTGTTCATGTAATACGGAAACCGGCTCGAGCAGCCGATCCCGGAAATGAAGACGATCTTCTCGCGTGGCACTCCCATGGACGGAAGCATCTTTTTCATCTGAGCAAGAATGGAATAGTCGCCGCAGCCGGGGCACCAACGGACATCTTGCTTGGTGGCAAAATCCCCCGCTTTCAGTACAGGAAGCTCGGTAGTCATCTGAATCCTATTCAGTTTGGTCCCTATGCAGGTAGGTATTGTTAGCGGAGTAATTGTTTGATCTTGGAAATGATTTCCGCAACGGAGAACGGTTTGCCTTGGATCTTGTTCAGTCCAACGGGATCCTTGAGGTACCGATCACGAATCAACGATCGCAGTTGACCCATGTTCAACTCCGGCACCAAGATCGTCTCGTAGCTGTCGAGAATGTCGCCCAAGTTGGCGGGAAACGGGTTCAGATACCGAAGGTGGGCGTGAGCGACCGAAAGTCCTAGACTTTGGCACGTGCGGACTGCGGTTGTGCAGGCACCATACGTTCCTCCCCAGCTCAGCAGCAGCAGATCGCCTTGGGACGGTCCGCGGACTTCCTGTGCAGGAATATCGTCCGCGATCATGGCGACCCTCTTGGCGCGGGTGCGCGTCATCTGTTCATGGTTATTCGGGTCGTAACAAACGTCACCTGTGATATCTTCCTTTTCGAGGCCGCCGACTCGATGCATCAAACCTGGTGTTCCTGGAACGGCCCATGGGCGAGCGAGTCGTTCATCCCGTTGGTAGGGCTGAAACTGTTCGTCACCATCGCTCGGACCAGGGTGCTCGATCGGAATCTCGGGCAGGGTGTCCGCATCAGGGATCAACCAAGGTTCGGAGCCATTGGCGATGTAGCCATCGGTCATCAAGATCACTGGCGTCATGAAACGTACGGCGATTCGCCACGCTTCCTGTGCAACATCGAAGCAGTCCGAGGGACCGCTCGCCGAAATGACTGGAATTGGCGATTCCCCGTTGCGCCCGTACATGACCTGCATCAGGTCGGACTGTTCCGTCTTGGTGGGTAGACCGGTGCTGGGGCCGCCTCGCTGCACATTGACAATGATCATTGGTAATTCCAAGATCATCGCCAGACCCATCGCTTCGCCTTTCAAAGCGATACCCGGGCCACTGGAGGCGGTGATCGCCATCGATCCGGCGAATGCCGCGCCGATCGTCGAGCACATGGCGGCGATTTCGTCTTCGGCCTGAACCGTGCGAACGCCGAAGTTTTTGTGTTTGCTTAATTCGTGCAGAATGTCACTAGCGGGTGTGATCGGGTAGGTGCCGTAAAACAGCTCTTTGCCGCTCTTTTTGGCGGCCGTCATCAGCCCCCAGGCCAAGGCCTGGTTTCCCATCATGTTCTTGTAGTTACCGGGTACCAATTTGGCCGGTTCGACTCGGTAATTGCTGACAAAGGCGTCGGTGGTCTCGCCATAATTCCAGCCAGCCTTCAACGTCCGGCGATTTGCATCAGCGACACTTGGGCGGGATCCAAACTTGTCTTCGATGAACCGCAGCGTTGTGTCAAGCCTGCGACCGTAGAGCCAGTACAGGAGACCCATCGCGAAGAAGTTGCGGCAACGATCCGCCTCTTTCATGCTGAGCCCCAAACCATCCACGGCGACGCGCGTCAGTTTGGTCATGGAGATTTCAAACAACTGATAGTCGTCAAGACTACCGTCTTCCAGGGGACTTACGTCGTATTTGGCGAGTGCCAACCCTTTCTTATCGAAAGCGTCCTTGTTAACGATCAACGCGCCACCCGGGTCCAAGTCGGCCAAGTTGGTCTTCAAGGCGGCAGGGTTCATTGCCACCAAAGCATTCAGGCTGTCACCCGGCGTGAAAATGTCCTGTGACGAAAAGTGAACTTGGAATCCGCTGACGCCTGCCAAGGTGCCACGCGGCGCGCGAATCTCTGCGGGAAAGTCGGGAAACGTGGCGACATCATTCCCAAGTTGCGCGGACGTGCCAGTCAGTTGACCGCCGGCAAGTTGCATACCATCCCCCGAATCGCCCGCCAGTCGCACGGTGGCGCCCTCCAATACGATCGTCGCCTTAACTGATGTGGGATGGTCCTCTGCAGAGACGGACATGGCTTACTCACGCTGTCGCTTGGATTGGATAGTGAAAAGGAAACACGTCGCTGGGCGTCTCGCCAATTGGGCTACGCGCCTTCACGCTCTTGCGTGGAGTGGTGGGGGGAAGGTGGTAGATTGTAAACCACAGATGGAAAATGCGCGACGAGGTAATGCAAAACGTTGGATGCCTTCACGAAGCCCTGAGGGTGGCCAGTCTCGTCAACAATGGGCAACCGGCGATAGCCGCCGAACGACATTTTTGCGATCGCCTTGCCGACCGTATCGTTGATGCCCATCACAACTGGATCCTTAGTCATGACGTCGGCGATTGGACCACCAAGATCGACTTCATTGGCCATCAGCTTTAAGGCATCCCGCTCGGTGAAAATGCCCAGCAGAGCTTCACCATCGCAGACTAAAGCGGCACCGCGCTTGGACGCCTTCATCTGCTGAAATACGTCACGGACCGTCGCGTCAGGACGTACGACCAAAGGGTCTGATGCGTAAATATCTTCGACGGTTTCCAAACTTAGATTCAACTGAGCAACCAAATCATCACCCCCTGCTTTTTCACGACCAACGAGTTTCTCATCATCGCAATGGACTGGTTTTTCGGTGATATCGACCCCGCCCCGAGCAGGGGATTATAAGTTCCCTGAACGACCATGTGGGTGTTTTGAAACATTATCAACTCAACTTAACAACCAGCCCAAGCCCAGTATTCCACAAAATTAACAGTGCCGCGTAAAATGGACAAGGGAGGTAATCCGCCTGTCGAGCACAATCTCAGAATTCCGCACACTTTGCTTTCGGGCTAGGTTTGTGCCGAGATTCACTTATTCAGTCGCGCTTGTCCGGCTTTGGTCCCTCATAGAATTTGGTGATGTCGATCCCCTGTCGCTGCTCTTGCTCGACCAACTTGACTTGGGTTTCCAGCTGCTCCACACGACGCAGCAATTGCGGGATCAGATCGGGCGTCTTATCAGCGATAATCGGACGTGGTACCAGCGGATACTTAAGGTGTCGTTGCAGCGCCGCGAACAGATACAAAGGCTCTTTTCCACGGTTGGAAAAGGCGATTTTCCCCTCTTTTTCGCCGAATAGAACCGCCGCCTCCGGTTCTAGTTCCCGGCCAGCCCGATGCGAGCGTTGTACCTGGTAGTACCGGCTGCGGACGTAAAGCAGGTCCGCAAGATCGATCAGCCCGATTTGCCGGCGGACGACCAAGATCCAACTGCGCCACTGCCCATCGTAGATCGGGTCTTCTGCCATCGCGGTCAGGCCCGGATCATAACGGAGTCGATTCCGGCAGAGGACTTCGAAATGAAACAGGAACATGCCCTGTGGCGATGCCTCTTTGGCCCGAAACTCGGCTTCGGCCTGGAGCACTTTGAGCCCCACGCGGATGTCGAATCGCCCCCCCTCTTTTTCAGCTTCACGCATCAAATATGTCTGAAACGGTGTGAAATAGTGCGGCAAACTCGCCATCGCCGTTGCCAACACTCCAGCGTGCTCAAGCTCGGTACGCATGAAATCGATCGCCATTGGCAACTTCGTCGACGCCAGCAATTCCTCGCCAGTTTGCCGCAGGAGGTCCTGCATTGGCAGATTCTGCGGCAACCGCTCGGCGAGCGTACCAAAGAAATAGGCCTGTTCGACGTACTCTTCGCGTTCGAGCATCATTGGTTGGATTCGTGGGCTGCACGCCTTGGGAAGACACTGTGACAACGCATATAATACCAAGCTGGCGACACCTTGCTGAACGGCCGACCGTTTTGACCTGTCAAACTGGAAAATCAAACCGAAATTCCTTCATCCCAGGCGTTCCTGGATCTACGAAAGATACCCATGCCACGCAGTTTTTCCTCGGTTCCCGAAGCCGTCGACGCAATTCGGCAAGGTGAAGTTGTCATCGTCGTCGACGCAGAAGACCGCGAGAACGAGGGCGATTTTATCTGTGCCGCGGAAAAAGCGACGGTCGAGAATATCAACTTCATCCTCGGCGGACGCGGGCAACTCTGCGTTCCGGTGCTGGCGGATGTTTGCCGGCGGCTGGCACTGGCGCCCCTTGTCGACACCAACACGTCCCCCCTGGGGACAGCCTACATGACGCCCGTCGACCACGGTTCCACCAAGACCGGCATTACTGCCGAAGAACGTGCGAAGACCATTCGATCGATCGTCGACACGACCACCGGCCCCAGTGACTTTGTGCGTCCCGGCCATGTTTATCCGTTGTTGGCTAAAGAAGGGGGCGTGCTGCGTCGAGCTGGGCATACTGAAGCAACTGTTGACTTATGCCGCATGGCGGGCCTGGCGCCCGCAGGTGCGCTCTGCGAAGTGCTTAATGAGAACGGTGACCGGGCTACTCGTGACCAACTTCTTGAAATTGCCGAGCGACATGGTCTGCAGATCATCTCGATCGAACAGTTGATCGCCCACCGTCGTGTTAGCGAGAAACTGATTACGCGGGTTGCCGAAGCCTCACTGCCGACACGCTACGGTCAATTCCAGCTGGTGGTTTACGATGTCAAATACGAAAGCCAACAGCCGCTGGCGCTGTTCATGGGTGATCTTTCCAGAGCTGCCGTTCCGTTGATCCGCCTGCATTCGAGCTGTTTTACTGGTGATTTGGTCGAATCGCTGCGATGCGATTGCGGCGATCAATTCCACATGGCGCTGCAGATGATCGAACAAGACGGCGTGGGCGCGCTGATCTACCTGCCGCAAGAGGGACGCGGCATCGGTCTGGTCCAAAAGATCAAGGCTTACGAGTTGCAAGACGGAGGCATGGACACGGTCGAAGCCAACTTGGCCTTGGGGCACAAAGCAGACATGCGCGACTATGGGGTAGGGATTCAGATTCTGAAAGATCTGGGACTAAGCCGAGTTCGCTTACTCACCAACAACCCGAAGAAGACTGACGCCTTCATCTACGGCGGCTTTGACTTGGAAGTGGTGGATCAGGTGCCCATTCTACCGCCGGCCAATGAACACAACGCCCACTATCTGGAAACCAAACGCGACAAACTGGGGCACAAGCTTCCACCAGCGGAGTAGCCTTTTAACCGTGCAATCATCCGCAAACTCAGCTAAACCAATTTCACGCCCGCCAATTCCGCGGTCGCCTTGAATTCGCGAAGTCCGCTGGACGCACCCACGCCGGTTACACAGCAAGCTCCGGCGGCAGCGCCGATTCGCCCCGCATCGGCAACGCTCAGTCCCGCCAACAATCCAGCGATCAGTCCCGCATAGAAGAAGTCGCCAGCTCCTGTTGTGTCGATCACGGGTCCTGGCGGCGTAATTGGACGAATCGGAATCCAATGGTCGTCGGCATCGCTAAGCAGCGCGCCATAGTCTCCCAATTTGACACCCAGCAACGCCTGTGGCGCCAACTCGCGAAACGTGCGGATCATTTCGACTGGAATCCGAGGAAAAGTCGTTTCGGCATTTCTTGGAGGTATTTCATCCAAATGCGCCGGGCGCGCAGATGCCGGAAGATGTGCCGAGATTTGTGAATGATTGCATTGTCCGCTGCCTGGCTGGGGTCACGCGCAGCGCGCGACCGCTGTTCTTGAAGATGCCGTACTATGGGCCAGCGGCGATGGAGCAGTTGGCTCATTACGACACAACGTTGGTTCCCGGCATCCTCGGCGGACCTGCCGGGACCACCCATGATGCGTTTCGGATGTTGTGGGAAGCGAAAAAATACGGCGCGCGAGCGGCCGTGTTTGGCCGCAAGATCAACGGCGCAGAAAACCAACTGATGTTCGTCACTGTCTTGCGGGCACTAGCCGACGGCCAGATTGAACCAGCCGACGCCGTTGGCGATTACCACGGACAATTGGTTACCGCCGGCATTGTGCCGCACCGAAGCCTGGAAGACGATCTCCAATTGACGCAGCTGGCTCCAGCGTGACGTGACTGGTCCACTTCAGAATTTGCACTATTTGTGTGGTAGAAGATCACGCAAAGGCGAAAAAGCGCAAAGAAGAGAACAGCGGATGAGACAATCTGCTTTGCGCCTTCGCGCCTTTGCGTGAGACCCTTTTTCAGATCTATTCCTGCAGCCCGTTGACCACCGCCACTTTGTAGCGGTCCGAACCCGAATTCACAGGGTCGGACGAAGGAGAATCACGCAAAGGCGCAGAGGCGCAAAGAAGAGAACAGCGGATGATACAATCTGCTTTGCGCCTTCGCGCCTTTGCGTGAGATCCTCTTTCAGATCTATTCTTGCAGCCCGTTGACCACGCGCGAGATGCCGTCTTTTATCAGTTCTTCGCCGAAGTTGATCAGCAACCCAAGTCGCCTGTCTGTCAGCCTCAGATAAGTCAGCAGTTGTTTCTTATTGACGGGCGTCACTTTCTCGACGGACTTTAATTCGATAATCACCTTTTCTTCGACGGTCAGATCTGCTCGAAATCCCTCCTCGAACTTGATACCGTCGTAGACAATCGGTACCGCCACTTGACGATCGACCACCAGCCCACGCTTCCGCAACTCGTGCATCAAGATGACTTCGTAAACAGTTTCGAACAGCCCAGGTCCAAGTGTTGTGTGAACCTTGAAGGCAGCATCAACGATTTCTTTAGCGATTTCGTTTTCTGTCATATGTATGGAGTCTCGATTGTGGGCTCAACACTTTTCTTTGGTCCAATTCTGAATTTGCACTATTTGTGTGGAGGAAAATCACGCAAAGGCGCAAAGAAGCGGTAAGGGATCAAACAGATCACTTTGCGCCTTCGCACGGGGCATGGCTGTCGTACAGGGCATCCTATGGGCCCCGTTCCCCCTCTGGAATATGAATCGTTGTCAGGCCGCAACAGTCCCAGGCGCGGCTGCCGCGGCTGACGTTCCAGGTCACGTAAAGTTTGTTGCCCATTGGGTCGATTGCCAGGCCGTAGGTCCCTTTGAGCGTAAAGCCATACTTCTGCGTGTAAAACGGATCAAGAAAAGCGATGACCTTCTTTTGCCCCGTCCTGACGTCGAGTTGTACGACAGCCGAACCGTCGCGATCACTGCCGCCGTGTGCACCGGGAACGTAGTACAGGTAGCGGCCCGTCGGGTCTGCTTTGATCGATGCCACGTAAGCCTGGGAACCGACCGCAGCGGACCCGATCTTGCGAATCTGTTCGGTCTTAGTATTGAACGACCAGATCGTGGTGTCGTCCGATCGCTGGCCGAGCGACACGGTATACACAAACCGATCGGACGTCTCGTTGGTCGCGGCCCTAATACCGATCAAACTGCCTGCGAGCTTTCTTGGAGCCTCGGCGGTCGATGGGTCAAATCGCATTAGGTGACCGTCTCCGCTGCCGGGGACAAAGTAAACCCGACCGGTCGAACGCGCGAACATCATATACCGCGCTGGGCCGCTGGGGCCTTCATAAATGAGCCGTCGTTTCTTGATGTCGTAGGCAAAAAAATGAATCCCTTCATCTTCACGACCGAAGGCCGCCGCCGTTGCACCGTAGAAGATCAACCGATCCGGATCGAGCACGCTGCTGGGAATCGCGTGCTTGGGAACCGGCCCTCGCACAACCACTTCTGTCCGTCCGGTTTTCGGGTGTGTGCGAAAGACCCAATCGCCTTCGTAATGATTGGCGTCGGTCGTCGCGCGAATCGAACCGCGATGCGTGGCGTAGTAAAGCCAGCCGTCGCTTCCCAAGTCCAGTCGGCTATGCACTTTTCCCGGCGTGTAATGACCCTTTGGCATGTTTAGCACCTTGGCCAGGTCGGACAGCAGACGTAGCTTCTTTTGGGCCGGGTCATACTCGAAAATGAATCCGGTCCCCGTTCCATGCTCGCCCGTACCCTTGGCACCGATCGCCAGATGATCGCCGATCGCGGAATAGTATTTTCCGTTGACGGCGAGACTGTCACCCCAGTTTGACCACGGCTTTCCAGGGTAGTCTTGCCCAGGGTAAAATATGAAGTCGACCGTAGGTGGTATCTTGGCGATCAGAACACCTGCCTTGAGGGTTGCGGCCGGTTGCAGGAATTGTTCGGACTGATCGGTGACCGAGGCCTGACCGTCAGGCAGCATTGGTGGGTATGTGATTTCGACGTTGACGCGTGATGATTTCCGTTTGTCTTGTCCGTTTGCGACTGTGTCGGTGAGTAAAAGTGTTACGGAAAACGCCATACCATACGCTACAAGAAAATGCCTCTTGTAATACGAAAGGGTCACGGCTTCTCCAACGTTGAGAGATCGGAACTTGGGATTGTAATGTACGACATGACCGTATGATACGACATCGCCTTGGCAAGGTCATGTTTTTGCCCAGCTGACCCGTCGGTTGATTGCGGCTAACATGAGCGTATGACAGAGCATCGATTCCATCCGTTAGTGCAGGAGTGGTTCGAGAGCCGATTCGGTGCGCCGACCGATCCGCAGCGGACAGGGTGGCCCTGGATTGCGGCGGGGAACCACACGCTAATCGCCGCACCCACGGGCTCGGGTAAAACGCTTGCCGCGTTCTTGGTCTGCATCGATCGACTTTGTCGTGATTGGCTGGCCGGCGATTTAAAAGATGGCATTCAGGTTGTCTATGTTTCTCCGCTGAAGGCGCTCAGCAACGACATTGATCGCAACCTGCAGTCGCCGCTGGAAGAGATTTCCGCGTTGGCGACGGCCTCCGGGCTGGAAGCACTGCCAATCAGAACGGCCGTCCGTACGGGCGACACCCCCAGCGCCGCGCGACAGGCAATGTTGCGAAAACCGCCACACATCTTAGTGACGACACCGGAGTCGTTGTACTTGTTGCTTACTTCGCCTCGCAGCCGCGATCTGTTGCGGTCGGTCAAGACGGTGATCGTCGATGAAATCCACGCGCTTGCGCGTGACAAACGTGGGTCGCATCTTGCCTTGTCGCTGGAGCGGTTGGCGGATCTGGCCGAACAGCGTCTGGTTCGGATCGGTCTGTCTGCGACACAGCGGCCGATCGATCAGATCGCTCGGTTTTTGGTCGGATCGAATTGCCAGAATGTTCACTTGATCGATGGACGTGCCGCAACTTCAGAGTTCGCGCCATCAACTGCGGGTGCGGATTCTGTCGCGTCCGCTGCCTTCGACGATGTGCTGGTCATCGACAGTGGCCACGCCCGGCAGCTTGACTTGATGATCGAGACCCCGCCAAGTGATCTGTCAGCCGTTTGTTCGCACGAACAATGGGACGAAGTATACCAGCGGCTGGTTGAATTGATCAATCAACATCGCAGCACGTTGGTCTTTGTGAACACGCGGCGGCTGGCCGAACGTGTTTCGCATCGTTTGCGCGAAGTGTTGGGTGAGGGCGCAGTGGCGGGGCATCATGGCAGCCTGTCGCGCCAGCGGCGGTTGAATGCCGAGCAACGGCTCAAGAATGGGCAGCTCAAGGCGATCGTGGCGACCGCCTCACTGGAGATGGGGATCGACATCGGTTATATCGATCTGGTCTGTCAGGTCGGTGCGATCGGTCCTGTTCCGACGCGTCAGAACATCGTATTCGAACGGTTTTTTGACGAGTCGGGCGGTATGCAATTGGTAATCCATGCGCCACTGGGCGGACGCATCAACCGGGCTTGGGGCTTGGCACTGCGGAAGCGATTTTGTCGCAGCTTTGATTTTGAATTGCAGGCGGCAGCGACGGACAATGGAATTCTCCTTTCAGTCGGTCCACAGCACAGTTTTCCAATCGAATCACTCTTCAAAATGCTCAGACCGCATAATGCGGAAGAACTTTTGCAGCAAGCTGTGTTGGCCGCCCCCATGTTCGGAGTGCGATGGCGTTGGAACGTGACCCGAGCATTGGCCGTGTTGCGAAACCAGGCCGGCAAGAAAGTCCCACACCATCTGCAGCGATTCCGTTCCGATGATCTGCTGGCCGCCGCGTTTCCAGAAACGGTGGGATGTTTGGAGAACCACCAGGGGGATGTCGAAATCCCGGACCATCCATTGGTCCGTCAGACGATGCACGATTGCCTGACCGAGGCGATGGACGTCGAGCGATGGGTCGACGTCCTGCGCGAGGTGCAGGAGGGCGACGTTCATTTGACGGCTCGCGACTCGCGCGAACCGTCGCCGTTTTGCTACGAGTTATTGAACGCAAATCCGTACGCATTCTTGGACGACGCGCCACTGGAGGAGCGGCGAACACGCGCGGTCGCCACGCGCCGCGGTTTTACCGCCGAAGACGTCCGCGATCTGGCTCGCCTCGATCCGGACGCAATCGCCGCTGTTCGCCAGGAAGCTTGGCCTGTAGTACGAGATGCGGACGAACTACACGACGCGCTGTTGGGGATGACGTTGTTGGCGGCCGATGAAGGTGCTCCCTGGCGGCCGTGGTTTGAAGCATTGGTCGATGCTGGTCGAGCCACAACGATTATCGCAGGTGATCTTCAATTCTGGATTGCCGCTGAATCCTGGCCCGCCATGCGGGCGCTCTTTCCCCATGCGACCGTGACGCCGCACGTCAATCTTCCATTGGATTTGGAAAAGACCGTTGATCGCGCGGACGCTCTGGGCGAGGTCTTGCGAGGTCGATTGCAAGTCTGCGGACCGGTCACTGGGCAAGATCTTGCTCGAAAATATGGGATTCCCGTCAACCAGATCAATGCGTCGCTGGAGGTGCTAGAAGGTCGCGGCATTGTGTTGCGAGGCCAGTTCGAAGAACTTTCCGCCAAGAAAGACGATGTAGCAGATATTCAGTGGTGCGACCGTCGACTGTTGGCGCGCATCCACCGCCGTACGATGGACGGTTTGCGCCGCCGCATCAAGCCGGTGTCGCCCGAAGAGTTCGTGCGGTTCTTGGCGCGACATCATCGGTTGACGCGCGATAGCCGCTGGGCGGGCCAAGTGGGTGTTCGCGAAGCCGTTTCGCAGCTCCAAGGATTTGATCTCCCAGCGGGTCTGTGGGAATCGGCGATACTCGCCGCACGGGTCGACCAGTACGATCCGCAGTGGCTCGATCAGCTGTTCCTTGCCGGAGAAGTAACCTGGGGTAGACTCCGCCAGCAACACCGAGACGAAGAGAAATCATCCCGTGCCGCGATCACGCGCGCGATGCCGATTTCGCTCATCCTCCGCAGTGAATTAAGTTGGCTGTTGCCGCGTGACGACGACCAGGCCAACGACCCACAGCAGGAGACGAGCGGTCGTGGTCTGAGTTCACGTGCAAACCGCGTGTTTGAAGCGCTTCGATCCAAAGGCGCTTTGTTCTTCGCGGAATTGGCCGCCGTCACCGACCTGTTGCCGACCGAATTGGAAGAGGCGTTGCGCGAACTGGCCGCGGCGGGGCTGGTGACATCGGACGCGTTTGCCCCGATCCGCAGCATGGTCACCGCACGCCGATCAAGTCGTCATCGGCAGACGAGACGCACGCGAATCAGTGGTGTCGCCGCGAGTGCGATTGGTGCGCCGAGTGGTCGTTGGTCCTGCTTCCCCGGCCACCTCGGCTCGCCACCGGAGAACGAGCAACGCATCGAAAACTGGTGCAGGTTGTTGCTGCGTCGTTACGGCGTTGTCTTCCGTGATTTATTGGCACGCGAATCCGCCGCTCCTTCCTGGCGCGAGCTGGTGTACATGTATCGGCGGATGGAATTGCGTGGCGACGTACGAGGCGGTCGGTTTGTTAGCGATGTGGGAGGCGAGCAGTTTGCTGATGAAGCTGTGGTCGAGCCTTTGAGGGCCATGCGCGAAACCGACGCCGATGATGCTTGGCTACTGATTTCCGCCGTCGACCCGCTAAACCTTAACGGCATAGTTACCGATGGCCCCCGTATCTCGGCGATGCACAAGAACGCAGTGATTCTGCAAAACGGAAGATGTGTCGCGGCCAAACAAGCGGACCAGATCGTGTTCTTCGAGCACGTTTCGCAGGACATTGCGGTGGTAATGCGGCGGGCTTTGCAAACGAGTCGCGTTGACCCGGCGTCGCATATACGTCAAGAATGGGTTGATGGAAAGTCGCGACGAGCCAAGCCGAAAAGCGAGATTCCTATCATTCCATCACGGACGATGAGACAATGACCATGATGCAGGGTTGGCAGGGCACGGAAGATCTGTCTGATGACGCACTTCAAGCGGTCGAAGACCGCACGCGCGAGATCGGTCGCTACGTATTCGACCATCTCGACAAGCAACGTCCTTATTTCCTCCAGCGACGTTGGTGGGATGACCGCATCATGGACCTCGCCATGAAGGACGAAGCGGTTAAGGTTCAGCTGTTCCGATTTGTCGATGTGCTGCCGATGTTAGGCAGCAGCGACGCGGTTGTGGGGCACTTGAACGAATTTCTTTCGGATGTCCGCGATCAATTGCCGAGGCCGCTGGGCGCCGCCCTGGGGATCGCGCGGCGGACGTCGCTCACGCGTGGCGCGGTCGCGCGGGCTGCCAAACTGAGCGCCATGGATATGGCCCGCCGCTTTATTGCTGGAACAAACACCGACGAGGTTGTTGCCGCCGCACAGCGCGAACGCAAGCTCAATCGTGGATTCACGCTCGACATTCTAGGCGAAGCCGTCATCAGCCACGTCGAAGCGGATCGGTTCTGTGGTGCGTACGTCGAGCTAATCGAGACCATCGCTCCTCAAGTAAACCGTTGGGCGGAGAATGCGCATATCGATCAAGGTGTATTGGGACCGCTGCCGCGTATGAACCTGTCGATCAAACTGTCCGCGCTCGATTGCAAGTTCGACGCGGTCGATCCCGAGGGGACGCTCGAGCGTGTCGGTGCGAAGCTGCGGAGGTTGCTCAGGATCGCTCGCAACCATCAAGCCTTTGTCAATGTCGACATGGAATCGTACGACAAGAAAGATCTGACGTTGCTGATCTTCAAACAGATTCTGGATGAGGACGAGTTTTGTGATGTTGGCGATATTGGGATTGTCGTGCAATGTTATTTGCGAGATGCAGGTCGCGATCTGATTGACCTGGCCGATTGGGCTCGGCAGCGCGGAAAGCCGGTTTGGGTACGGCTGGTCAAGGGAGCGTATTGGGATTACGAAACGATCCACGCCGGTGCCCAGCGATGGCCGATACCTGTGTATCAGCAGAAGTGGCAGTCGGATGCGTGTTTCGAACGAGCGACTCGCTTCGTTATGCAAAACGTCGACCACCTGCGACCTGCTTTGGGCACGCACAATATCCGATCGATGGCGCACGGAATCGCCGTTGCGGAACAACTGGGGCTGCCGCAAAACGCATTTGAATTTCAGATGCTGTATGGAATGGCGGATGCCGAAAAACGCGTACTCGCCGAACTGGGTCACCGTCTCCGCGTTTACATGCCCTACGGCGAGCTGATCCCAGGCATGGCCTACCTGGTGCGCCGGCTGCTGGAGAATACGTCGAACGACTCGTTTCTCCGCGCGGGTTTCGCCGACAACGCGGCAACGGAAGAGCTCTTGACTAACCCACTGACCGTTGGTGCGGACAGCACTCGGTCGCCCAAGGAAGACACGCCCGAGGAAGAATTGCCCAAGGAATACATGCCCGAGAACGACATGACCGATCAAGACATCTCAGCAAAGGGATCGACTACCCCACTGGCCGCCACGTTTGCGAATGAACCGTTGGTTGATTTTGCGTGCCCGGAAAATCGAACATCAATGCGGCAGGCGCTTGATCAAGTGAAGGCACAACTAGGTCAAACGGTTCCGTTGCTGATCGGAGGTGAATCGATCGAGACTGACGAGATATTAGAGTCGCTCGACCCTTCAGTTACTTCGCGCGTCGTGGCAAAGGTTGCAACGGCCAGCGTATCGCAAGTGGCCGACGCGGTTGCCGCGGCGCGAGGGGCGCTGCCATCATGGCGGGATTGTGGTGCTATCGAGCGTGCAAGGCTGATTCGTGCTGCGGCGCAACGGATGCGCGACCGGTTCTTCGAATTGGCCTCCTGGGAGATCTATGAGTGTGGCAAGAGCTGGCGCGAAGCGACGGCGGACGTCTGCGAAGCGATCGATTTTTGCGAATACTATGCAAAGGGTGCGATCGCACTGGAAAGAGAAGCTGGCGCGGATGTTCCGGGTGAAGAGAATCGTTTTGAATACCGTTCGCGCGGTGTTGTGGGTGTGATTGCGCCATGGAATTTTCCACTTGCGATTGTAACAGGCATGACGGTGGCGGGGTTGGCCACCGGCAATACCGTGGTGATGAAGCCGGCGGAACAGTCGCCCGCGGTCGCAGCCAAGCTCATGGATGTTTTTCAGGAGGTGGGATTACCGGCAGGCGTGCTGAACTACGTCCCGGGACGCGGTGAGGTAGCCGGCGCAGCACTGGTCGATCATCCCGATGTGGCGTTGATTGCGTTTACCGGGTCGCGCGAGGTGGGCTTGCACATCAACGCGCGTGCGGCGGAAGTCTCGGCTCGAGGCATCGGTATGGTCAAACGCGTGATTGCCGAGATGGGCGGCAAGAATGCTGCTATCGTTGATGATGATGCAGATTTAGACGAGGCTGTCCTGGGCGTCGTTCGCAGTGCGTTTGGATTCCAGGGTCAAAAATGTTCGGCCTGTAGCCGCGCGATTGTGCTCGAGACCGTTTACGACATGTTTGTCGACCGCCTCGTTGAAGCGTCAAGAAGTTTACAAATCGGCCTGGCCGAATCTCCAGGCACCGACGTAGGCCCCGTGATCGATCAAGCGTCTTTGGACAAGGTCCACAAGTACATCGATCTTGGGCAGCAAGAAGGCCGTGAGGTGTTAGCTGTTGATGTGCCGGAGCAGCTTGTTGGGACAGGGTATTTCGTGGGTCCACATATCTACGCTGACGTTGAATCGAAAGCGCGTCTGGCCCAGGAAGAGGTCTTCGGACCTGTTTTGGCGGTCGTTCGCGTTGCGAATCTGGACGAAGCCATTCGTGTAGCCAATGCGACGGAATACGCGCTAACGGGCGGAATATTTTCACGCAGCCCAGCTGCGATTGAGCGCGTCAAGCGCGAGCTGATGGTCGGAAACCTGTATATTAATCGCACAATCACGGGGGCCATCGTTGGTCGGCAACCGTTTGGTGGATTCAAGATGTCAGGGATCGGGAGCAAAGCGGGTGGCCCCGACTATCTGCTCCAGTATGTAATCCCGCGCACGATCACGGAGAACACGATGCGTCGCGGTTTTGCGCCGGCGAAGGACCCTCTCCCTAACCCTCTCCCAGACAGACTTTCCGACTTTTGTTGACGAGGCAAAAAAGTGGCCTCACGACGATTGGGCGATTGGACGAAGCGGCTGCGCCGCGGGAGTGGGGAGCGGTTCTTAGCGGTGCTAGGCCTGTGTGTTGAACACTCGCTCGTTTGGCGTGTGATACTGGTGAGTTTCCGGCCGCCGTGTGTGTGGCTGGAGTTCACCTCTGTTGCCGAAAGGGTA
>PVBE011533977.1_pt1 | contig 18434 bp, 8 predicted proteins | sample 1631181 | NCBI WGS metagenome assembly PVBE01 (sample SAMN08397723, study PRJNA350692) | Marine metagenome, whole genome shotgun sequencing project. | isolation source: water | place: Pacific Ocean | collected 2012-04
AACACTCCGCCCAGCAGACCAACTCTAAAGTGAGTAAAGGGGAGGCGATTGTCTTTCTTGAGCAACAATCGAAGTCCGTTTGGGAGTTCGATTTTCTCAATATCGGTGGCACGCCGTGATGTTACGCGAGGTTTTGGCTTGGAGGTGGAGCCGGTGGGAGTCAGCGCGTAAAGGGTTTGATTTTCAGTGGTTAAATACCGATTGGCAACATCTTGAAGGGAGTCGGGATTGACGGCACGGGCGGCTTCCAATTGTTTCCGTGAATAATCAAGGTCACCGGCGTGAAGCCAACTGCTTCCCAAGTCTGCGGCTTGGCCCTGCATGGTCTTGAGTGCGGAAAGGTTTCCGGCAGTGAACTGCTTTATCGCCTTGGCCAATTCCGACTCGTCGGCCAGTGAGTCTTTGAATTGTTGCAACTCACCGAGCATGGCGGCTTGCGCTTGGCCAAGCTTGTCCGCATCGGCCACGGCGCTCATGCCGAACAGACCTGTTTGTTCGCCAGTGTAGGTCCATGCATCAACGGAGTGAACCAACGATTTGGCATCACGAACATGGCGGTAGAGGCGGGAACTCCGGCCGCCGCCAAGCAGGGTTGATAGCACATCCAGAGCGGGTATGTCATCGTGTCGGACATCGGGAATGTGCCATGCAAAGTGAAAGTGGGCATGCTCGAACGGGCCTTCGTCGATGACCTCGCGGGCGGCCACTTGGCGGGGTTCATTTGTCAGCAGAACAGGGGAGAGCGATCGTGCCGGTTGAGCGGCGTAACAGTCGTTGATCCACGCCAGTACCTCGTCGGTATCGATAGATCCGACAACGACGATGAAGCAGTTGTTCGGGGCGTAACGTTCACGGTAATAAGTTAGAAGGTCGTCTCGAGTCAGCTTGTCAAAAATATCGCGATACCCAATAACCGTGTGTCGGTAGGGACTCTTCGTGTAGGCCGCCTCAAATAGGCGACGGCCAGCTCGGCGAGAGGGGTCGTCGTTTCCCATTTCCATTTCCCGCCGGATGACGTCGAGTTCGCCAGGCAACTCATCCTCGGGCAGGGTGGCGTTCTGCATGATGTCACAGAGTATCTCGGTGGCGAGTTTTGCACCGATGTCTGGAATGGTGACGTGGTAAACGGTGCGGTCAAAGGAGGTGTAGGCGTTCATGTGGCCACCGGCATCCTGGATGGAGTGATCAATCTCTAGCCCGGTGCGACTGCTTGTACCCTTAAAAAGCATGTGTTCGAGCACATGGGACATTCCAGCACCTAGCCATTTACCTTCGTGAATGCTGCCGGTTCGGCACCAAGCTTGCACGGAAACAACCGGGGCAGAATCGTCAGATTGAAGGATGACCTCGAGACCGTTTGGTAACGTTACTAAACGAGCAAAATAGGGAGCGACATTACCCACGAGACCGAAAAGAAGACATGTTAAGTAAATATAACATTTATTGTGCGTAAATACTATTGGAACGCCCAGCCAAAGCGGTCTGGGCGGGTTCTGCTGTTTTGGCCCAAAAAAGGCCAATATATAAAGGCGGCTTTACCGAAAATATTTTTTCCGGGTAAGGATCCCCAATCTCTAGAGTCTTTACTGCTTACAGTATTATCACCTAAGGCCAAGTATCTGTTAAGTGGAATAAAAAACTCGTCTGTATCGTTTATGAAGTTTTGTGAGATGTTGCCAGCATACATGAATCTAATTTGATTTGGATCGACTCCGTTTTGTCTGGCAATTGTTTTCCGGCGTTCGTCTATTACTTGTTCAAATACTTTTTGGTTTACATGTCCTGAAAAATGACTGTCTTGTGCTGGTGACGGTTCACCTCCAGTATCAAAAGAGTAAACCAATTCGAATGGATGGTCTGCCGCGTCTAGGCGTCGACCGTCAACGACTAAGTGGCGGTCGTCTCCGATTTGTATTCTCTCTCCCGGCAATCCGCAAAGTCGCTTGATATAAAATAAATCCTGGTTGATGCCATTAATGGTCTTGGTCTCAAAAACGATAATTTCTCCACGCGTCGGTTTTCTAAAGTTGTAAGTGACGCGATCCACCAGCAGGTGGTCTCCTGATTCGCGGTGCATCTTAATTATATCATCGCCCGTATTATATATGTAATTATTGTGAGAATTTAAAACGAATTCACTTAATGTTCCCGCGATTGCCCTACCATGACCCAGCATTGATTTTCCGCTGTTCATGGGAGGTGTGATGTCTTGTACGATTTCGTTGTTCGTGTCGAGATCGCGGAAAGTTAATTTTTGCTTGTGAAGAAATCTCATGCTCGGTCTAGGCGGATCGATCTTTATTAATTGCCAGTTCCCTTCAGAAACCAAGTGGTAGTACGACACGCCTGCGAGAAGTTTTTGAGCCCAAGCGTTGACGCCTGTTGGCACTTCCTCCGTTTTATCAAAATTGCCTTCGGTGATGCCGTAAAGTGTGGGCTGCATCGAGCCGGTCGGAATGCCCATTGGCTGAAAAAAGAACGTCCGAAAACTCATAGCTATGGCCACAGCGAAAAGCGCTACTTCGACGTTTTCGCGCATGCCAGGGTTGCGGTAAGGTATCAGCTTGCGGCTCCCAGCTTCTTCCAATCTCGTAATCCCCTCCTCCAACGACTGGCGGTTGTACTCGGATCGCATGTTGCTTCGGAGATTTTCGATTGCCTTATTGATTTCCTTTATCGCTTCGGACGACAGTTGATCTCTTTGGTGATTCAGTAATTTGCCGGCTTGATGACAAAGCTCTGCCGCCATCCGGAACCGTCTGAATAAAAGCCAACGCAGAAAATACATATTAAGCCTTCAGTACCTCAATAAAAGCCTGTTGCGGAATGTTAACAGAACCGACGGATTTCATCCGCTTTTTACCTTCCTTCTGTTTCTCGAGAAGTTTTCTTTTGCGGGTAATGTCCCCACCGTAGCACTTCGCGGTAACATCCTTGCGCAGTGCGTTTACGGTTTCACGGGCAATTACTTTGCCGCCGACGGCCGCCTGGATGGCCACCTTGTACTGCTGGGAAGGGATCACTTCCTTGAGCTTGGCGGCAAGCGCCCTGCCGCGCTGCTCTGCCTTGTCCCGGTGCGTAATTAGAGAGAAAGCGTCCACTGGGTCGCCGTTTACCAGCATGTCCAATTTCACCATCTTAGCAGGTTCGTAGCCGTCATACTCATAGTCCAGAGATCCATAGCCGCGGGTGATACTTTTAATTCGGTCGTGAAAGTCGATCAGGATTTCGTTGAGGGGAATGCGCCCGACCAAGATCACTCGCCCTGAGTCGAGCGTCTCGGTCTCTTGGATGACACCGCGTTTTTCGCCGGTCAGATTCATTATGTCCCCGATATATTCATTGGGGCACATGAGGTACGCCTTAACCATCGGTTCTGAAATCGTGGTGATGAAGTTTGGCTCCGGAAGATAAACAGGATTGTCGATTTCCATTTCTTCCCCTCGGGTAGTCACTACATTGTATACCACACTGGGATAAGTAGCGATAATATCCATGTTGAACTCTCGCCGCAATCGCTCCTGTATGATCTCCAAGTGCAGTAGGCCAAGAAAACCACACCGGAATCCGAAGCCAAGCGCGACCGAGCTTTCCGCCTGGTAAAAGAACGCTGAGTCATTGAGTTGCAGTTTGGCCAAGTTGGCCTTGAGGTGCTCGTAGTCCGCAGGATTTATCGGATAGATGCCGCTGAATACCATCGGCTTTAGTTCCTTGAAACCGGACAGAGGCCCAGAAGGATTCCGCGGTTCAGTCAACGTGTCCCCTATTTTAACGTCCGCCGGCAACTTGATGTTCGAGCTTATGTAACCGGTTTCGCCTGCCAGCAGTGAATCCCGCTTGTACGGTTTAGGCTTGAAGCTGCCAACTTCCTTAACCTCCACGGTCTTGTTGGAGTGCAGCATCTTTACGTTCATCCCGGCTCGGAGTTGCCCGTTGAACACTCGAACCAAGGCCACCACCCCGCGGTACGAGTCGAAATAAGAATCAAACACTAGGGCCTGCAAAGAAGGGGCATCGGTCGTTTTGGGTGCTGGCACTCGCTTGACGACCGCTTCAAGCACCTCCTCCGTTCCTATTCCTTCCTTGGCGCTTGTAAGCACTGCATCTTCAGCTGGGATGGCGAGGATCTCCTCGAGTTGTTGTCTTACTCCATCGACATCGGCATGCGGGAGGTCGATTTTGTTGATCACAGGAATGATGGCCAGGTTTTGGTTGTGTGCCAGATTAACGTTGGCCACCGTCTGTGCCTCGACGCCCTGCGCGGCATCCACGATCAGTAACGCCCCCTCGCAGGCACTCAGGCTTCTGGAAACTTCGTAAGAGAAGTCCACATGGCCGGGTGTGTCAATCAGGTTCAACTCATACTCCACTCCGTCGGCGGCCGTGTAATACATCGTAACCGGATGCGCCTTAATGGTGATGCCTCTCTCCTTCTCAAGATCCATCGAGTCGAGCAGTTGGTTGTCCATTTCCCGATCGGAGATAGTGCCGGTGCGATGCAGCAATCGATCTGAAAGGATCGTCTTTCCGTGGTCGATGTGCGCAATAATGCTGAAATTTCGAATTCGATCGATGTCCATGTACAGTTCGGCGCCCGGACGGCTGTGGTCTTCCTCCCTACCCTGCCCCTCGCACGACCGAGATATTCGCAAAAAAAATGACAAAATGCGAACCTTAAGAAAACGATCACAGCCACCTATGTTCTCGTTTGCATCATGCAAGTTCCGGAAATGCCACCGATTAAGGAGCGCGTACGAGTTGGTTGTTCCTTCCGGATCGGTTCTTTCCCCTTGACCCAGTTTGAGTTGATCATCAGTTTTCCCGGGTGAGAATTCCCCTCTCGTTGATTTTTTTTGCCTGTCTGAGCAGTTTGGCTTCGGCGGCGGACATGGGACGATCCGTTGTCCAGGTGTTGGTCTACAGCCAGTCGCCAATCTGGGATGCCCCTTGGAGGAACAAGCCAGTGGCCTCTTCCAGCGGTTCCGGGTTCGTGATCGACGGCGAGCGGGTCATGACCAATGCCCATGTGGTTAGTTGGGCCAAGCAGATCGTGCTGCGGCGTTTCCAGGATCCTCGCCCTTGGCTGGCTCGCGTGGAATACGTATCCCACGAGTGCGATCTTGCAGTGCTCAAAGTGGACACGCCCGGTTTTTTTGATCAACTCGAACCCCTGCCGATAGGCGGGTTGCCCAAGGTGCAATCAACAGTAGTGACCTGCGGGTATCCTGCTGGAGGCCAGCAAATCAGCTACACAAGGGGCGTGGTTTCCCGCGTCGAGATGCAGAACTATGTGCACATTGGCAACAAGGCGTTTCTCTCAGTGCAAACTGATGCCGCAATCAACCCCGGCAACAGCGGTGGCCCTGTTTTTCAGGATAAAGTAGTGGTTGGCGTCGCCTTCATGGGAACCCCGGGACTCGAAAATACGGGCTTCTTTATCCCGTCAGCCGTTATCAATCATTTTCTTAAGGACGTCAGTGACGGTGAACTCGATGGCTTCCCAAAAGCAGGAGTTAGGATCGTATCACTGCAGAATCCGGCCTACCGCCGATATCTTGGGCTGTCTCCCACCGGCGATGGAGCAAGGATAGACAGTCTCACCGACCAAACCGAAAAGACGGGAATACTCAAAAAGGACGATGTTATTCTGGCCGTTGGAGAATACCCCGTTGGCAGCGACGGTACCATCTTGCTGGAGGGCAACAGAGTCTACTGCACTACGGCTTTCCAGGTGCCTCAACGGGGAGAGGAATTGAAGCTGACAATCTGGCGGGGAAAAAAAGAACTAAAAGTTGCTGTACCAATGGAAGTTTTCGGAGACGAGATGAACACCGGCAACCTTTACGACGCCCCGCCCCGATACTTCGTTTTTGCTGGGCTCGTCTTTACGCCGCTGACACTGGATTACGTGAAGACGTTCGGCCGCAACTGGCGCAGTGTAGCCAACTCAGAAATGGTCTATGAGTTATACTACCGCCGCAACGAGACACCTGCCAAGGTGCGCAAAGAGCCTATCGTCCTTGCCGCCACACTTGCCCATCCAGTAAATGCCGACATGCGCTTGGCTAGTCGAGCGATGATCGACACAATCAACGGAAAACGCATTGAATCGCTGGAGGATGTAATCACGGCATTGGGAAGGGGCAGCAAACCTCAACACATTATAAAGTTTGCTTCCGGCACTGTGGAGTGCCTCGACAAAACTCAAGCCGAGTTAGCCAATCCCGGGATACTTGAGACCTACGGCATAAAAGCTGACCGTCGCTTATGAAAATCAAAACCCACTTTTTGTTGCTCGCAGCTATTTTTACTGCCGCCTCTCCTGCCTTCTGCCAGGAGAGCCTCGATGCAAGATGGCAGTCCAGCATTGTGAATTTCGACATTACGCGTAACAACTTCAACTTTCGCGTTCCGTGGGATAAGCGTGCGGATAGCGCTCGCAAGACTGGCGCCATCATCAACGGCAAAGTTATTGTGACCACTGCAAATCGCTTGGCAAATCATACTCTGGTCCGGTTGCAAAAAGGGGGACGCGGCCAATGGTACACAGGCCAAGTTGAGTGGGTGGACTATCAGGCGAATCTCGCTGTAGTCAGAGTTGCCGATCCCTCTTTTTGGGAAGGAACGGCGCCGGTGCGCTTGGCCAGTCTCAATGAATTGAAGGGCAATCTGCAGATCGTGCGTTGGCGAAGTGGCAACATTGAACAGCGTGCCGCTGAGTTCAGTCGCTTCACCGTAGCAGACGCAAACTTCAATCAGGCGCCACGCATCGAGATGAAGGCCAGTTCAGAAATGGAAGGCGCTGGCAGAGGCGAACTCTTGGTGTCAGGAGCACGGGTCGTTGGTCTCGTCGCCAGCAAAACTGGCAGCACATGCTCTGTTATCCCATCCCCTTTCATCGAATCGGTTCTAAAACAACGAGCCTCCGGCGACTACAAGGGACTTGGTTTCTTTGACTTTATTTGGCAACCGGCCTCCAATCCAGCCACAACAAAATATTTTGAGTTTAGCGGGCAGACCGGCGGCGTATTGCTGATCAAGCCCACTACGCGACCAGGAACCAGCTCACCACTCAAACTGCATGACATTATCCTTGCGGTGGACGGCTTCCCGATCGACATACAGGGCGACTATCTCGACCCCGACTACGGGCATGTCATAATGGAATATCTCGCCTGTCGAAACAAATGGGCCGGTGACACAGTCCAACTCAAAATCTGGCGTGATGGAAGGGAGCAGGAAATCGATTACGTTCTTCCAAAAGCCGATTTCACTTCCAACCTTGTCACCGATCGACCTGATGATACCGAACCGACTTACGTGATCGCTGGAGGCTTGGTTTTTGTGCCTCTCTCCGCAGAGTTTCTTAGCAGCTGGGGCGCAGACTGGCAGCGAACAGCACCTTTCCGCCTCGTTCATTACAACAACCAGAAAGCAAATGAAAACCAACCATCACTGGTTGTTCTATCGCTTGTTTTGCCGGATCGCTACAATATCGGTTATCAAAAGAGGAACTCTCATAATCTGGTAATCGACAAAGCCAATGGTAGACAGATTTCCAAGCTGAACGACGTTCTGGAAGCCCTCAAGACACCTCAGGAAGGGTTTCATGTTTTCGAGTTCAAAAAAGGCAGCTCTATGGAGAAAATTATTCTAGATGCCGAAAGAATGCCAGAAGCCAATCAGCGTATCGCCAAGCGATATAACATCGAACGGTTGCAGAAACTTAAATAAGGGCATACTCATAAGAACCTAGCCCTAGACTGATATGCCACCCGGGCGTAGCTCCTAATCCTGCTCGAGCAAAGACCATACTCGCAGCGACTCCGAGACACCCCACGCCTGGGCGTCGCAACCCCGTTGTTGATGCGGAGCGTCGCCGTCAAGAATCTCCGGCACTTGCCCAAGGCAACCCTCGTTCATTAAGTCAGCGACGCTTCCCAAGTAGCCCTTGGCAGCCTCGATAGCATCAGGATCACCTGGCCAAGCGCGGACAAGCGCTTCGCAAAACTGCGGCAGGAGCCAAGTCCATGCTGTGCCGTTGTGATAGGCTGGTTTGCGGGAGGTGTCCTCATCTCCCTCGTAACGCCCCCAGTATGGATTCATCGGGTCATTCAGTAACTCACCGTTGTGTCGAATCTCATGCTGTGTCACCGCTGCCAATGGAGCAAGTGAGCGCACAGCACCGGGGACGAGCAAATGCCGGGCGGCGGCATCGACGTTTGCGCGAGCAATCGTTCCAACTACGACTCCCAAGCTGACGGCAATTAGGATATTGCAACGGAGATTAGCATCGACTCTCGCCTCTACAGGCGATTGCCCAGGCTTTGCCAAAAGGCAATCGGCTAGCCAACCGCGCTCCTTGCACCAAAAGAGCTTGAGGAAACTTTGCTCGGCCTTGGCCAAACGGGACGCCCACTCTCCACTTGGTTGAAGTTGGGCCAAGCGAGCAAGCAGGCGAATCCAAAGCGCTTGTATCTCAACGGGATACCCCTCACGTTGAGTACCAGCTGGGTGGTTGGTGTCCATCCAAGTGAAGTGCGCTGGACTAAAAACCAAACAGGAATTGGCGTCCATTCGGATGCCATTAGGAGTACCGGAACTGTAATATTCGCCGATTTTTTCGACAACAGAAAGAAATGTCCGCTCCCCATCGTCTGTTTGTTCGCCGTAAAAACCATCACCCAATTTGTCCGCCAACTCCTCGATGGACAAAGCGAGCCAAAGCGGCGCGTCGGACGTTTCGCGGTTCGAGTCGTCGTCGCCAAAAATCGCGTTGGGAATTGTGCCCTCCTTTTCGTGAGATGCAAACAGACTGACAACAGCACGAGCCTCGTCCAGTCGACCGGCGGCAATTAAGCCGCGCACAGCGACCAGCGAGTCACGCCCCCAATCCAAAAACCAGGGATATCCGGCAATGATCGATTTGGCCTTGCCGCGCTGAACCACAAACGCGTTCATCGCAGAATTCAGAGCCTGACCGAATCCAGCCCAACCGTTCGCCCAACCGTGTTCATCCGTGATAACCTTTCGGTCGGTCTGTTCGATGTTAGTTTCGTTGATGGATATCAATAAATTGGCCTCTTGACTACTTTCGATGGGTAGGTGAAACCAACCGGGGCTGAAGGCGTCGCCGCAGGCTTCCTGACCTCGACTCATCTCAGTTGGGTGCGGTATGTCTCGACACCATTCCTCTTCGGCAAAGAAACGGCCACAAGAGGCACGTGCAACCAAGCGCCTATCAGGCGATGGGCTGAACTCGAAACCGTCGCCTTCGCTCAAGGATCGAGTCGCTTCGCGAAAATGCTTCTCGGTTTCCGGGTTCAGCTTTGTTTCCCCATGATAGCTACGGTCCTCTATGTCCAAACGAACGGTTGCTACCAATTTATCTTCTTGTTTAGTTCCAACTGACTTGAACCATAAAAGAATTGCGTTCTTCCCTTGAATTAGTTTCACCGATATTTTAAATCGAACACTACGCCCTTCACTTGCAGGAATGACGTAAACCCAAGATGCTTGTTCGCCGATATCAGACGAGTAGAAGCGTCTACTGCTCAGTTCCGTTTGAAAGCCGTTCACGTTCACCCAGACTCGAAGTCGCTTGGTCATCACCCACCGGTCCACGGGCAGTTGTGGGTGAAGGTTGGCCGCTAGCACGCAATCGTATTTCGACTGTACGGTTCCCAGCCAACTACTCATCCGGGACATGGCACCGCGTCCGTTGGTGAGCAAGGACACCGGCAACTGTCCGTGTTTCCTTAAATCAAAGTTTCTAATAAGTAAACCCATGTCGGGCTCGGTTGGGAGAACTCGGATAGTCGATGTAATGGAACAAATCTGATCGTCGAAAGCCGTCAACTTAACGTTCCATTCTCCGTGTATATTGATCCTCTCAACAAGTGCGAAGTGGCAACCCTTGACGATTTGACTTTGTCGATTGATTGGCACGGACTTCGATGCAGTGTCACGAAGCGAAACGCGAAAGGGGCAATTGTGCTGAATTAGCAAATTATGCCCGGCAGGGATAAGCGTCACACGATTTGTATTGCTGACACTCCATCGAATTGTATTTTGGTAAATGTGGGAATGGGTGCTCGACTCCAGGCACTGCACGAGTAGGGCAGGTATCGGCGGTAATTTTGGTTTTGGGTTAGTGTGCTGTAAGCAGTGGGCAGTGCCCTTGGCTAAGCGGTAAGCACCAAAATCGCTAGTTCCTAACTCATACCCTAAGTCTTGGGCAAGAAGATCGGTTGCACGTTGCCAAACGGGCGGAAGGGTCAACACGACTTCGTTTTCCTTATCGCAGTCTAGGTTGATCAGAATAAGCAACTCGTCGCCAAATTTAGATTCGCGCAGCAGGGCAAACACCGGAGAGTCAGCCGAACTGAGTCGCGTGAGCATCGTGCCATCGCGGAAACATGGGTGCGAGGCAAGCAGACTGTTCAATTCAGCGAGTTCAACAACGATGTTCCTATCGGCACCCCAATTGAGACCAGCAGATCCGTGTACGCTTATCTTTTGATCTGCCAACCACTCGACGCCGCAGGTGAAGCCGTAAGTGCCGTTGATGCTGGCAAGTGCACAGAGGCGGTTGCGCATCAAGGACCAAGCTCGGCCTCGCTTTGCCAAGCGTTCGTTGTCATGTGTCTCGCTATAGTGAGCGAGCGGGCCGATTTGATTGGCCTGCTCATGCACATGGTCGAGATAGCCGGCAACTTGTGTTCCGGAAAATTCTTGGAATAGCTCCGAGTAGGCCCAATGCATGCCTCCCTCGACAAGCAGCGATTCAGTCTCACTCCAGCCGCCACCGAGGCCCTCAAGTAAGAATACGGTGTCCGGAAATTCAAGGCGAACTTTTGCAATAATGAAGCGCCAAACGGGCAGCGGCACCTTGTACCCGGCGTCACATCGAAAGCCATCAACGCCTCGGTTGCACCACAGCAGGAACGCTTTAGCCAACAGTTGCCAAAGCAGGAGCGGCTTGGGGTCAAGTTCGACAAGGTCTTCCCAAATCGTGCCCCACGCGCCGGGGCTTTCGAAGTTGCCGTCGTCCAACCGACGAAACCATTCTGGGTGCTTCTCTTGCAATGCACTTCCCCAGCCAGTGTGATTGATGACTAGGTCGAGCATTACATAACCGCCAAGCCGGTGCGTCTCATTGCTTAACTCGACAAACTGCTGAACCCCGGTTGTCTTGCGGTCGAACTCCACCAGTGCTGGGTCGAGCATCGTGAGGTCGAGCGCGGCGTACGGACTGCCGTAACGGCCCATGCGTGCATCAGGCGAGGTTGGACTTGGGTTGACAGGTAGCAGGTGGAGCCACTTGCACTTGAGTCGCCCGATGATATGCGGTAACTCAGACTTAAGGTCGCGCAGCGTTCCGCTCGGTGGGATGATTGTCCATCTGCTCTCCTCCAGCTTGGCCAATGGCTCGTCGAGCGGCAAGGTTGCCGCTTGGCTAGTGGTTTTGGTCGAACCAAAAAGGCGTGGGAAGGCGCAGTAAATGGAGTTCCCGTGCCTGGTGTGCGCTGGATGAACGTTGATCGTGATGTTGCCGCCCTCGGCCCAGTGTTGAAAACCGGACGAATCCTCAACCCAAGCGATCGCCTTGAACAAACCGGTTTCATTCAGCGGCATATCGATGTGCCAAATACCACCGTTGAGCGTCATCTCGAAATCGCGCCACCCTTCGTCAGTCGGCGTGTCTGCAAATTCGACCGGCCTGATTATAGAGTTCAACACCTCTCGGCTTTGCCCTATCGTGGTGCGCAGGCGCGCCTTAATTGAATCGGCACCTAGATCAAGCGACAATTCGAACCGCATTGTGTCGCCGACAAATTTCAAGACTCTACTACCAGGTGCCGGCCGCATCACAGGGTGCAGCACCCCACTTAAATCTGCTTCGATCATGATGCAATTGGCAAAAAGTACGCGGTCTTATGTTAACCGATGGCTTCTCTGAGATTGTCGAGCCACCGGGGCACAGCAACCCACGGATCCGCCTTTGCCTCATACTCTAGCGCAACGAATCCCTGATACCCCCCGTCTCGGAGAATCCTGGTGAGCCTCCCGAAGTCGGCGACGCTTTTCTGCCTTGCGCCGCGCTGGCGCATTTCGACTTTGAGCTGCACGTTCACGGCATGCGGAACGCACTTGGCGATATCGCCGTAAATGTCGTCTGTATGGAAGTTGCCAGTGTCGAGATTGACGCCCACCCACTTACTGCTCGTTGACTGGACGATCTCGAGCAGGTTTCCTGCCTCAGCAACGATGCCACCGTGGTTCTCGACGCCAAGGAACACACCGCGTTTTCCGGCGTATTCTCCAACCTCTTCAAGGGCCTCGATACAGAGTGCCTTTGCCTGCTTTAGCGTTAGCCCATGCGCACTTCCTGCAAACACCCGTACATGAGGGGCGCCCATGTGTGTGGCCTTGTCTATCCACTTTTTAACATAGTCAATCTGAGTATCACGTTTCTCCCCTTTGGGTAGCGTGAACACGTTGCCCACAGCCGTTCCACTGACGGCAATACCGCGCAAGAAGGCATGTCTCTTGAGTGCAAGCAATTCCGCTCGGCTAATCTGTGGGTCAAGATAGTAGCTGGTCAACTCGGCACCATCGATTCTCTGATCAGCACAGTAGTCGATAAAATCGTGCATGTCGATCTTTTTGGCATTCGGGGGACGGTTTTGCACATGCGTGGCGGTAGTGAAATGATCGCGAAAGCTATACGCGGCAAGGCTCAATCTAAGTCGCGCCTTGCCTTTGCGCTGTACTGAAGTAGCGGCTGAGAGATGTGATGGTACCGACAGGCCAGCGACAGCTAGTGCAGGAGCGACACCAATAGACTTAAAAAAATCACGCTTACTATATTGTATCACCCCCCCCATTTAAGCTGGAAGCCGGGAAGCATCCAATTTAAATCGCACTCCAAATGCGCGCATTGCCCACACATCCTGCGGCAACTCCACGCCTTTTAGAGCAACGTTATAACACATAAAGCAACACAAAACACAGCTAGCCAGCCTTTGACAGTTGGCCTAGCCAATGCTACTTATCTCGCATGAAATATTGCCCTAGGAATACTTGTTTTTTCCTATTGATTACACTATATTGTATCATCGGTGTCAGCCAACAAGAATCGCTGCGAGCTGAAAGCTCAGAGCCGTTCATTTACTCGACGGAGATTGACGGTAACCAAATAGTGGTGAATGTGCATGTCCCGTCGGGACACTTAAGCGCAGTACTAGAGATTAGTAATGACGTGAACACCGGATGGCAGCCGATCGTTGCCGGAACGCTTACAGGCGAAGAAGGACTGGTCACGTTTCGTTTTCCAGACAATCAACCGATTCGATTCATGCGAGTGAAAGCCGCCCCATCTATCGAGTTGCCAAAGGTCTCCTTTGGAGGAACGCCCCATTTTAATGTAATACCAGGCTTTTACGAATTCCTAGAATTCAAGGATGATAAGGTCCCTACATTTGGCCTGAACCCTGTTTGGAGTCTTGGCCAGGCAAAAAAGATCGGGCACCTGCTGAATCGGATTGCATATGGCCCAAGTCTGTCCGATGTCACCAAAGTGGAGGAAATTGGAATTGGGGATTATATTGATTCCCAGCTAAACCCTAATACGGCGGATTGGCAACTTTCGGTGAGGCTCAATGAAAAGGAAGCTGAACTGTTTCACTTTCACGAACCAACCAAGGACCGAACGCATGTCGATGATGGGGAATCCTGGAGATTCTTTAGAGGCACGAAGCAGCCACCCAGTAACTGGAAAACAATGAATTTTGACGACAGCGAATGGGAACAAGGTCCGTCCGGATTCGGTTATGGCGATAGAGATGACAAGACTGAGTTGTCGGACATGCGGTTTTACGAGAAAACAAATGAAGAGCCGGGGCAACCTGGTTACCTTAGTCTGTTTATACGGCGCAAATTCGAACTAAGAAACCCATCTGAAATTAAACGGTTAATATTCAGCGTAGATTACGATGACGGCTTTATCGCCTACCTGAACGGGAGGGAGATAGCACGCGCTAATCTGGAAGGAGTTGCCCGCTACAACACTGCGGCAAGCAAGACACACGAGGCTGGTGATCCGATTGACTTCGATATCACAGATAAACTTGGCGTAATACTTGAAGGGAACAACGTGCTCGCGATCCAGGTTCACAATGACAAGATAGACAGCACTGACCTGACAATGATCCCAAGGCTGGTGAATCGCACCAAGCTGGACTTACCCGCAGTGAAACGAATCAAAGACATCAGATCCCTGCAGCAACTCATTCACCTGCGGGGTATTTATTCACGCCGTCAACTCCAGGCTGTTCTGGCTGAGTTTTGGGAGAACCACTTTACAACTGATTACGACAAACTCGTTGAACACCTTGAAGACCTTGAAAACTCGGATGGGAATGAAGCCATGAGTTCCGAACAGGCCGAGCAGGAGGCCGCACAGATGGAGTGGAAGGAATACGAGTTCTTCCATGACAACGCACTCGGTAATTTTAGAGACCTCCTCCTTTACAGCGCGACCAGTCCTTCAATGCTGATTTATCTGGATAACGTACTGAACGAAAAAAAGGAACCAAACGAAAATTTTTCAAGGGAAATCCTCGAACTGTTCGGTTTCGGCGTCGATAATGGATACAACCAAGCCGACATTGAGGAATTGGCCAAGGCATTCACTGGCTGGAATGTTCGAAAAGTCTGGCCAGATGATTTGAAAACATTTCCGAAATCGGCCCGAACTCCACACACAGAAGAAAGCGCGCAATACCATGACGATGACAAGCTTAAGACCGGTCGTGTATGGCGTTATTTCAAGGGACTAAAAGAGCCGTCTCCCAAGAAGGCAGGAAACGATCTGATCCCCACTCTCGAATGGATACAACCGGGGTTCAACGACTCCAAATGGTTCAGGGGCATAGTCAGCATTGGCTATGGGGATGATGACGATAAAACCACACTCAGTGATATGCGCAATCGATACACCTCCATTTACCTTCGCCACTCTTTTGCTATTGACGACCCGTACGAGATGGACAACCTGATGCTTCATGTGGAGTACGATGATGGGTTTATTGCATACTTAAATGGAGAAGAAATAGCGAGGAGCGAAACCATGAACTTCACCGGTTACCCGCCCCCCTTCGATGCGGAAGCCAACGCGGGGCACGAGGTTACCGATAAGCCGATGACAATTAATCTGAAGGATTATTTTCGCCTACTGAAACCCAGCCCCGATGAAAACATACTCGCAATACAGGTGCACAATCTCACCAGGAACATCTCGGATCTTTCCATTAAACCGAGACTTGTGGAGCGCAAAGCTCTTCCTGGTAGCATTGAGAACGGCGACCCGAACGGCGAGTGGACGTTTCGATTCATCCCGGATCAACATCACAACGGCCCAAAGACCCTCTTCAAAGGAACGAATCACCAGCACCGGATTCGAGCCAATCAACGTGGTATCCATGGTGTCAATGATGCGATCAGCGTCATTGACACCATGGCCGACCACCCTTCAACCAGTGAGTTCATTTGCCTGAAACTCGTTAATAAATTTGTCTCGGATGAAATCAGCTTGGCGGCCTTCCATAATCGCAACGCTCCAAAGGAATTGCTCCTACTTATGGACCAGGCCATTGAGGCTTGGCACTCAACCCAGCCAGCGGGCAACATCGACAACGTCATGAGGGTTATTCTGGATCCAAAAAAGCAGCAGAGTGCCTTTTGGCAGGACATCGCCTATCGCGGCAAAATTAAGACGCCAATTGAGTACATCAACAGTTCCATTCGGGCCTTAGACGCAGATGTGACTGACACAAAGTTGCCCGATTATAATGCCGACCTTGGAATGGAACTATTCGTTCGTGACGATCCAGACGGATACTCAGAGATCGGCTCGGACTGGATGGATACCAGCACCCTACTTGAGCGCATGACCTTCGCACAGACCATAGCAAGTAACGCGGATAAATATGTTGAGTGGGACGCCGAAGCGCTCTTCTCAGAAAGAGGTCCAGACACTCTTGTGCGTTACCATGTACCGTCCAATGGATCACTAAATACAGACTGGATAAAAGTCGATTTCAATGATGCTAAATGGAGTTCAACCGGAACTAGTGTAGGTTATGACACAAATGCCGATTACGCGGAATTGATAGACCTGAATGTGCAAAACAAGATGCACCAAGAAAAAACCTCGGTTTACATTCGGCTTCCGTTTCTTGTAGAAGATCCAGGGCAATTTGATTATCTGCGGTTGGACATGCGATACGATGATGGTTTTGTCGCCTACCTGAATGGTGTCAGAGTCGCCGCCGCCAACGCGCCAGATAGTCTTAAGTGGAATTCCAGCGCTACGGAAGGGCATACTGACAGTGAAGCGGTGGAATTTCAGGCCTTCTCTCTTTCAAGGCACATTAAGCGACTTAAAAAAGGCAAAAATATCCTCGCAATCCACGGGCTCAACGTCTCCACCACCAGTTCTGACTTCTTGATAGAGCCCCGTCTTCGGGGTGGCCTTGGTGGTGGAGTATCCATCTTGAACTACTTTGACAGGTTGCTGTTCCAGAATTCTCTCACCGCTGAACAGCGAGGAATCCTCCTGGACTTTGTCAATTCGAATATTGTCGGTAGACCCAAGAAACTCGATCCTGCCTCGTCGACGTATCTAGATCGTGTTCAGGAACTCGTAGGCCTGATCTTATCGATGCCGCAGTGGCAGTTTCAATAGACACCAAGTCAAAATGACGCTGATCTCATAATTCAAGAACCATGAACATTCAACGACGCGACTTCCTCAAAACCAGCAGCTTGGCGAGTGGAGCGCTTGGCTTAAACATACTTGGCTCGCTTGGCCTACCGCAAAATCTGCAGGCGGATGGCCATGCCGGTAACAAGAAGATGCTGTTCATCTTCCAACGCGGAGGCAATGACGGGATCAACGCCGTCATCCCCCGTGGTGACAATGAGTACAACACCACCAACCGCCCTACCCTGTTCCTTCGCGAAAACCAGGCGCTGGATCTAGGCAACGGATTTGCCCAACTACATCCCGGCCTGGAGCCGATGATGGAGATCTTTAACAGCAAGAAACTCAATGGACAAGAAGGGCCAGGGAACTTGGCTGTTATCCACAGAGTTGGCTACTCAGGTCAGTCGCGGTCTCATTTCAATAGCCAGCACTACTGGGAAAACGCCACCCCCGGGAATAAAAAACTCGATGAGGGCATGTTCTACCGGCAGATCACAAAGACTCTTGACCTGACAGACGAGAAAAACGCCTTCGTCGCCGCAAGTCTTTCTGGTTCACAGATGGTTTCACTTCGCGGATCAAAACCACTTCCGAACTTTCGAAAGGCTTCAGAATTCGCCTTCCAAGGCAGTGTCAATCAAAACCGTAAGTTCCTCGGCACACTGCCCGGTACAGATCATCGTTGGCCTGATGGATCAGGAGTACTTGGCCTTTACGGAGGTCGCCCCAACCTTCCAAGGAAACGTTATCGTGAAACCGTTCATCGAACAGGACAACTGCTCGGCTCGACAATCCAGACACTTCAAGACGCCACAAAAAAAACATACACTCCGGCCAATGGAGCGACTTATCCAAACGGGAACCAAGGGCAACGCCTCCGCGAAGCGGCGATGCTGTTTAAGAGAACCAACGCGAAAATCTTAGGGCTCAATATTGGCGGCTGGGATACACACACTAGTCAGGGGCAACTTTACGGGAAGCATCGGCAATTACTTGGCAAAGTGGCACTGGCCTTCCAAGCATTCTACCGAGACATGCAGGATCAGTGGGATGATATAGTTATTGTCACGATGACCGAGTTCGGCCGTACATCCAAAGAGAATGGCAGCCGTGGTACTGATCACGCAGAGGCAGCCGCAATGTTCGTTGCCGGGGGCGGGGTCAAGGGTGGTGTTTACAATTGCGACAGGAATTCATGGAAGAACGGTGACATTTTCAGCACTAAAAACGGACGTTATCTGGCTCGAAAGACGGATTTCCGTTCGGTGTTTGGTGAGATTTTCACTGACCACTTTGGTGACTCAAAAAAACAGCTTGAGCAGGTTATTCCCACGTACAACGAAGCCAAGGGAGAGAATTCAAAGGATTTCAAAAAGCTTGGCCTGTTCGCCTGAACCAACTGGTTGGGCAGTTCAACAATCACATATACCAGCTACTCACCGAACAATGGCCCGGCAGCAAATCCCACATCGGACATGCCAGAACAATAATAGTTTTTGATACATTAAGAAGATTCCTTGAGGCAAATGGAACTCAAGTCGAATTAATTCAAAATTTTACAGATGTTGATGATAAAATAATTAAAAAGGCAGATGAGGCTGGAACCACTGCAGAATTAATTAGCAAAAAATACATTGAAAATTATTTTGCTGATTTTGATACA
>PVBE011997490.1_pt1 | contig 18434 bp, 13 predicted proteins | sample 1631181 | NCBI WGS metagenome assembly PVBE01 (sample SAMN08397723, study PRJNA350692) | Marine metagenome, whole genome shotgun sequencing project. | isolation source: water | place: Pacific Ocean | collected 2012-04
AGTACCCTATATCCAGCTGGTGAATCGAAACATATTATTCGTAATAGTGTGAATAATCATTTATGGATGGGAATACTTTCAACATTGACCTATAACTTGAGCGATGTTCTTACATTAACAGGCGGTATTGATGGCCGTTCTTATAAAGGCGAACATTATCGTGAAGTTCGTGACCTAATTGGTGGCGATTACTGGTCAGACTATGCTTTTGGTCAAACAAAGGTTGGTGACAAAATTGCATACTGGAATGATGGTATCGTTACTTATGGAGGTGCTTTTGCACAATTAGAATATTCAGCAGGAAACTTTGATGCATTTGTTGCTGCAACAGCTTCAAATACCTGGACTAAACGTATTGATTATTACAACTACACACCAGGAGAGGGTAAAGACAGTGAAACTCTTTCGAACTTTGGTTTCAATGCAAAAGTAGGTGCAAATTATAACCTTAATGAACAGAATAATATTTTTATTAATGCAGGATACTATTCACGTGTTCCATTTTTCAGGTTTATGTTTTTAAACTATGTTAATGATGTTAACCCTAATCTTCAAAACGAAAAAATCTATGCAGCTGAATTTGGATATGGATTTAAAACTAAGAAGTTTAGTGCTCAGTTTAATGCTTATTATTCAGTTTGGGATGATATTTCTCTACTAACTGACTTTATTGCCGATGATGGAACAGAAGTTAATGCCTTTATGTCGGACCTAAAACAAGTACATACCGGTATTGAGATTAATGCAAATTATGCAGCTACTCACTGGCTAGGTTTAGGAGGATTATTAGCCATCGGTGATTGGAAATATGGAAATGATGGTGAAGCTACTCTGTATGACGACCAAACTCAACAGGAAATTGGTAAAGGGACCATCTATACTAAAGATTTGAAAGTACCGAATCAACCTCAAACAATGGCTGGAATCTTTGCAAGTATTCAAGCCACAAAGAGCATTGATTTTGGTCTGACATATTTGTATTATGCAAATCTATATGCTGACTTTACACCAGAAAGTCGCAAAACAAAAGATGATACTGGACAATCATGGAAACTTCCTAACTATGGATCAACTGATGTCCGTTTTGGATGGAGTTTCAAGATAGCTGGTTTAGACTCAAAATTCAACATGAACATTTATAACCTATTTAATGTTGAGGCACTTGTCGAAGCAGAAGATAAACAAGTTGAGATTGAAAACTCTGCAGGTGATGTAATAGGATATGAACATACTTTTAATAAAGGATTCTGGACCTGGGGACGTAACTTTAACTTCTCACTTAAAGTTAATTTCTAAACTACATTCAAGAATTATATCTAAAAGCCTTCCGAATAAGTCGGAGGGCTTTTTTGTTTACTTTTATCAGAAATTGATTAATAAATCTTTATGAAGAAGATGTATTATTTCTTATTTCCATTAACCTTGGTAATATATTTACTAGCATGTACGAACAACGGAAACCAGAACAGTGATGAAGGTAAGCAACCATATCTAATCATGCTTTCACTTGATGGGTTTAGATGGGATTATACACAATATGCATTCTCTCCAGTATTAGATTCTTTGGCAAAAGCTGGTGTTGTAGCTGAAGCTCTTATTCCTTCTTTTCCAACAAAAACTTTCCCAAATCATTATACTATGGCAACTGGGTTGTATCCCGATAATCATGGTATTGTATTAAATGGCTTTTATGCAGATGACCTCAAATCAGATTATAATAAGGGAGACAAATCAACTGTGGCAGATGGAAGATTTTACACAGGCGAACCTATCTGGACTACAGCCGAATTACAAGGCACAAAAGCTGCTACTTTATTTTGGGTTGGATCAGAAGCTGAAGTTAATGGTGTAAGACCAACTATTTCAATAAAATACAACCAGTCACTACCTTTTGAAGCCAGAATTGATTCTGTATTTAATTGGTTGTCGTTACCCGAAGTCAAAAGGCCGCATCTTATAATGTGGTATTATCACGAACCAGATTGGACTGGTCATGTTAAAGGGCCCCGAAGTAAAGAATTGGTTGTTGAAATTGAAAAGTTGGATACCTTCCTCGGGGATTTTTTTACTAAGATGCGAACTCTACCAATATTCAAGCAATTAAATTTTATTGTTACATCCGATCATGGCATGGGGCAATTATCAGTAGACAAGCAAGTTATACTCGACAAAATTATTGACACAGTAAATTTGGAATATTTTGATGGATGGAATCCAATATGGAATCTAAAGGTTAAAGAAGGAAAACTTAATGAAGTGTATATGAATCTTAATGAGAATAAACATCTTCAGGTTTGGTGTCGCGATAGTATTCCTGAAAGATTGCATTATGGAACTAATTCCAGAATTTATGATATTACAGTCGTCGCTAAACCCCATTGGAGTATATTTTGGTCATGGCGAATTGGTAGTAGCCTAGGTGCTCATGGGTACGACAATAGTTTTAAGGATATGCATACGATCTTTTATGCTGCCGGACCGGCTTTTAAAAATAATTTTGTAGAAGCTGCATTTGAAAATATTCATATTTATCCCTTAGTTGCTGAAATTTTGGAACTTGAACCAGCCCAAACTGATGGCTCCTTAAGTTCAGTTGAAAGTATGCTAACAAAACAGAATAAATAATATTAGTATGAAAAATATTATAATCGTATCACTTATAATCTTAACCCAATATAACTGTACGGCACAAAAAGATTTGCTCCAATCGGGGCCAATGGTTGGTTACAGTGAAATGTTGGAAGTGGCAATTTGGGTGCAAACTAAAAATACTGCCAATGTTAGTGTAATATATTGGACCAAAAACGATCCAACTAACAAACACTTTACAAATACTGTTTTCACAGAAAAAGATAAGGCATTTACTGCAATCCTGATTGCTGACACATTAGAACCTGGAAATAAATATGAATATGAATTACTAATTAATAATAAAGTTGTCAGCTTACCCTATCCAACAATATTTCAAACTCAAACCTTGTGGAAATGGCGTACTGAACCACCTAACTTTAGCTTTACTTTAGGAAGTGGTACATATATAAATGAGGAAAAATACGACCGACCTGGTGAAGCTTATGGAGATGGATATCAGATATTTAACAGCATGGCAGAATTACATCCTGATTTTATGATTTGGCTTGGAGATAATATTTATTTACGAGAGCCTGACTGGAACAGCAAAACAGGAATTATTCATAGATATACTCATACAAGATCATTCCCGGAAATGCAGGCATTTCTTGCATCAACACATAATTATGCAATTATTGATGACCATGACTTTGGTCCAGATAATAGTGACAGAGGCTTCTGGAATAAGAATCAAACACTATCAGCATTTAAGTTTTTCTGGGCCAATCCATCGTATGGCGTTGGAAAAATTGAAGGAGCAATAACGTCATTCCAGTGGGGAGATGCAGATTTCTATTTATTGGACAACAGAACTTATCGTACTCCCAACCGACGAAAAACAGGTGAAAAAACACAACTTGGTGAAGAACAAATACAATGGCTGTTTGATAATCTTGCATCAAGTTATGCAACTTTTAAATTTGTTGTGTTGGGAGGCCAGTTTTTATCAACCTCCTCAACCTATGAATCATACTCAAATTATGGATTTGAAACTGAGAGACAGCGAATAATAGATTATATCTATTCCGAGAATATACAAAACGTTGTTTTCATAACTGGTGATGTGCATTTTTCTGAACTATCCGTTTTGCATGCAGAAGGTAAGCCAACAATTTGGGATATTACTTCATCGCCATTAAACTCAGGTGTTAATATGTATGCAGATGAGAAAGATAACACACTAAGAATTTCTGAGTCTGTAATAATGCAACGAAATTTTACTGAGATAAAACTTTCAGGAGTTATTGAAGACCGGAAAATAACTCTGACATATTATGACAGCAATGGAGAGGAAATTTGGAAATATGAGATAGAAAGAGAATAGACGATTTTATAGATTATCTAACCTGGCAATTTTATTTAGTAACAAATGATCGGCAATAACAAGAGCTGCCATCGCCTCTACAATAGGAATAGCACGAGGGACAACAGTAACATCATGACGGCCTTTTCCTTCTAGCGTAACTACTTTGCCATTTGAATCAACAGTTTGCTGTTCTTGCATTAAGGTAGCCACAGGTTTAAATGCTGCCTTGAAATAAATATCTTCACCATTTGATATACCCCCTTGGATACCACCTGAATAGTTAGTTTTAGTACGGATCTTATTATCACTAATTTCGAACTGATCATTATGCTGCGATCCGCTCATATTAGCCGCTGCAAAACCAGAGCCAATTTCAAAGCCCTTTACAGCATTAATACTCATTACCGCTTGTGCAAGATCTGCATTAAGCTTGTTAAAAACAGGTTCACCAAGACCAACTGGAACATTACTAATTACACATGTGATTTCACCACCTAAAGTATCTCCAAGCTCATCTGAATTTTTTATAGCAGAAATCATTTTTTCTGATGTACTCCTATCAGGGCATCTAACTTCTGAATTCTCTGCATATTCAAGATTTAATTTGAGATATGACTTGTCAACTGAAATTGGACCAATACAATTAACATAAGCTGTTATTAAAATATTGAACCTATTTAACAATTGCTTTGCCAATGCACCACCTACAACACGGGCAACTGTTTCACGAGCTGAAGCCCTGCCTCCTCCTCTATAGTCTCTAATTCCATATTTACCATCATATGTAAAGTCAGCATGTGAAGGTCGATATGCTTTTTTAAGATGATCGTAATCCTCAGGTTTATAATCTTTGTTTCTAACTATAAAGGCAATTGGTGTCCCTAATGTATATCCATTCAATATTCCTGATAAGAATTCAGCATCATCAGGTTCATTTCTTTGGCTAACAACTGATGATTGACCGGGGCGTCTTCTGTTAAGTTCCTTTTGAACAAATTCATAATCTACCTTCAGACCGGAAGGAAATCCATCTATTACGCCCCCAATGGCTTCACCATGAGATTCACCAAAAGTTGTGAGAGTAAGAACCTTTCCAATAACATTTCCTGCCATTACTTTACGATAACTTAATAAATTGTCAGTTTAAGAAAATCTAGGAATCAAGCAATTTAAGCTTAGCTTTCAGGCTGTCTATTTCACTTTTTGCCTTACTGATTTTATGTTCAAACTCCTCTTTTAATTTATTTGATTGCTTTGAGTTTGAGAAGAAGCCGATATTATTTTCCCAAACGTCAAGATCTTCTTTAATCTTTTTAATTTTTCCAGTAATAAATATCCGCTCCTTCGATAGCCGTCTGCCACTATCAGAGCTATTCTTGAGTACATCAATTCGATTTTTAAAATCGGCAGCAGAAAGTTCTGACTTATTAATATCCATTTTAGAAACAAGCTTGTCAATAGCAGTTCTATATGAGGTTTGGATTTTTTCTTTCTCCTTAAAAGGCACAAAACCAATATCAATCCATTGCTTCTGGAAATCTTTAAGTGCAGTAAGATCTGTATCTTTATCTTTTGTAACGTTATAATCGGTTATATTGGATATAAGCTCTTTTTTCTTTTTAAGATTCTCATCCTCAACGGAATGAAGACTCTTAAAATGTTCCGATTTCCTTTTAAAAAATACATCGCATGAACTCCTGAATTTTTTCCATATTTTATCAGAATATTTACGTGGAACAGGTCCTATCTTTTTCCATTCCTGTTGAAGATTTATTAGCTCACGAGTGGTATTACGCCAATCACTGCTATCCATAATAGCTTCAGCTTTGGTACACAAGTCAATTTTAAGATTATAATTATTTACTTGCTGTCCTTTCAATTCTGTAAGGTACTCTCTCTTCGACTTAAAGAATGTATCTAAATATCCTTTAAAGGTTACCCAAACCTCATCGTTTTTTGATTTTGGGGCTCGACCAATTGTTTTCCAAAGCTTAAGTAGTTCATTTACTTTGTCGGTAGCCACCTGCCAGCCTTTAAGGGTTTCAATAGATTCTGAAACAACTTCTTTGGCATTTTCACAAAGTGCAAGTTTAGTATCATAATTTGTTTGTTGCTGGTCTTGTAACTCTTTATAATATTCTTTCCGACGTAGATTTATCTTGTCCGTTATTCCTTTAAATCTTGACCATAGATCTTCTTTAACATCGATTGGCACAGGCCCAATTTCGCGCCATTTATCATGATAAAACTGAAGAAGTTTAAACGATTTAAGTATAGATTTCTCAACAAGTAACTCCTCAGCTTTTTCACACAGAGCAAGTTTGGCTTCGAGATTCTTTTTAAGATCTAAATCACGGAGTTCCCTATTTATTCTAACCTTGTCAAAGAATTTCTCAACAAGGAAATGGTAGCTTTGCCATAGATTTCTAAGCTCTGAGGCTGGAATCATTCCTATTTCTTTCCACTTTTCTTGTAATTTCTTAAATTCATCATAAGTCTTTTTAAGTGTTTCTTCAGAATTAATTAAATTCTTAAGCTCATCAAGAAGTTCATGCTTTAATTTAAGATTATTTTGCTTCAGTATCTCAAGACTTCGTCCATAACTAGTTTTATTATTTTTATATATAGAAATTGCAGTATTATATCTAATTTCCAAAGGATCTTCAACATGACTAAAATCTTCTTCCTTTCCTCCCGAAGAAATAAAGTTACTCAGCTCACCTTTAATTTCTTCCTTATTGCGTTGATAAAATGCAGAATTTATTTTTGCAACCTGTGATTTAATTAATGAAATATCCTTTTCCTTAACAACTTCTTCAAGTATATCAATAAGTTCTTGTTTATTGAGTTTATCAAACTCAACATCATCATATAAAATCCCTCGATCTTCAGTCTCAACATTGTCATGTAGTAAAGAAATAATACTTTTTCTCTCTGCACCACTAATTTGGTTTTTTACTGATTCGTGGTTCTCTATTTCTTCTCCCTGATCTGGTTGGTTTGAAGAAATACCACGAATCATTTCAATAATGTCATTTTTAACACTATCTGATATCTGGGATTTGATTATTGGCTTTGGTTTATCAGAAGTCTCAATATCCGAAACCTTACCATGTATCATATCTACGATGCTAACTTTCTCAGCACCTGATATTTGGGTTTCTGTAACTGACTCTGATTTACTGAGAGTTGTTCCACTTTTTGTCGTTGCTTCAACGTTTATGGGTTTCTCGTCCTGGATTGCTGATTTGCTGTTTTGTTCAGGAGTTGGATTGGGTTGGGCTTTGCGTTCCATTATATGATATTTTCATTACATCCGATAGGTTCTTTAACAAACTACGGTTCATAGATTTACAAGATATTCTGCCTAGTCAGGCAATTAAGCCAACAAATTTAGCAATAAAACAACATAAGTTAATTTTTTTAGTTCAAAATCCTCAAAATGATAGAAGTAATATTTGGCAATTTTCAATTTAATAACACTTGCATTATCTGTTTAATCTTGATTTATTAAAAATTAGGAAGCCGAGGTTTAATAGAAAACCAACCTTACTACCGGGTTTTTCCATATAGTTTACCGATGCACTTATAACTCCAATTGGAGGCCTGTACACCAACCGTACAGATCCAAGTAAGTAATGGTACGTAAAAGGTGCACTCAAATAAGGTTTATTGTTTGTTGCTTTAAGTAGTTTATTATAAGGAACATAATAATATCCACTAAGTCTGAAATCAAATTGTTTATAAAAATTATAAACCAAGGTACCACCAACTCCTCCGTAATTATTGGATCTGTAATTTTCGAGGAAGAGAGTTTTCATAACTGGAATAGGCTCGTAAGGTGTTGCCAGTAACAAACTTGAGATATAGCTATTTAACAATGGTTTGGATGAAAGACCTAGCTCAGATGAAAAGCCAAATGAAAACTTATGGAATAATTTAAAATACTTAAGATACTTAAATGATAAAGTATAATAATTGAGATAAGTTGTAAATTCGGTTGAAGGTGATTTTCCTGAGCCCTCTCTATATTTCTCATTACCTGAATAATAGCCAAAACCTAGATATAAATGTTGACCGGTTGTTGGATACATTTTTCGGTTTAAACTATTAATTTCGTATTCCATGAAAGGAACAAGAAAATAAAAGTTTGAAACATCCGCGGTATCAGTTCTGGTGAAATAATTGTCCTGATAATATTGATAATATGCATTAACATTACTTAGACCTGCATTAATTACCCCAGAATTTCCAATCGGAACACCAAAAGAGATTTCCCCATAGTTTTCATCGCTAATAATATAAGCAGGAAATTGATCTTCATAGAAATAGCGAGCATTACTAAAATAATTCTTTCTAGATATCAATAAATCTAATTTGACATATAAAGGCAAGGTTCCAGGAAATTCAATTCTACCCTTTAATGAAAAACTATTGTAGAATGTTCCAAAATAGGCCCCTACACTATACTTTTGGGCCGTTCTACCAAGATGTTTATAGCCTAGTTCAAGGAAACCCTCATTAACCCCTGAAGAAGAAATATAACCTCCAATTCCCAGATTAAATGGTTCAGATTTCCTAATAATTAAATTCAAATTAAAATTTTCCTTCGTAGAATCAAACTCCATTTCAGGATATATATCCGTAACATTTTCATTTGAAAGAAGTCTGCGATAAAATCTACCAAACTTTATAGTATTTTTATAACTACCTGAGTCACCGATTAATTTACTAAAATAAATTTTCTGATCTTGGGTTGTACCAGTTACACCGACATTACCAATAGTTCTTTTTGGCTTACGGGCATTAAATTTATTTCTTTTTTCTGTTGTTGATATAACTTTACTTTTTGACTCTATTTTACTAATTATCTTACTCATTGTATGTTGGGCAGCAACATAACCACTATCAATATAATCATGGACCTTTGCAAATTGAAATATCGATTCATCACCGGATTTACTTTCAATTACAACACCGAGTGACGAATCAATTTTAAAATCTGTTTTTGCCATTAACATGCTTTGTATTAAAGATATAGCATAATCAGGATGTGGAGAAGAAAAATTGTTAACAGCCTTGCTTCCTATAATAAAATCCGGATGGAATTCATTAATAGCAATATTCACTGGAAAATTATTATACATTCCTCCGTCAAAAAATAATATGCTGTCGATTTCAATTGGTCTCACAAAAAAAGGAAAAGTGATAGACGCACGGACAGCATTTGCCAGGTTCCCGTTTTCGAATGATACAAGTCGACTGGAATCAATATCTGCAGCTACGCAACGAAATGGAATCATGAGACTGTCAAAATTATTACCAGATACAGCAGATGCTCCTGAGAAATACTCCATTAAGGCATAATCTATTTCTTTAAAATTATAAACACTTATTGGAAGTTGAATTTTTAATCCCTTATCAATGTTAAAAGGAAAATTTACTAAAGCAGCGTCTGGCTCTATTTTTTGAAACAAACTCCTATTACCATAACTGCTATTTTTTGAAAGATTTAAAAAATTTGGGTCAGTTAAAAATAGTTCAATTTCTTCAGGTGTGTAACCCGCTGAATATAAAGCACCAATTAATGCCCCCATCGAATTACCGACAATATAATCAATTGGGATGTTGTTCTCTTCCAGAGCTTTAAGAACTCCTATATGGGAATAAGCTTTTGCGCCACCACCACTTAACACCAGGGCAACTTGCTGTGAAGCCAATGAAAATGGTAACACAAATAATATTAATAATAATATCTTCCTGAACATCATCTACCAATAAGTCATTAACCTAAAACAGTATGAAAACCAAAACACGAATTTAATAAAAATGTTGAGCAAATAAAAAGCCTATTATAGAAATAGCGGACTTTATTTAAAGTGAAGCTAATTTTTAACTATGCTTTTGATAAAGCATTTTCAAGATCAGCAATAATATCGTCAATATCTTCAATTCCAACAGACAATCGCACTAAACCATCTGATATACCTCCGCTTTCGCGAGCTGCTTTAGATAGTTTTGAATGAGTCATAGACGCAGGATGTTGAATTAGTGTTTCTATTCCGCCCAGGGAAACAGCAAGAAGAGCTAACCTTACGTTATTCATCACTTTTTTACCAGCAGTAAGTCCACCTTTTAGTCCAAACGAGATCATAGCTCCAGGGCCATCCATTTGAGTTAAAGCTAACTCATATTGCGGATGTGTTTTCAAACCAGGATATAATACCCAATCCACTTTATCATGGGCTTCCAGAAATTCAGCAACTTTAATTGAGTTTTCTTGGGCTCTATCTATCCTAATTGACAAAGTTTTCAAACCTCTACGAACAAGCCATGCTTGGTGAGGATCCATATTAAAACCTACATTTATCATGATATATTTGAGCTGTTTATACAGACCTTCCTCCTTAGCAACAATTACACCTCCCACTACATCAGCATGTCCGTTAATGAATTTCGTTAATGAATGCAAAACAATATCAACACCGAAGTCGATTGGTCGCTGTAAATAAGGACTACAAAATGTATTGTCAACACAAACAATAATACCATGTTTATGAGCAAGTTCTGTAGCTGCTTTTAGGTCTGTTATACCCATTGTAGGGTTGGCAGGCGTTTCAAGATATAGTAACTTTGTATTCGGTTTTATTACTTTTTCAATATTATGAATATCAGTGGTGTCAACAAAATCGTATTCAACCCCAAACTTTGGATAGAGTTTTTCCATAATACTTAAAGAGGGGCCATAAACAGAATTATGGCCAATCATATGGTCTCCTTGTCCAAGCAAAGTGAGATATACAGTATTTACAGCTGCCATACCTGAAGAAGTAGCTATACCTCCAAAACCGTTCTCCAACTCCGCAACTGCAGTTTCGAGTTCTTCAATATTAGGATTACCGAGTCTGGTGTAGATATATCCTTTTTCTTCACCTGAGAAGCAACGGGCTCCTTGATCAGCATCTGTAAAACTGAATGTTGATGTTTGATAAATTGGTGTAATTGCACTGCCATGATTGTCTTTTATCTTACCAGCATGAACAAGCTTTGATGTAAATCCTGATTCTTTTGTATCCATTTCTAAATTAAATTACGAATGATTATTTATTTGTGATTAATACAGAAACTACAAACTAGGTTTATTATTACATTTATAAAACTGTTTGGATTTTCTGCCCTGCTATACCTCGTTCCTTAAAATGGCCAGAAATTATTATCATCCCATATCTTTTCTTTCAAATCTTCATTGAGTTTATATAACAAATGATGATGAGCAGCCTCCCAGGAAGCAAGTATCTTATACATTTCTTTTTCATTTTTATCAGTTGCTTCGTCTGCTCGCTTACGATATACTTCAATAGCACGATTCTCAAAATCAATTGCGGCAGATATTGCTGCAGCTTCAAATCCTGCAGCAGATATTTCAGCTTTAACATTTTCAGTTAATATTTCCATTGAATCGTCTTCTTCAGGATGATCCACAATCTCAAGAAACCTATTACTATTGGAAAAACTTTTAAATTGTTTTACTAAAAAATCAATGTGTGCATTTTCTTCTTCAGCCATCATCTCAAATATCTTCTTAACTGAACTATTCTCACTCATATTTGCTGCATGGGTGTAAAAAGCTTTTCCCCTTCGTTCTAATAATATTGCTGTTTTGAGAACATTTATCGATACATCATTGTGCTCCATGGTAGTGTTGATTAAATTCGCACAAATCTAGGACTTTTAGTAAGTGCTTTAACCAGTGAGGTTTATTTTTAAATATTAATGAACAAATTAAAACAGCAAAAATATGATATAACTTATCATTGCAAATATGTACATTTGTATCAAATCAATCCCTTATGCCAACTGATCATATTCAAAGTATAAGAATTCTGCTTAAAGATGCTGGATATCCAAATAACTCCCAAATAATACCTTTGGCATCATCTGGATCGAACAGAAAATATTTCAGAATTATTTTTACCGACAATTATTATCCTTCAACCCTAATTGCATCATATAATAATGATGTTAGAGAAAATATAGCTCATTATTCATTTACAGAACATTTTAGATTTCTTGGGTTTAATGTTCCGGAAATATATGCACGCGATAATAGCTATAATTACTTTCTAATAAAAGATCTTGGTGATATTACATTATTTAATTTGTTGATTAACAAACGTAAGAAAGCTTGTGAATATTATAAAACTGCAGTTGCCAACCTTGTAAAATTTCAGGTTCAGGGTATTAAAAATCTTGACCTGGATGTGGCATATCCCACAAGAAAATTCACCAAGCGATCGATAATGTGGGATTTGAATTATTTTAAATATTATTTCGTCAAACCTCTTAATATTGATTTTGATGAAAATCTTCTTGAAGATGATTTTATATCAATCTCAAAACTGCTATTAAGTGCCGAAAATGAATATTTCTGTTATCGTGATTTTCAATCACGGAATATTATGGTTTTTGAAAATAACCTCTGGTATATTGATTATCAGGGAGGGCGTCAAGGTCCTTTGCAATATGATGTAGTATCACTCCTATATCAGGTAAAAGCAAACTTATCTGATGATGAAAAAGATATACTGTATAATCATTATCTGGAGAATTTAAATAAGGCTCTTCCAGGAAAACAAGTTCAGTTTGAAAAATATTACTCAAATTTTATTTATTTCAGGCTCATGCAAGTTATGGGAGCGTATGGTTTTCGAGGACTCGTTCAACATAAGGCACACTTTCTTCAAAGTTTACCTATAGCTATCAATTCATTATCTGGCGTATTACAAAATTCACCTATAAATGCCAATGTTCCTGAATTAAAAAGGGTACTTAATAATATTGCATCCTTAGATTACAATTTCACACCTGAAAGTAATAAAGGTTTGACAATAAGAATAAATAGTTTTTCGTATAAACTAAAAGGAATCCCGGTTGATTATACAGGTAATGGAGGTGGTCACGTATTTGATTGTCGAGCCCTTCCTAATCCTGGTAGAATAGCTGAGTTAAGAGATTACACTGGTTTGCAGCAGTCTGTTATAAAATATCTTGAAGGCCAGGATCAAGTAAATATATTCATTACTCACACAATAAAAATTATCGAGCAAAGTATAAACGACTATCAATTAAGAAAATTTAATAATCTCCAGGTAAACTTTGGTTGTACTGGGGGGCTGCACAGGTCCGTTTATTGTGCTTCAAAGGTTTCTGAATATATAAACAACAAATTCCCCGAAGTTAATGTTGATGTCCAGCATCTTGAAATTGATTAAACATATTATTAAAATGAAAGCAATCATATTAGCCGCCGGACTAGGAACAAGATTAAAAAATATCACAGAAAATAAACCTAAGGCTCTGATTGAGGTTAATGGCAAAACGATGTTAGAAATTGCCATACTAAATCTAAAAAACCAAGGTATTAATAACTTTTTAATTAATATTCATCACCTTGGTAATAGCATAATTGATTTCCTTGCTTATAACAATAATTTTGGTGTTAATATTACTATTTCCGATGAAAGAAATCATCTTCTTGATACAGGAGGTGCGATATTGAAAGCAAAAAAATTTATTTCAGGTAATGAACCTGTCTTAGTTCATAATGTTGATATCATATCCGATGTTAACTTTAGTAACCTGGTGGAATTTCACAGGAAAAGTGAAAGTGTTGCAACATTATGCGTTAGAAAAAGAAATACTCAAAGGTTATTATTGTTTAATAATGAACTATATCTAATAGGATGGGCCAACATCAATAAGAAAGAATTCAGATGGGTTGAAAAGAGTTATTCTGAATATGATATGTATGCCTTTAGCGGAATTTATGTGATATCTCCCAAGTTTGTTGACCTTATTACACATACTGATAGGTTTTCAATAATTGATTCATGGCTGGAAATCGCAAAGAAAAATATATTAACAGGGTATTTAGATACATCAAAACGATGGTATGACCTTGGAACAACCGAAAAAATTAATTTTGCCGAAAAAGCACTAAAATAGGTCTGTGAAAAAATTCCTTAAAGAAGCTGCCGAAACAATACTTAATAATAAACACTTTGGTGAGAAATCTGTTGTAGTACTACCTAATCATCGCTCAGAACTTTTTTTAAAAGAAGAAATAAAAAAACTCTCATCCAATAATATTTGGCTACCTGAATTTTATCCTGTTAACGAATTCATACAGAAAGCATCTGGATTAAAAAAAGCCGACAATATTTCAATGTATTTTGAGCTCTTTAAAATTCATGAAAAAATTGGAGGAATCGAGAAGAAAACCATTGATGAATTTCTAACCTGGGCACCTGTAATGCTTTATGACTTCAATGATATAGACAACTCTATGGCTGATGCAAAGGACATTTTCAAACAACTTTCAGATATAAAAGCAATGCAGCAATGGAATCCCGATGGACGGCCATTAACCCGACTACAAAAAAACTATATCCACTTTTATAACACTTTGTTTGAATATTATTATGAGCTTAGAAAAACTATGATATCAATTGGTGCAGGATATCAGGGATTAATTAACCGATATCTAGTAGAAAATATTTCATCATTGATGAAAAAACGATATTGGAATAACTTTTTACTTATCGGGATAAATGCACTTTCAGAAGCTGAAATCAAAGTTTTTGAGTATATAAATCAGAATTACAAATTAGATGCAATTTGGGACGTAGACCAATACTACTTCTCAAAGAATCGTAGCACTAAAAATCATCAGGAAGCAGGTAAGCATATCAGGCAAATAATCGAACGACTTAAGATCGAAGTACCTGATAATGTTGGAAACAATCTCAAGACAACCGCAAAAGAAATAAAAATATTGGGAATACCAAAGCGTGTCGGGCAAGCAAAATTTGTTGGTCAGGAATTGCAAAAACAATTTGACTCAAGCAGTACTCTTCATTTTGATGAAGCCTCGTCATCACTGTTAGATACTGCTATCGTGCTTGCTGATGAGGAACTATTAATACCCTTGATTAACTCTCTTCCGACACCAAAAACTGATGATAAAGACACTTTATCATACAACGTAACACTTGGGTATCCATTAAGTAATACTCAGATTGATCACTTTTTTACGTCCTGGATTGATCTAATGATTTCAAAATCGCAAAACAAAGGAAGGATTCTAACAGCAGATTTAATATCTCTAATAAATAATCCGATAATTAAGCTGGTATTAACTAATAATGGTCTAAGTAGTGAGGTTTTAGTTAATTATCTTATCATCAATAATATATCAGCAGTAACTATCAATGAATTGAAAGATCATTTATCTACAAATGATAGTTCCTTTTTTCAAATTCTAGCTCACCTTCTGAATAATGAACAAGATGCAAACATAAGTTCTGTTTTGGAGAAATTAAGAGAATTTCTTTATTCAGTAATTAAAGATGGGAACAACTTTAATTTACTGATTAAAGAACAGATACAGCAACTGATTAAAATTCTGAGTAAGTTACTATGGTTGATAGCTCAAAATAAGAAAATTATAACTTACAAGGCGGTTAAGCAAATAGTTCGGCAATTAATAAATCAAAGTAATATTAATCTTGTAGGTGAGCCACTGCGTGGTGTACAGATAATGGGAATGCTTGAAACGCGAACTCTTGATTTCAAAAACATTTACATCCTATCATCAAATGAGGGAATAATACCAAAAGCGAATAACATAAATTCATTTATCCCTATGGATATTCGCAGGCAAAGCAGCCTTCCTTTACCTTCCGATAATTCGGACATATATGCCTACCATTTTTACAGACTTCTTCAACGTGCTGTTAACATTAACCTAATCTACAATACCAAACCAGATAGACTTGGCGGGGGCGAAAAAAGCAGGTTTATTCTACAAATTGAAAATGAATTATCTAAGAGTAATCCTCTAATTAAATTAAGTAACAAGATAATTAATACCAATATTTCTAAATTAGAGGAACATAACAAAGGCAGTGAGATAATAAAAATTGAGAAAACCGAACAAATAATTCAAAAGCTGATAGAGATTTCAAACAAGGGTTTTTCACCATCATTAATTAGCTCTTATATTTCCTGTCCGTTGAAGTTTTACTTTTCTAATATTTTAAAAATAAGTACTACCACGGGTCTCGAGAAATCAGTAGAAGCTAGTACTTTCGGTATTGTTATACATGCTGTACTCGAGGAAATGTATAAACCACTTGAAGGTAAAGAAATTAAATCAGAAACCTTAAAAAGCGGTATAAATAAAACTCACCAACTACTCTTAAATCAATTCAAAAAACATTACAAGAGCAGTGATCTTAACTCTGGAAAAAACTTACTAACTTTTGAAGTAGCCAATAATTATATCAACAATTTTTTACGTTGGGATATTAAAAACATTAAAGAGAACCCTATCATCCTACAAAGTTCTGAATATAGTTACTCTATTAATATTAGTCATAATGCCTTAAATATTAAATTTAAGGGAATAATAGATAGAATTGACAAAAGACTGGATGACGGAACAATTCAAATTATCGACTACAAAACTGGTAGAGTATTGCAAAAAGACCTTGTAGTAGAAGATCCCGAAGAACTTACAATTAATCCTGACTATGCCAAAGCTTTTCAGGTAGTTTATTATGCCTGGTTATACAACCAACAGCAACCTATTGAAAAATTAGAGGCAGGTATAATCAGTCTTCGTAGCATATCAGAAGGGTTTATTTCACTGAAAATCAAAAGCATTAATAGAATTCAGGATTATTTTGATAAATTTACAGAGTCGATCTTGAAACTGGTTAATGAGATAATAGACCCACACATTCCATTTACACAAACAAAGGACCCCACCCAATGTGCATGGTGTGATTATAAGTCAATTTGTAATCGCTAAAAAAGAATTCTAACATAATTATCACTATTCAATCTGCTTTATTGACAAAAAAAATTATTTTTGCTATAGTAACAATTGTTCTCACCTTTTAGTGCGTAACTATGAACATTAAAAAGTACGAAATTCTTTTAGTTGACGATAAGCCAGAAAACCTTATCACACTAGAAGGAATACTTGATAATCCCGAATTGGACATTTACACTGCAAGTTCCGGTAATGAAGCACTTGGGATGCTTCTTGAGCATAACTTTGCCTTAGTTTTAATGGATGTACAAATGCCAGGCATGGATGGTTTTGAAACTGCAGAAATTATGCAAAGCAATGAAAGGACTAAACATATTCCCATAATTTTTGTAACTGCAATTAGCAAACAAAGAAAACACATTTTTAAAGGCTATCAAGCAGGAGCTGTTGACTATCTATATAAACCACTTGATTTGGAAGTTCTTAAAAGCAAAATAAAGGCTTTTATTGAATTTTTTAAACAAAAAACAGAATTAGAGGAAACCACTAAGATACTTAAGAAAACTGTTAGAGAACTCGAAAGCGCAAAGAATGTCGCTGAGGATGCAACCAGTCTTTAGAAGTTAACTCTTGTTAAAACTAACTTAACTGTGTAGACTACACATTGATTATTTAATTATGTATATTTGAGGGCATTAAACCTCATTAACTGATTTACTTGATATTCTAGCCTTAAACTAAACCATGGAAAAAAAATGCTTAAATTTAAATCAGGTGCCGCAATGGTTGCAAATAAATTAAAATTAAAGGTGCAACCAGTAGTAATAATTAATACAAAAGATGTACTGGATTCTCAAAAACTAACTGCTACTCCAGGAATAGTAAAAGTTATATATTTAGATGCAATTCAAGCTGATAGAAATACAAATTGGTTTGAAGAGACTGAAAAAAACATGAATGAAGTTTTTAATAAAGAGATGAATTAGAATGTCTTTAAGCTGGCAAACTATTTTAGCAATAGGAACAGGAGGCTTTTTAGGAGCAATAGCAAGAGCTTACGTTGTTCATATGTCAAATAAACATTTCTCGTATGAATTTCCAATTGGTATTCTTTTTGTAAATATTTTAGGAAGCTTTTTAATAGGGATATTATTTGCTATATTTACTCACTATTCAGTTAATGATTCTTTAAAATCTTTTCTTACTACGGGTTTTTTAGGGGCTTTAACGACATATTCAACCTTTGCAATTGAGAGCTTCTTTTTATTAGAAAGATCATTTTTTTTAGGAATTAGTAATATGGTTTTAAATCTACTTGGTACAGTTTTAGCTGCTGGAAGTGGTTATAAAATATTACATTTTTTTATCAAATAGATAGAAGACTGGCTATACAAGTTGATTTGAATCATTTTGTTTAAGCTTCAAAAAGATATAATAATCGCTAAAAATAAGATAAGGATTTAATATGGGTATGCCAGGAGGTATGGAGTGGATACTAATTGCACTAGTAGTATTACTATTGTTTGGAGGAAAGAAAATTCCTGAATTAGCAGGGGGAGTCGGTATAGGGGCATTTACTGACCCTCGTGACGGCCAAGACTACATAACCGCTTATATTGGCAACCAGAAATGGCTTGCCGAAAACTTAAACTACGAAAC
>PVBE010672179.1_pt1 | contig 18432 bp, 20 predicted proteins | sample 1631181 | NCBI WGS metagenome assembly PVBE01 (sample SAMN08397723, study PRJNA350692) | Marine metagenome, whole genome shotgun sequencing project. | isolation source: water | place: Pacific Ocean | collected 2012-04
AGGTGCTCGGCGGGGCGGTTCCGAAGGCCTACCACGAGCAGCTTCTCGCCATCGGCTATCGCGTCCGCGGCGAGCTCCGGGTGGTGACCAATGGCCCGGTGCGCGACCACAACGCCAATCAAGTCCTGAGCGATCCTGAACCGACTTACATCTGGATCTTTCGCAATATCGACGATCCGCCGGCCCGGCTGATCATCGGCTGAAACGGGGACAGGGCCATTGGCCAAGAAGATCGCGATCGCCCTACTAGTCGCGACCCAGGGGTTTGCCACCTCGGTGTCCGCCCAAGAGGCCAAGTACGTCGCCGTGGGCGATGAGATAACCGCGACCATCGGTTGCACCGCCGAAGGCCACGCCGTCATGACCTCCCCCGACGTCACCGCGAGCCGTGAGGCGACTAGCCAGGCGATGGCCCGGCTGAGGGCGAACGATCAGTGCATCGGCATTCCCGGGCGTCGCTTCGAGGTCCTCGAGATCGCCGCGCCGGTATTCGTCGAACGGCTCGGGAAAAACCTCTACGGCCTCCGCTTCAACGTCGATGGGCGCGACCTCTGGGCCGCCCACTACGAGGTCGTGTTCGACGACGAATAGCGCTGGGCGATTCGCCGGCCCAGCGGCTCGGGTTGCCGAACCTCGGCGCTGCCAGCGCCCGCTTGCGGTCCTGCGCCCAGCGACAAACCCGTCGAGGGGTAGGGCATCGTCGGGGGGGGCAACGCTGCGGTCAGCTCGCCTTTTTCAGCGCAGCCCCTTGTGATCTCAGCCCGGCGAGAATCTCCTCAGCGACCTGCGCGGCGACTTCGGTCCGAGGGGCATCCATTACCCAACGCGTCATTGTCGAATGGGGGACCAGGAACGTTTCGGGTTAGCAACTGCGGGCGTAGGGCTCCTCCTCGGCCACGATGTTTGCGGCTAGCCTCGCGACTAACCCTTGGAAGTATTGGTGGAGCCGAGCAGAATCGAACTGCCGACCTCTTGAATGCCATTCAAGCGCTCTCCCAACTGAGCTACGGCCCCACGGGCGCGGCCGTGCGCCGCGCGGTTTGCAACCTAAGGCCCGGCCGCGCTCGATTCAAGACACTCGGGCAGCCTGGTGCGATCTTTATCTCGCCTCGCTCTTTTCGTCGTCCTTGCGGGAAGGACCTCGGCCACGTCTTTGTCGTCTTTGCCGAGCCCGGAGGGATCCTCGATCGGGTCCGCGTCCTGATCGGCTTCATCCTTCACTTCGATCTCGACGAGTTTTGGCCTGGTGTCGACCGGCGTCGGCGGTTTTGGCTTGGGCGTCGGGCGGCGCGGCTTCGTTTCCGCCACCACCACGGCACCGCACTTCGGACACGCTGCGGGCTCTCGTGTGAGATCGTAAAACCGAGTCCCACACGAATCGCAGCGATGTTTCTGGCCCCACTCGGGTTTCGCCACTGTGATCTCCACGCCTCCAGGGTGCGCAGTAGCCCCCAATGCCACGATCGCTTCGGGCTGTCAAAACGTTTGTTGAGGCCGCGGATGCGGCGCCGCGATGGCGGGCGCGCGGCGCGGTGTGGTACACACGAGAACGCGCGCTTCCCTGGTTCCGCGCGCCGACCGCAGGTTGTCATGAGCGCTTTGACCGCCCCTCCCGCCGGGCCGCTTTCCGGCGTCACCGGTGTCCCCGGCGACAAGTCGATCTCCCACCGGGCCCTCATCCTGGGTGCGCTGGCGGTCGGCGAAACCACGATCGAGGGGCTGCTCGATGCCGAAGACGTGCGCCGCACCGCCGTCGCCCTCGAGGCGCTCGGCGCCGAGATCGTACGCGATGGGCACCATCTTTGGCGCGTCTACGGCCGCGGCGTCGGCGGCCTTCGCGAACCGCGCGCCGTACTCGACCTCGGCAATGCCGGAACCGGGGCCCGGCTTCTCATGGGCGCAGTCGCGAGCCACGACTTCACGGCGCATTTCACCGGTGATCCATCGCTCAGCGCGCGTCCCATGGACCGTGTGGCCGAGCCGCTACGACGTCTCGGCGCCCGCCTGGTGATGCGCGAGGGCCGTTACATGCCGCTCGCGGTGACGGGAACGGCGGCGCCGATCCCGATCCGCTACCGCCTCCCGGTACCCTCGGCCCAGGTCAAGTCGGCGCTGCTGCTCGCCGGGCTCAATGCGCCGGGAATCACCACCGTGGTCGAGCCCACACCCACCCGCGATCACACCGAGCGCCTACTCGCGCGGTTTGGCGCCGAGGTCGCCGTCGAGGACGATGCCGGTGAGCGCAGCGTCGCGCTCCGCGGCCAGCCGGAACTTGAGGGAACAGCGATCGCGGTTGCCGGCGATCCTTCCTCTGCCGCATTCGTCGCGGTGGCGGCGCTCCTCGTGCCGGGCTCGGCGGTGACGATCCAAAACGTCGGCGTCAACCCGCTACGCGCCGGCCTGTTCGCGTGCCTGGCCGAGATGGGCGCCGAGATTCGCTTCGACAACCGGCGCACCTCGAGCGGCGAGGAGGTGGCCGACCTGGTCGTTCGGGCTGGTCCCCTGCGCGGCATCAGCGTACCGGCCGAGCGCGCGGTCTCGATGATCGACGAGTATCCGGTCCTGGCCGTGGCCGCGGCCTGCGCCGAGGGCGAGACCGAGATGCACGGCTTGGCCGAGCTTCGGGTCAAGGAAAGCGACCGCCTTGCCGCCATCGCCCGGGGACTCCGCGCCTGCGGAATTGCCACCGAAGAATCCGATGCCGGCCTGATCGTCGCCGGCGCCGGTGGCCGGCCGCCGGGGGGTGGCACGATCGCGGTCGAGCACGATCACCGCATGGCCATGGCCTTCCTGGTCCTCGGTCTGGCTGCGGAAAAGCCGGTCCGCATCGATGACGGCGCCGCCATCGCCACCAGCTTCCCCGGCTTCGCTGCTTTGCTCGGCGCACTCGGTGCGGGCATCGAGCCGGCGCGGCCGGCATGATCGTCGCCATCGACGGTCTGGCGGCGTCGGGCAAGGGTACGCTTGGCCGACGCCTGGCGGCGCATTTCGGGCTCGACTACCTCGATACCGGCGCGCTCTACCGCGGCGTCGCGCTCCGCGTGCTGGACGCTGGCGGCGATCCCGGGGATCCCGAAGTGGCGCTGGCCGCCGCGCGCGCGCTCAGGAGCGGCGACCTCGATAACCCTCGGCTACGCGACGAGGCGGTCAGCGAGGCGGCCTCGCGCCTGGCCGCGATCCCGGCGGTACGCGAGGCTTTGCTGGCGTTTCAGCGCGACTTCGCCGCCCACCCCCCGGGTGGCCGGGGCGCGGTCCTCGACGGTCGCGACATCGGTACCGTCGTCTGCCCCGAAGCGCCGGCCAAGCTGTTCGTCGAGGCAAGCCTCGAAGTCCGCGCCCGGCGCCGCGCCGCGGAGATCGCAGGCGGCGACGGTGACGCCGACGAGAACCAGGTTCTCGCCGATATGCGCACCCGTGACGCGCGCGACCGCGGCCGTGGCGTCGCCCCCGCGGTCCCGGCGGCAGACGCTTTCTTGCTCGACACCACCAATTTGGATATAGACTCCGCCTTCACCGCCGCCGAGGCTTTCGTTTCCGGGTGCCTCGGGCGGACCAAACCACAAGGGAGAATGCCGTGAGCGATGAGACTGCAAGTTCCGAAACCCAGGACGCCGAGGCGGGGATGCCGCCAACCGACGAGAACTTCGCCGAGTTGTTGGAAGGCGCCTACGGCACCGAAAAAAACCTCGAGGGCACGGTGGTGCCGGGCACCGTCATCGCCATCGAGAATGACGTCGCACTAATCGATGTAGGGCTCAAGGCCGAAGGTCGCGTTGCACTCCGCGAGTTCGCCGCGCCGGGGCGCGCCGCCGAACTCAAGATCGGGGACACCGTCGAGGTCTACCTCGAGCGCATGGAGAGCAAGAGCGGCGAATCGATCCTCAGCCGGGAGCGGGCGCGCCGCGAGGAAGCTTGGACCAAGCTTGAACAGGCCTTCAACGAGGGCGAGCGCGTCGAGGGCGTCATCTTCGGCCGCGTCAAAGGCGGCTTTACGGTAGATCTCTCGGGCGCAGTCGCGTTCCTGCCGGGTAGCCAGGTCGACGTGCGGCCGGTGCGTGACATCGGCCCGCTGATGGGCTCCAAAGAGCCTTTCCAGATTCTCAAAATGGACCGCCGCCGCGGCAACATCGTGGTTTCGCGCCGCGCCGTCCTCGAAGAGGCTCGCGCCGAGGCTCGCGCCGAGGTGGTTGCCAACCTGGCCGAGGGCCAAATCCACGACGGCGTCGTCAAGAATATCACCGACTATGGCGCCTTCGTCGATCTCGGCGGCATCGACGGCCTGTTGCACGTCACCGACATGTCCTGGCGGCGGGTCGGCCACCCGACCGAAATCCTGAGCATCGGTCAGACCGTCAAGGTGCAGGTCATCCGCGTCAACGTCGAAACGCAGCGCATCTCGCTCGGCATTAAGCAACTCGAGGCCGACCCCTGGGACGGGGTCGAATCCAAATATCCGGTGGACGTCAAATTCACCGGCCGGGTCACCAACATCACCGATTACGGCGCCTTCGTCGAGCTCGAGGCCGGCGTCGAGGGTCTGGTCCATATCTCGGAGATGAGCTGGACCAAAAAGAACGTCCATCCAGGCAAGATCATCTCGACCAGTCAGCAGGTCGAAGTCATGGTGCTCGACGTCGATCCGGTCAAACGGCGGATCAGCCTGGGCCTGAAACAATGCCTTGAGAACCCGTGGGAGAGCTTCCTCGACAAATACCCCCCCGGCTCGGTGATCGAGGGAACGATCAAGAGCATCACCGAGTTCGGTCTGTTCGTCGGCCTCGACGAGGAAGTGGACGGGATGGTTCACCTTTCCGATCTCAGCTGGGAGCGGCCCGGCGACGAGGCCATTGCCGAGTACAAGAAGGGCGACACGGTCAAGGCCAAGGTCCTCGACGTCAGCGTCGAGCGCGAGCGGATCAGTCTCGGGATCAAGGAGCTCACCGACGACCCGATGGCCGCAAGCGACATCAGCCGCGGCGCACGCGTCACCTGCACGGTCACCGCGGTCAAGGACGCGGGGATCGAGGTCGTGCTCTCCAACGGCGCCACCGGATTCATTCGTCGCTCGGATCTCGGGCGCGACCGTTCGGAGCAACGCACCGACCGATTCGCGGTTGGCGAGCGCGTCGACGCCAGGATCGGCAGCGTCGATCGTGAGGCCCGCCGCGTCACGCTATCCATCAAGTCGCTCGAGATCGCCGACGAGAAGCAAGCGATGGCGCAATACGGCTCGTCCGATTCCGGGGCCAGCCTTGGCGACATCCTCGGCGCCGCCATAAGCCGCAGCCAGGCGGCCCGCGACGCCGCCGAGGGCGAACCCGAAGAGGACACCGCGGACGCCGCTCAAGACAAGACCGCGACCGAGGCGACGCAGGAGGCCACGCCGGAGGCGCCGGACGAGGCCACCGCCGAAGAAGAGACCGCACCGGAGGTGCCGGAAGAGGCCGCGGCCCAAGACGAGGCCACGACCGAGGCGCCGGACGAGACCACCGCCGAGCCGACGGCCGAGGTCCCCGACGTTGCGGCGAAGACCGAGAGCGCCGAGGCCGCAGCCGCGGACACCGATTCGGCGCCCGAGGCGGATGACGCCGGGAAGTCGGCGCCGAAAGAGGAGGAGGCGGAGGCCGCACCGGCCAAGCGCAAGAGCGCTCCCAAGCCAAAGCCCAAAGCCAAATCCGCGACCAGCGCTTCGGCCAAGGCCTCGACCGCCAAAAAGAAACCGGCCGCCAAAAAGAAGCCCCAGACCAAAGAGTCCGAGGACTAGGCCCCGAGGGAGCCGAGGCGACCGGCGAGGCAGGCGCGGCGCGGCCAAAAAATCATTCTTTCAGAAGCACTTATGCTTGACGACAGGGGGCCGGTTTGGCACCCTGAGCCGGTCGCGGGCCGCTCGATCGGTCGCGCGGGCTTTGGGCGAGATTTGATAGAGAGCGCCGCGATCGTCAAATCGGAACTGATTTCGCGGCTTGCCGAACGCAATCCGCACCTCTATCAGCGCGACATCGAGCGCATCGTATCGACCATATTCGAGGAGATCTCGAACGCCTTGGCGAGCGGCGACCGGGTCGAGCTCAGGGGTTTCGGCGCCTTCTCGATCAAGCACCGCGCCGCGCGGCTCGCGCGCAACCCGCGCACCGGCGCCTCGGTACACGTTGGCGACAAGCATGTCCCATTCTTCAAGGCCGGCAAGGAGCTGCGCGAGGGCCTCAACGGCGACAAGCCCCGCACCGAGTGGTGAGTGGAGGGAGGCGTGAGATTCGCCTCCTGGGTCCTGATCATCGCGGTCGGCATTGGCTTCGCGGCCTTCGCGGTTGCCAACCGCGAATGGGTTGAGGTGAGCTTGGCCCCCCTGCCGATCTCCTTCGGCCTGCCGTTGTTCGCGATCATCATCGGCGTCCTCTTCCTCGGCGCCGTGATCGGCGGCGCCGCGGTGTGGTTCTCGGGCGGGAAGCAACGGCGTTTGGCGCGCCGCACCAGGCGTCGTGCCGGACGGTTGGAAAGCGAGCTGTTCCGGGCCCGCGCCGAGGTGGCCAGCGCCTCGCTTGAATCTCACGACATAGTGCCGGCGCCGAGGTCCGAGCGCGTCTGACCCCACCCCTCGGCGGCCACCGGACCGCGTATCGCGGGCGCAGGAATCGGGGTATAACGGCGCCCTTCGGACCGGCGCGGAGAGACGGAATGGGCGTACGCGCCAAAATCTGTGGCATCAATACCGTGGACGCGGCCGAGGCGGCCGCCGCGAACGGCGCCGACTTCGTCGGGTTCGTGTTCTATCCGCCCTCGCCGCGCGACGTCGCCCCGAACCAGGCGGCCGACATCGCCCAGACCCTCGGCGGCCGGGTCTCGACCGTGGGTCTGTTCGTCGATGCCGATGATGCGACCATCGCCGGCACGCTCGCCCAGGTGCCGCTCGACATGCTGCAACTGCACGGCGCCGAGAGCCCCGATCGGGTCCGCGCCGTTCGCACCCGCCACCAACGACCGGTAATGAAGGCGATCGCCATAGCCGCTGCCGATGACCTCGACCGCGCCCGCGCCTACGAGGCCGCGGCGGACTGGCTTTTGTTCGACGCCCGCCCGGCGCAGGAATCGGACTTGCCCGGCGGCAACGCGCGCGCCTTCGACTGGCAAGTGTTGGCCGAAGCGCGTTTCTCGCGCCCCTGGATGCTTTCGGGCGGGCTGAGCGCCGCGAACCTGGCCGAGGCGGTGGCGGTGACCAGCGCCGAGACGGTCGATGTCTCCTCGGGTGTCGAGGACCGTCGTGGGCACAAGGACCCCGATCTGATCGCCGCATTCCTTACCGCGGCGGGGAGCTGCTGAGCGATCATGACCGCAACGCCTGTGAGGGACTCTCAGGGAACGCCGGCGAGCTTTGCCGCCGGAGCCGACGAGAATGGCCATTTCGGTATCTACGGCGGGCGCTACGTCGCCGAAACCCTGATGCCGTTGATCCTCGAGCTCGACGAGGCCTACCAGGCGGCCTGCGCCGATCCCGCTTTCGCCGAGGACATCGCCTATTACAACACCCACTACGTGGGGCGGCCGAGCCCGCTTTATCTGGCCCGCCGCCTCACGGCGCACTTCGGCGGCGCCAAGATCTACTTCAAGCGCGACGAGCTCAACCACACCGGCGCCCACAAGATCAACAACTGCATCGGCCAGATCCTGCTCGCCCGGCGCATGGGAAAGACCCGCATCATCGCCGAGACCGGCGCCGGCCAGCACGGCGTCGCCGCCGCTACCGTTGCCGCCCTGTTCGACCTTCCGTGCACGGTCTACATGGGCGAAGTCGACATCGAGCGGCAGAAACCCAACGTCTTCCGCATGAAGCTCCTGGGCGCCGAGGTGCGGCCGGTGGCCTCCGGGTCGCGCACGCTGAAGGACGCGATGAACGAGGCGCTGCGTGACTGGGTGACCAACGTCGCCGACACCTTCTACATCATCGGCACCGTCGCCGGGCCCCACCCCTACCCCTCGATGGTGCGCGATTTTCAGTCGGTCATCGGGCGCGAGGCGAAGCAGCAAATGCTCGAGGCCGAAGGGCGCCTGCCCGACACCGCGATCGCCTGCATCGGCGGCGGTTCGAATGCGATGGGCTTGTTCGCGGCCTTCCTCGACGAGCCGGCGGTGTCTCTGATCGGGGTCGAGGCGGCCGGGCGCGGGATCGAGAGCGGCGCTCACGCGGCCTCGTTGAGCGCCGGCGCGCCCGGCGTCCTGCATGGCAACCGCACCTATCTCCTGCAAGACGGCGACGGCCAGATCACCGAAGCGCATTCGATCTCGGCCGGTCTCGACTATCCCGGCATCGGTCCCGAGCACGCCTGGCTGCGCGATGCCGGGCGGGTCCACTACGTCGCCATCGAGGACGACGAGGCGCTGGAGGCGTTCCAGCTCTGTAGCCGGCTCGAGGGCATCATCCCCGCGCTCGAGCCTGCGCACGCCCTCGCCCACGTCGCCAAGATCGCCGGCGATCTTGCGCCCCAGCACATCGTCTTGATGAACATGTGCGGACGCGGCGACAAGGACATCTTCACCGTCGCCGAGGCGCTGGATATAGCGCTATGAGCGCCTCGCGCATCGAGCGGCGCTTCGCCGCGCTGGCCGCCGCCGGCCGGGCCGGGCTCATCACCTTCATCACCGCCGGCGATCCCGACCGCGCGACCTCGGCCGCCCTTCTCGGCGGCCTGCCCGCCGCCGGCGCCGACCTGATCGAGCTCGGCATGCCCTTTACCGATCCCATGGCCGACGGGCCGGCGATCCAGGCCGCCAGCCTTCGCGCGCTCGCAGCCGGCGCCTCGATGCGCCAGACGCTGGCCATGGTCGGCGAGTTCCGCCGCGGCGACGACGCGACGCCGGTGATCCTCATGGGCTACTACAATCCGATCTACGCCTATGGCGTGGACGCCTTCCTGGCCGATGCCATCGCCGCCGGCGTAGACGGGGTCATCGTTGTCGATCTTCCGCCCGAAGAGGACGACGAGCTCTGCCGGCCGGCGATGGATGCCGGCCTCAACTTCATCCGGCTGGCCGCGCCAACGACCGACGACAAGCGGCTGCCGGCGGTTCTCTCGAACACCGCCGGGTTCGTCTATTATGTCTCGATCGCCGGGATCACCGGCGCCGCCTCCCCCGAAGTCGGCGAGGTGGCGGCGGCGGTCGAGCGGCTGCGCCGCCACACCAATCTGCCGATCGCGGTCGGATTCGGGATCAAGGACGCCGCCCAGACCGCGGCCGTGGCCGCGGTGGCCAACGCCGCCGTCGTCGGCTCGGCGCTGGTCGAGCGCATCGCCGCGGGTTTGGACGAGCAGGGCCGGCCGGGTCCAGGGCTCGTCGAAGGCGTGCTCGAATTCGTGCGCGAGCTCAAGGGAGGCGTCGAGGTCGCGGCGCGGGCGGTGGCATGAGCTGGCTCAACAGTTTCGTCCGGCCCAAGATCCAGGCGCTGGTACGCAAGCGCGAGACGCCCGAGAACCTGTGGGTCAATTGCCCCGAGTGCTCGCAGCTCATTTTCCACCGCGACCTTCTCGCCAACCTCCACGTCTGTCCGCACTGCGATCACCACATACGCATCGGCCCCGCCGAGCGCTTCGAGTTCCTCTTCGACGGCGGCGCCTTTGAGCGCGTCGTCGTGCCCGACGTGGCGACCGACCCGCTGAAATTCCGCGATGAGAAACGCTACTCCGAGCGGCTCCGCGAGAGCCGCGTCTCGACCGGCGAGGACGAGGCGGGCACCGTTGGACACGGCCGGCTTGGCGGCATGCCCGCGGTCATCGTGTGCCAGAACTTTGCCTTCATGGGCGGCTCGATGGGCCTGGCCATGGGCGAAATGGTGGTGACCGGGGCACGCCTTGCGATCCTCCAGGAGGCGAGCTTCATCACCATCTCGTCTGCCGGCGGCGCGCGTATGCAGGAGGGGATTCTTTCGCTGATGCAGATGCCACGCACGACGGTCGCGGTGAACGAGGTGCGCGAGGCCGGGCTGCCCTTCATCAGCGTGCTCACCGATCCGACCACCGGCGGCGTCACCGCGAGCTACGCCATGCTCGGTGACGTGGCGATCGCCGAGCCGCGCGCGCTGATCGGCTTCGCCGGCCCCCGGGTGATCGAGAACACCATCCGCGAGAAGTTGCCCGAGGGCTTTCAGCGTTCCGAGTACCTCCTCGAGCACGGAATGATCGACATGGTGGTGGCGCGCAAGGAGTTGCGGGCGACCTTGATTCGCATCACCGATCTCCTGCGCAACCCGCGCGCCGACGAGGCCGCGCCGCCCGAGCCGGCGGTAGCGCCGCTACCCGAAGCCGAGGCGGAGGTGAAGGCAGAGGAAGCGCCGCCCTGAGTTCCGACGTCGTCCTCGACCGCTTGAGCAAGCTCCACCCCAAGGTCATCGACCTTTCGCTCGGGCGCATCGATCGGCTGTTGGCCCGGCTCGGCAACCCCGAGTCCCATCTCGCCCCGGTGGTGCACGTCGCCGGCACCAACGGCAAGGGCTCGCTGATCGCCTTCCTGCGCGCCATTGCCGAAGCCGCCGGACACCGCGTACAGGCCTACACCTCGCCGCATCTGATGCGCTTCGCCGAACGCATTCGCGGGGTCGGCGGCGTCATCGCCGAGGACCGGCTGGTCGCCCTCTTGGAAGAGTGCGAGCGCGCGAACGGGGCGGAGCCGATCACCTTCTTCGAGATCACCACCGCCGCCGCACTCCTCGCCTTCGCCCGCGAGCCCGCCGATCTGGTGCTCCTCGAAGTCGGCCTCGGTGGACGCCTCGATGCCACCAATGTCCTGGCCCGTCCCAGACTCTGCGCCATCACCCCGATCTCGCTCGATCACGGTTTCTACCTCGGCGAGACCTTGCCGCTGGTGGCGGCCGAGAAGGCGGCGATCCTGAAGCCCGGCGTGCCGGCGGTGATCGGTCCGCAGACCGCGGCACCAGCGCGGGTGATCGCGCGCCGCGCCACCCGCGTCGGCACCCCGCTCGTGCGCTACCGCCGCCGGGGGCCCTGGGCGCAGGGCTGGAGCGTGCGCCATGACGCGGCCGCCATGTCGGTTCGGCTCGGTGACGACGTCCTCACGCTGCCCCGCCCGGCGCTCGCCGGGGCCCACCAGATCGACAACGCGGCCGCCGCGGTGGTCTGCGCCGCCACCCTCGCCGAGTTCGCCCTCACGCCCACGCATATGGCCGAAGGGCTCGCCGCGGCCACCTGGCCGGGCCGGCTGCAACGCATCGATTCGGGATCCTTGCGCGCCCTCCTGCCCGCCGGCGCCGAGCTCTGGGTGGATGGCGGCCACAACCCCGCCGCGGGCGCAGCGCTTGCGGCATGGTGCGCCGAGCACGGCGGACCTGCGCCGCTTCATCTGGTGGTCGGAATGCTCGATACCAAAGACGCGGGCGGATTCCTCGGCCCGCTCGCGCGCCACGCCAAGGCCGCCCTCACCCTCACGGTTGCCGGCGAGCCCGCGGCGCTCAAGGCCGAAGCTCTGGCTGCCGCCGCCAAGGCGGCGGGCATCCAAGCCCACCCCGCGCGTTCGCTAGAAGAGGCGATGGCCAGCCTGGCCGCGGCGTCCGGGCCACCGCCTCGGGTATTGGTTTGCGGCTCGCTCTACCTCGCCGGCCAAGCGCTGGCCGCCAACGGAGCGGGCTGATTCAGGCGGCGGCCTCGGGCGGGTCGAGGACCGAGTCGATCCATTCCAAGAGTTTGCCCTTGGGCAGCGCGCCGACCTTGGTGCCGGCGACCTCGCCGTTCATGAACACCATCAGGGTTGGAATGCCGCGCACCCCGAACTTGGTCGGGGTCACGGGGTTTTCGTCGATGTTGAACTTGGCAATCGTCAGCCGCCCGTTCATCTCCTGGGCGATCTCCGCCAGATGCGGCGCGATCTCCTTGCACGGCGCGCACCATTCGGCCCAGTAGTCGACCAGGACCGGCCCTTGCGCGTTCAGCACGTCGCTTTCGAAGGAGCTGTCGGTAACGGTTACGGTGCTCATGTAGAGTTCCCCGATGGTAGGAAGCGCGCGCTGGTCTCGGCAAGCCGACTTCGCACTTCGCAAGCACGGTCGAATCTAAGAAGGCGCTCCGGCGCCGTCAAGGAAACTCGCGCTACGTCGTGATATGTTCTCACTATATTCACTTTATAAATGGTATAAAACTTTCTTATGTTCTAATCTGCTCGGCGGAACGGATCCGCTGGCGGCGCGCCGTGCCTGGGACGGCCGCAGAGGCCGGCCAGACCCGGCGCCGCTCTTGCGCTCGCCCCCACCGGGCGCTAAAAACCACGGCTCGGTACGGGCGCGTAGCTCAGCGGAAGAGCACTACGTTGACATCGTAGGGGTCGCTGGTTCAATCCCAGCCGCGCCCACCACGCCTGGTCAGGAAGAAGGGCGTGCGATCAAAAGGTTATCGACGCCCTTGGGGAGGCCCTTGGTGCCGGGTAACACATGAGCAGCACCCTCAGAATCGACAGCCACCAGCACTTTTGGCGCCTCGAGCGCGGCGATTATCACTGGATGGGCGCGGGAGACGAGCCGCTGATGCGCGACTTCATGCCCGAGGACCTCCAGCCCCATCTTGATGCGGCCGGCATCCACCGCACCGTGCTGGTGCAGGTGGCGAACACCGCGGCCGAGACCGACTTCATCCTCGACATCGCCCAGGCCACCGACATGGTGGCCGGCGTCATCGGCTGGGTCGATCTGGAGGCGCGCGGGGCTCCGCGGGCCATCGCCGAGTTGGCGGCACGGCCCAAGCTTTGCGGCATCCGCCGGATGAATCACGATGTCCCCGAGCCCGGGTGGATGCTGCACGAGGAACTGACGCCGGCCATAGGTGCGCTTGTGGAACACGGCTTGCCCTTCGATGCCCATGTCTATCCCCGGCATCTGAAGAACCTGTTGACGCTCATGGGGCGCCATCCCGATCTTGCCGTCGTCCTCGCTCACGGCGCCAAGCCGCGGATTCGCGATGGTGCCTTCGCCGACTGGGCCGCCGACATCGCCGTGATCGCCGCCGGGACCGGCGCCTTTTGCAAGCTTTCCGGCCTGACTACCTTGGCCGCGCCGGGATGGACCTCCGATACGCTCGAGCCCTACATCGAGCACCTGTTCGCGTGCTTCGGGCCCGACCGCCTTATGTGGGGCAGCGACTGGCCGCCGGTGACGCTGGGCGGCGGCTACGCCGCGTGGTGGGAGGCGAGTGTGCGTGCGCTCGCCTCGCGGGACCAGCCCACCCGTGACGCGGTGCTCGGCGGCGCCGCAGCTCGCTTCTACGGTCTTGAGGCGGCCGCTCCCACCTCGCCGGCCTCGGAACTGGGCCAGGGAACCGCATGAACATCGGCGAACGGCGTCGCATCGGGCGGACCGCGGTCGAGGTGACCGAGATCGGCCTCGGTGGCGCGCCGCTCGGCAACCACTTCGGCGAACTCCGCGACGAGGCCGCGCGGGCCACGATCGAAGCCGGGCTCGGCGGCGGCGTCCGCTATTTCGATACCGCGCCCAAGTACGGCTATGGCCTCAGCGAGCACCGCATGGGGGACGCCCTGCGCCACCACGGCCGCGAGCGCTTCGTCCTCTCGACCAAGGTCGGCTGCCTGCTGAGCGCCAGCGCCGAGCCCCGCCGAGCGGACGATGAGTTCACCAACGCGCTGCCCTTCGCCGCGCGCTACGATTACTCCTACGATGCCGTCATGCGCTCGGTCGAGGACAGCCTGCAGCGACTAGCGCTCAACCGCATCGACATCTTGTTGATGCACGACGTCGATTCCCGCACCCACGGGACCCAGGTCCGCGAGGTTTTCCAGGCGGCGATGAACGGTGGCTACCGCGCCCTCGATTCACTTCGCGGCCAGGGCGTCATCGGGGCCTTCGGTTTGGGCGTCAACGAATGGGAGATTTGCCTCGAGGCCATGGGTCACGGGGACTTCGACTGCTTCTTGGTGGGCGGGCGCTACACACTCTTGGAACAGGGCGCGCTGGAGACCCTGTTGCCCGAGTGCGAACGTCGCACCGTCTCGATGATCGTCGGCGGGCCGTTCAATTCCGGAATCCTGGCTACCGGCGCCGCCGCCAAGGGATACTACGACTACGCCGCGCCGCCGCCCGGGATCGTCGCAGCCGTGGCCGGCATCGAGGCGGTGTGCAAGGCGCACGCGGTGCCCTTGGCGGCCGCGGCGCTGCAGTTCCCGCTCGGCCATTCCGCGGTGGCCGCGGTGGTTGCCGGCGCTCGCTCCGCGGCCGAGGTGAAACAGAATCTGGCGCTGTTCGAGACCCCGATCCCCGAGGGCCTGTGGAGCGATCTCAAGGGCGAGGGATTGCTGCACGCGGACGCGCCGACGCCGCGTTTTGCCGCGATGATCGAGGAGACACCATGAACTAGGGATGCGAGGAAACGTTGGACCGCCGCCAAATGCTGCTGCGAGCGGCGGCGCTGGCCGGGGTCGTTGTCGCCGGCGGCGCTTGCCAGCACGCGAGCGGACTCTCCGGCCCGCGCGGGCGCTCAGACGGCGAGAATGGCTATGAGAGTCACACCACGACCCCGCCCGGGGGTGGCTGATGGGAACCAGCGCAGAAGTCGTCGAGGCCCAGCGCCCGGCGATCGAGGCAGTGATTCGGGCGTGGTGCGCGATGAGGGAGGGTGGATCCTAGGTCGCCCCGCTCGCCTCGCGGACGCCGCGCAGCATGACCTCGACAAGCATCGGCAGGTCGACCTCGGGCGACCAGCCCCAGTCGTTCCGCGCGATCGAATCGTCCACCGAATCGGGCCACGAATCGGCGATCGCTTGGCGGAAGTCGGGCGCATAGTCGCAGGTGAAGCCGTCGACCCGCGCGGCGACCTCGGCAGCGAGTTCGGCCGCGGTGAAGCTGGGGGCGCCCAGGTTGTAGCTGGTGCGTACCGTGATCCGCTCGGCGGGCGCCGCCATCAGCGTTAGCGCGGCCTTGACGGCATCGTCCATGTACATCAGCGGCAGTGTGGTTTGGGGCTCGACGAAGCAGGTGTAGCGGCCTGCCCTCACCGCCTCGATGAAGATCTCGACCGCGTAGTCGGTGGTCCCGCCGCCCGAGAAGGTCTTTTACGTGACCAGGCCGGGATAGCGCAGCCCGCGCACGTCGAGCCCGTAGCGCAGCGCGTAGTAGTGGCATAGGTTCTCGCCCGCGAGTTTGGTTACTCCATAGATCGTGGTCGGCTCCAAGACGGTTCGCTGCGGGGTCTCGTGCTGCGGCGTGGTCGGTCCGAACACGGCGATCGAGCTCGGGAAGAAGACCTGCTCCATGCCGTTTGCTACGCCGAGGTCGAGCACGTTCTTGAGACTGACCATGTTGACGTGCCAGGCAAGCTCGGGGTTCTCCTCGCCCTCGCCCGACATGATCGCCGCCAGATGATAGATCGACGTGATGCCGTGCCGCTCGATGACGGCGGCCAAGCTCTGCGCATCGGTCGCATCGAAGAACTCGGTCGGACCGCCCTCCGCCACTGCGGCCACCGGCTGGGCTTCGTGACAGCCCGCGATGACCGCCTCGGCGCCATGGCGCTCGCGCAGGGCCGGCGTCAGGTCGGAGCCGATCTGCCCCGCTGAACCGATTACCAGAACCTTTGCCGCCTTCCCCGCCATGACCAACTCCATCCAACCCAAACACCCGACCGACACACAATAGCCTCATGGTGCCGCCCAAGAACAACGTCTGCGAGCGGATCCGCTCAGCGCACGCCGCTTGACGCACCATGTGGGCGCGCCTACGCTCCCCAAATAGATAACAAGAACGGAATCAGTATTGGGAGGAACGCAGTATGTCAGCAATCTCCAGAATCGCGTCGGGTGCCGCAATAGTGCTGCTCTCGGTTGGTATGGCGCTGGGCGCCGCGGCGGAGACCACGGTCCGCATGGCGACGACCGGACCGGAAGCGGAGGGCGATCCCAACACGGTCGCCATGCACGCCTTCAGAGACTTTATCGAGTTCGCGAGCAAGGGCGAGATCGACGTGGAGCTCATCTGGGGCGGTGCGCTCGGAGGCGACCGCGAGCTCATGGAGCTGGTGCAGGCCAACCAGCTGCAGGTGGTCATGGTTTCGCTGGGTCCGGTCGCCGGGTTTTTCCCCGAGATCCAGGTCTTCTCGCTTCCCTACCTGTTCGATTCCTCGGTGTTCGCGACCAACTTCCTCAACCACAGCGACTATGCCAAGGGACTGAGCGGGCGCCTCGAATCGGCGACCGGATTCAAGGTGCTGGGCTACGCCGACGGCGGTTTCCGCGACCTCACCAACAACGTGCGCCCGATCCGCACCCCCGCCGATATGGAGGGACTTAAGATTCGCACGATGGAGAGCCCGGTGTTCATGCGCATGATGGAGGCGATGGGCGCCGCGGCGACGCCGATGGCCTTCACCGAGCTGATCCTAGCGCTCAAGCAGGGCGTTGTGGACGGCCAGGAGAACGCACCCAGCACGGTCCTCAACTTCGGCATCGCCGAGGTCCAAAAGTACATGTCGCTCGACGACCATACCTACGATGCCGCGATTACCCTGACCAGCCAGATCTTCTTTGACGGTCTAGCTACCGGGGAGCGGCAGATATTCATGGACGGGGCGCAGCTCATGATCTCGATCCTCAACGCCGAGATCCCGCGCAACGTAGTGAGCGACGTTCAGAAGATCCGCGAGATGGGGGTCGAGGTCTACGTCAACAGCGCCGCCGAAAAAGCGATGTTCCGCAACGCGGCGATTGGTCCGGTCAGCGAATTCATCGCCGGACAGATCGGGCAAGAGGCCATCGACGGCCTGCTCGGCGCCATCACCGCGCACAAGGAGGCGATGTACGGGGCCAACTAGCCCAGACGGGGCAGGGCGGGCGATGACCTAGCCGATCGCCCGCCGCCACCCCGTGTACCTTGGATCGACGCGTTCCGCCAACCCAGCCGACGGCCAGCCGGGAACACCCGCTGAGAGACAGAATCGTTCGCCTGGCGCTCTGGCTCACCTGGCTGACCGAAGGGGTGGGCGCCGTGCTCCTTTTCGCCGTCATCGCCATCAACATGATCGGTGTGTTCTTCCGCTTCGTGATCAACGATCCGATCGGCTGGACCGAGGAGATCATGCGCTACCTGGTCATCTGGGCCACCTTCCTGGCCGCCAGCGCCGCGCTCTTCCGCGGCGAGCACATGACCATCAATGTCTTCGAGAATTTCCCCATCCTCTGGCTGCGCCGCGTGATTCACGTTGTCGCGCTGTTGTGCGTGGGGACGATGTGCGTGGTGATGATATGGCAGGGCTATCCGCTGGCGATCAAGAACGCGGCGCAGCTCTCGCCGACCATGCAGATCCTCATGATGTGGCCTTATCTCGCCATCCCCGTCGCCGGTACGTTGATGCTGTTCAAGGTGGTGGCGCTCTTGTTGATGCCCCTCGGCGCCACGGCCGCTGACCTCGAACACCCGAACGCCCCCGAGCCGGATCGCGAGCAGGCCTGATGAGCGTACTCGGGGCCTCGTTCGCGCTTCTCCTGATCCTCGGCGTTCCGATCGCCTACACCCTAGGGATCGCCGGGGTCGCCGGCCTCTTGGCGCTCGATTTCGACCTCGTGACCGTGCCGCTCCGCATGTTCGCCTCGACCGACAGCTTCGTCCTTCTGGCGGCGCCGTTTTTCATCCTGGTGGGCGATGTGATGGCGCGCGGCGGCATTACCGACCGGCTGATCTACCTCTCGAGCGTGATCGTCGGGCGCGTCCGTGCGGGCACGGCTTACGCCAATATCGTGGCCTCGGTCCTGTTCGCCGGGATCTCGGGGACCGCCATCGCCGATGCCGCGGCGCTCGGCCAGGTGTTCATCAAGGGCATGCCCAAAGAGGGATACCCGCTCCGCTTCTCGGCGGCGCTGACCATCGCCAGCGCATTGATCGGCCCGATCATCCCACCCTCGCTGATCATGGTGATCTACGCCATCATCGCGCGGGTCTCGGTGCTCGACCTGTTCCTGGCCGGCATCATCCCGGGGCTGCTCCTGGGCGGCGCCTGCGCGGTGGTGGTGTGGCTCTACGGGCGCGGCGGCCGATTGCCGAAGGCCGAGATCACCATCAAACGGTCCGAGATCACCGGCCTGGCGCTCGACGGCGTCCTGGTCGCGAGCCTGCCGCTCTTCATCGTCCTCGGTACCCTGAGCGGCGTCTTCACGCCGACCGAGGCCGGCGGGATCGCGGTGGTCTACGCGATTCTGCTCGGCATGGTGGTCTACCGGCACCTTAGCTTCGGCGGCCTGTGGGACGCGCTGAAGAACTCGATTCGCATCACCGCCACGCTCTACCTGGTGATGGCCACCACCGAGGTCGTGTCCACGGTGTTCGCGTTTTCGGGCATGCAGGTGTTGACGGATTTTCTCGTCGGGATGTTCGAGGGGCAGCCGGTGATGTTCATGCTGGCGCTGGTCGCGATCCTGCTGGTGATGGGTTCGGCGATCGAC
>PVBE012888288.1_pt1 | contig 18432 bp, 13 predicted proteins | sample 1631181 | NCBI WGS metagenome assembly PVBE01 (sample SAMN08397723, study PRJNA350692) | Marine metagenome, whole genome shotgun sequencing project. | isolation source: water | place: Pacific Ocean | collected 2012-04
AGAGCACGCCCGCATCAAGGAGATCCCCTTTTTCTTCGTCGATCGGACTCGCGGAACTTCGAAGCTCAATTTCCGGATTGGACTCGAAGCCCTATGGGTGGTCTGGTGGTTGCGGATCGCCGATGCCCTCGGTCGTCTCTAGGCGATCCGGCCGAACGGGGAGCCTCATCAATCAGTGGTGAATTCAGGTATCGAGAAACCCTGCAGGATCCTGTTGTTGAATGAGCGGGATCCCGAGCACCCGAAGCAGGGCGGCGCCGAGACCCACGTCTACGAACTCTTCGGTCGCCTCGCCACTCGGGGTTACGAGATCACCCACCTCTCCGCCCTCTTCGGGGGCGCTGCCCGCAACGAAGAACTGGCCGGCATCAAGATTCGGCGCCCCGCGGGCCTGCCCCTCTACTATCCGGCAGCCGCCTGGCTGACCCGACGGGAAACCCATGCCGGCCGCTTCGATCTGGTCGTCGAGTGCCTGAACAAAGTTCCCTTCTACTCGCCTCTATACTCATCGGTTCCGGTACTGGCTCTCTGCCACCACCTCTTCGGGGAAGTGGCCTTTCAGCAGGTCGCCTGGCCGATTGCAGCAACGGTCTGGGCCGCGGAGCGATTGATCCCCTCGGTCTACGGCGATTGCCGCTTTCTCGCCATATCCGAGAGCACCCGAGGAGACCTGCAACACCGGGGAATCGCGGAGGATCTCATCCGGGTGAGCCATCCCGGGATCCGCCAGCCCCACGACGTAGCGATCCCGGAGGCGCATCGGCGCCGGGGCGTGGTCTATGTCGGCCGCCTGGAAGCCTACAAGCATATTGACGTTATGCTTCGGGCCATGGCAGAACTCGCCCACGAATTCCCCGATACCCCGATCACCATCATCGGCCAGGGGCGGGCCCGGCGAGGCCTGGAATCCCTTGGCCGTGAACTCGGCCTGGGATCGCGTACCCGCTTCACGGGTTTCGTCAGTGACCGCGAACGCGATCGCCTGCTCGCCCAGGCGCGGGTCTGCGTCTGCCCGTCGGAAAAAGAGGGTTGGGGACTGACCGTCGTGGAGTCCAACGCGGTCGGAACACCCGTCGTAGCCAGCGACGCCGATGGACTCCGGGATTCGGTGCGGGATGGAGAAACGGGTTTCCTCGTCCGGGCCGGCGATGTCAGCGGCTTTGCGAAGAGAATCGGAGCACTGCTGGGGCGGGACGACCTCGCCCTGAAGATGTCGGCGAGCGCCCGAAGCTGGGCGAAGCGTTTCGACTGGGAAGTGGCCAGCGATGACCTCGCCCAGGCGATCGCGCGGGCCAGGGGAATCCAGTGAGCGAAGAAGATCGGATTTCTGCGCAAACCCGGGACGAATCGTTCGCCTGGAAGCGCCTCGTCTGGGTGTTGATCTCGATTGCCGCACTGATGCGCATCTCCAATGCGCTTCGCTACAAGCCGCGGCTGGGTTTCGATGCGGTCGAGAACCTGGAATATATCGGACTCCTGATGCTGTCCTGGGATCTCCCCGACCCCGAGGCCCGCTGGTCCACCTCCCATCCTCCCCTCTTCTACTACGCCTTCGCGGCCCTCGGGCGCATCCTGGGCTCGATCGACCAGGAAGTTCACCTCCTCGAGGCCATTCCCCTGCTCGGAGGAGCGGCGAGCCTGGCCACGGCATGGATGGCCCTGCTCATGGTGCGTCGCATCGATCCCGGCAATGAGATGCGAGCCCTGATCGCCCTCGGCGTCCTGCTCTTCCTGCCGGTCCAGATCTATATGGCCGCGATGGTGAACGAGGAGATCTTTGCGGCCTTTCTCGGAACCTCGGCCCTCTACATCGCACTCTTCCCACGACCGGAAAACGAGGCCGAGACGAGAAATCTCTTGGATGCGGGGACGGTGGGCCTGCTGGCCGGGCTGGCCTGGCTGACCAAGCTCTCGGGAGTATTGGTCGTGATCGCGATCGCCGGGACATGGCTCATCCAGGGCTGGAGGAAGAGGGAACTCCCCGCCGCAGCTCTGCACGTCACGGTCCTGGGCGGCGTCGCGCTTGCGGTCGGAGGCTGGTACTACCTCTACACTTTTTTCACTTACGGCTACCTCTACCCCCAGGACCTCCCCCTGCATGGACTGATGTTCGAGATGCCCCCGGGCGTGCGGGAAGTGAGCGACTATTTCCGGATTCCCCTGGCCACCTTCAGCGACCCCCAACTTCTCAACCAGGACCTGCTGCATTCGGTCTGGGGTTCCACCTACGTGACCCTCTATTTCGACGGGCACCGCCACTTCCTCCCGCATTCGGTGGGGGCCGGCCAGATGGGAAGTCTGCTTCTCGTTCTCGGCATCCTCCCCGTCAGCGCTTTCCTGGCGGGCGCTTATCGGGGCATTCGCCGCTGCCTGGCGGGTGACGATGGGCCGGATCTGCTGCTGCTGCTGCTGATCGCCCTGAGCCTTTTGGGCTACGTGGCCTTTACCTGGGGAAATCCGTGGTTTGTCACGCTCAAGAGCGGCTACCTGCTGGGCCTCTCACTGCCCTTCGCCTTCTACGCAAGCGAGGGACTCGGATCTTGGATCCGTCGGACTTCCCAAATCGGGAGGATGCTCGTCGGAATGGTGCTGATCGCGCTCGCATTGGGGGTCCTGCTGACTTTCAGTACCGACCTGGTCTTTGAGAAAGTCGATGGACCGGGGCTGCCGTGGCGATCCGTCGGGGAGATGCGGTCGCCTTGACGAAAGCGCGGCAAAGCGGAGATCGGCAGGAGATTCTCAAGTCGGAAATCTCCGGCAGTGCGAGGCGCGGCGGTCGATGCATCCCATGATGAAATTTCTTCGCGGGGCCGTGCCCTTCGCGGTCAGCGGCCTGCTGCTGGCATGGGTCATGCGCGACTACGATCTGCCCGGTCTCCTGTCACTGCTGACCCCCGGCGTAGCCGCAGTTTTTGGGCCGGCCCTGCTCCTCTTCCTCGGGATCAGCCTGCTCATCGAGGCGATCTGCCTGGTGGATGTCATCGCCCATACGCGACCTTTCCGGGACCTCGCGCTGGCCGCCCGCATCAAGGCGGCCAGCTATCCCCTGGGTATCCTCAACTACGCGTTGGGGGTGGGCGCGGTCGTGCTGCTGCTGCGGCGGCGGGTTGGCATGCGATTGGCCGACGCCACGGGAGCCGTCCTTTTGATCGGACTCTTCGACCTTGCGAGCCTGATCGCCCTGATCGCTCTGGCCGGGGCGTGGATGGGGGCAGAGACCCCGGGCCTGCGAGCGGGAATCATCCTTCTGGCCGGGGGGGGCATCGTGGCCGGCATCGCATTGCTGAGGGCACCCATTTCCCTCGGTCCCCTCGATCGACTGCGCGATCTCCAGGTTCTCCGCACCGCGCGCGACCTGCCCCTGCCCCTGCTGGCCCGCCTCGGCATCCTGCGCCTGCTCTTTGCCTGCAATTTCGTCGCCCTCGCCTGGGCGACCCTGATGGCCTTCGGAATCTCGTCCATCCCCCTGCTCTCCCTCATCGTCAACGTCTGCATCATGCTGCTGGTCGCGGCACTTCCGATCGCCGCGGCCGGTTTGGGAACGGGACAGATCGTCTTCGTCAGCCTCTTCTCGCCCTGGGGCGATCCCGAGGTGCTGCTCGCCGCCAGCTTGACGCTTTCCTTCGGCCTGATCGTGACCCGCGCCGGCATGGGAATCCTTTTCGCCGGGGAATACGCCGCCGAGGCGCTATCCGCACCCGCCGAAGACGAAGCGCAGAGTGAAGAGCCGGATCGCGGACGGGGCGAGGCGGAGGACGTCGGCGTGAAGGGGACGCCATGAGCCGAACCCTCTTTACCGGCGAGCGCCTCCACGAGGGGCAGGGACTCTTCGCCGTGGATCTCCTGCGCCATCGCGCCGCCTACGCGTATGCGATTGCCTTCGCGGATGCGTGGACGGACCCCCGGATTCTGGATCTGGGTTGTGGGACCGGTTACGGCACGACGCAACTCGCCGGGACGATGCCGCGAGTCTTTGCGATCGATCGCATCGCGCCAGATCCGGAAAATCGGCGCCCGAATGCGGAGTTCATCCGGGCGGATGCCCGAGCGCTTCCCCTGGCCCGGGAATCTTTCGATCTGGTCGTGAGTTTCCAGGTGATCGAGCACCTCGACCCACCGGACCCCTATCTGCGAACGATTTTCGACTGCCTGAAACCGGGGGGATCGGCGATCATCAGCACACCCAATCGCCTTGAATCCGATGGCGAGAATCCATTTCACGTGCATGAATACGAGTGCCAGGAACTCTCGACCCTACTCGAATCTCATTTCGACTCGGTCGATATGCTGGGGGTGGGCACGACCCCCGCCAGCAGCGCCTACTTCGAGGCGCGACTGCGCCGCATCCAGTCCATCGTTCGACTCGATCCCCTCGGCCTACGCCGCATCCTCCCGAGATCCCTGATCCACTGGCTCTTCGGACGCCTGGCCATTCTCGTCCGCCGCACGATCCCCGCGCGCGGGGGAAGCATCGAGATCGGGCCCCAGGATTTTCCAATCGGAAAAGCCAGCAGCGACTGCCTCGATCTGCTGGCCCTATGCCGGAAGCATGAGCAGCGGGGAGGCGAAGAGAAAGTCGCATCTCGCGGAAGGGAGCCCCGATGACGCAACCCGCTTCGAGCCGCGTTCCCAGCCCCTCCCGCCATCCCGAGATCGACTGGATCAAGGCCTTTTCGATCGTCACGGTTGTGTTGATCCACAGTTTGCCCGGCTTCATGGACGAGCCGTTTGCGAGCGAGGAATTGTGGCTCCAGGCCATGACGCGCTTCGCGGTACCCGGTTTTCTCTTTGCGTCGGGCTTCCTCTATGCCGCGGCAGCGGAAAAGGGCGCGGGATGGCGGGCGATCACCGGGCAGCGCCTGAAGCGTCTGCTCATCCCCTACCTGCTCTTCTCCCTCTTTGCCTTCGTGTACCCGATGCCGGGCTGGGGCGGGCGAACCTCGCTGCTGGATGAAGTGCTCTTCGGATCGGCCCTGGGTCCCTTCTGGGGCTCCCTGCTGGATGCCCTGCTCTTCGGATCGGCGCTCGGTCCCTATTACTACGTCTTCGTGATCTTCTGGTTTGTCCTGGCGACGCCCCTGATCTCGATGATCCCACGAGCCGTCCTGCCCCTGGCCGTCGCGCTCGCACTCGCGCTCAACTGGGGCTTCGAGTCCTTCCAGCTGGGAACGGAGTCCTTCTTCTGGTGGTTTCGCAATCCCCTGCACTGGCTGGCCCCCTTCTTGCTCGGCTGGACGGCTTCCCTCTACCGGGAGACGATCCGCGCCGCGTCGCGACGCCACCCCTCCACGTGGATCGCTGCGGCAGCGGGTCTCTGGGCGGCCGCGGCGGTCTATATCGCGATCGGATCCCCGGGTATGCTTATGAAGTTGGTGAGTTGGCTGGAGATCTACGCCAGCCTGGGGCTGATCTTCATCGTCTCGGCCGCATACCCGGCGGCCCCGCGCGCCGTGCTATGGCTGAGCGAAGCCTCCTACTCGATCTATCTGGGCCACCTCTTCTTCGTGGATGCATTGGTTCGCGCCATCCCCCGCGTACCCGGACTCTTCGATCCGCTCCGCCTGGGGGCCGTCTGGGCGGGGGGGGTTCTCGGTGCGGCGACGCTGGTCGCTTCGGCGCGGCTCATGCTGGGCGCACGACGCGCTCGGATCTGGCTCGGCTAGGCGGGGAGAACGACTCGATTCGTTTCGGGGATGGCTTGCCGATTCGGCGACTTCCCTGCCCTGCTCCGGCTCTCTTCGCGAAGCCTTGGCCCCTCCGTCAGCACCCGTCAACCGTGATCGGGAGGTAGCTTCGCGGCCTGGAGCCGCGCGCCCAGGGGGCCCCGGCGCACGAAGAAACGAAGTTCCTGGCCGTCGCGCAAGACGCGAATCGGAATCCAATCACCGCGGTCGTCGAGGGCGCTGAGGAGTCGCAGGGCCGAAGCGGTGAAGATTCTCTGGTCGTCATAGCTGAGCAATACGTCGCCGGCGCTGACTCCCGCAGCCGCGGCCGGGGAACTCTCCAGAAGTTCCGAAAAGATCACCCGATTGTGGCGACCCGATGCGAAGAGCATTGCGTCGTATCCCTCTTCTCCGAGATCGGCACGCAACTGGGAATCGATCCCGAAAGCCTTCGCCCCCGCGACCTCGGTCCACCCGGAGCCCCGCCTGGCCCGCTCGTTTTCGAGTTCGAGTTTGGCCAGCACATACTCCTCCCAGCGGGCCCGAATCCGCTCGACTTCGGAGGGAAGCAGCCCCGCCGCCTCGAGGGAGCCGGTGTCGAACCAGGGGCGAGCGGCCGGTGCATTCGCCAACGCCTCCGATTCGGATTCGGCGGCGGACGAAGTGGCGACGGATGCTGCCGAATCCCCGGAAGGCGTGGGGACGGGGGAACGGGGAGGCGAGGCCGCAGCCGATGCGGCGCCCGGAGCGTCGAGGCGCGACCGCAGGGCGGCGAATTCCCGCTGCAGGGCCTCGCGGATGGCCCTCTCGGCCTCGAATTGCTCGCGCATCCGCTCGAGGTCGGCCTTCAGGGCGGAAAGCGCCGCCGGCTCGGAAGCCTCCGGATGCGGCTCGGAATCCTTCCAAGGTGCCGTCACGAAAAGCATGAGGCCCACGAGTCCCGCCCCCAGGAGAGAGCCGATCAAGGCCGAAATCGGGTTTCGCATCAAGGAATCCACCCCCAGGACCCGGGATCGGGGGTCTCTGAATCAACTCTGGCATCCGGCATGAGTGGGGCTTCAGCCTAGCATCCGGCGACTCATCGACACCCACGCCCGGGACTGGCGCGAAGACCGGGCGGCGAGCCCCGACTGGGCCTCCGCTTCGGGGTCGGAATGCCAGAGGGGAGTCCGATGAACGCCCGACGCCGACATTCCCTATATAAAGGGGCATGGGGCCAAGCAATCGACGACGTCCGGGGGATGGGGGCGAAGCGCCCGCCGTGGCCTGGGGGGGAGCCGGCATTCTGGCCGTGCTCGCCCTGCTGGTTCAATGGCCCCTCCACGACCGCATGCTCGTCCCCATGGACGAGGGCCACCTGCTCCAAGCCGCGGATTCGATGCTGAGGGGAAGTCGGCTCTACGTCGATCTGCACACCGGCCTCTTCCCCGGCATCTACCTGGCCGCCAGCGGCCTGCTGGCCAGTTTCGGACGTGACGCCCTGGTTTTGCGTTGGGCCGCGGTCATCGTGAACATCGGGACGACGCTGGCGCTCTGGGCGGTGGCGAGACGCATGGTCGCACGGCATTGGGCTCCCCTCGCCCCGCTCCTCTATCTGGCACTCCTGGGCGTGGCCTTTCCCGTCCTCTCGATGTTCAACTACTCGACCCTGGCGGTTTTTTTTGGCCTGAGCGCGCTCTCTTTCCTACTCCGCTACCTGGAGGGGGGGAGATCTTTTGACGGCGCGCTGCTGGGCCTTTGCGTGGCCGCGGCGGTGCTCAGCAAGCAGAATTTCGGAGCCCTCAGCTTCGCGGCGCTGCTGATCGCATTGTTCTGGAATCGCCGCAACGGGGAACTCGCGACGCGCAGCGCAACGCGCATCCTGATGCCCATTGCGATCTCCGGTGGCGCCCTGACCGCGCTCGTTCTGATCTACTTCGCCCTGGAGGGATCCCTTTCCGCCCTCCTCGACTCCACGATCTTCTCCCTCGCGGGCTCGCAGTTGCGGGATTTCAACAACCCGATTCCTCCCCTCTTCGGACCCCATCCCCAGGGTGACGGGCGCTTTCTCTTCCTCTACTTGCCACCGGCGCTCTTCAATGCGCTGATCCACGGGGAACCCTTCGTGGGCCTCGAGGTCACGCCAGCTCTGCGATCGTTGGCGATTCGAGCCAGTTACGGACTCCCGATCCTGGCCCTCGTATTGGCGCCGATTACGCTTTTCCTGACCCGGGAGCGGGATTTCGGCCCCCGCCGATCCGCCAGCCAGGCCGCTCTTCTCTTCGCCGTGATCTTCTTCCCGGGCATCTTCCCCTCGGCGATTTTTTCCCATCTGGCCTTCGTGCTGATTCCGACGCTGCTGCTCTTCGCCTATCTGGCCGATCGCATCGAGGGGATGCTGATGCGCCGCAACGCCCGACATTCGATTCTCTGCTGGAGGGCGGCGGTGGCGACCCTCGGCCTGGCGACGTGGGGGGTGGCGGCGGATAGCATGGTCTCGGTGGTACGCCTGCACGCCGAACCCCTCGGCCTCGACGGGGCGACGCTGAAGGTATCGATGCGAGAGCGCCAACTCTTTCGCGGGGCGGTGGATTTCATCGACGGCTGCGCAGATCCGGGAGAGCCGATCCTCGTCCTACCGGATATTCCCGCCGTCTACTTTCTGGCCAACCGCCCCAACCCTTCGCCCCACGACCTCGCGATTCCCGGACGCGTCGACGGGAATCTCATCGCCCGCCGAGCCGACGAAGAAGGGGTCCGCTGCGCGGTCTTCAACCCCCGCATCTACCCCGAGTTCCCGCCCTTCAAGCGACTCTTCCCGGGTCTGGCCCGCTACCTGGAAAAGCGCTTTGGCGTCGCAGAGATCATTCGTGGAGGCGATACGGAGTGGCTGGGAATGATCCGTCGCGGCCGGGAAGCGCCCGGAAAGCAGCCCGCGCCCGAAGCCGGGGCGTCGCGGCCCGGGGATCGCTTGTAGCGAGCCGAACCCGCTCATATACTCCGACGCGTGCCCGACCCCGACAGGCGAAATTCCGGAACAGGTCATCCGATCTGGCTCTACCTGGGAATCGTCGCTCTGGCGCTGGCCTTCGGCCTTCCCCTTTGCCGCCGGGCCATCATTCTCTCCGACGAGGGCTACCTCCTCCAGCAATCCCTCGATCTGCTGGAAGGCCGCGTTCTCTATCGGGATATGGACGCCTTCATCACGCCGGGAATGTGGTTCCTGCTGGCGGGAACCTTCGCCCTTTTCGGGCCGAGCGTCCTCGCATCCCGCGCCCTGATCCTCGTCGCCTACGTGGCATTGGCGCTGGTCGGATTTCGAATCGTGGCGGGGATGGCGGGGCGGGCATGGGGGCTGACGGCCGTCCTGGCCCTGCTGCTCTTTTCCGTCTGGGCTTTTCCCGCCTGGACACTCGCCTTCTACTCTCCGGTCTCGATTCTCTTCGCCCTCGCGGCGCTCGAAAGGCTGCTGGCCTGGCAGCGGAATCTGCGGCCCCAGAACCTCGCCTGGGTGGGCTTCCTGCTCGGACTCTCGATTCTCTTCAAACAGAATTACGGCGTATTTGCCAGTATCGCGGCGGCCCTCGGCTATCTCGCCGCCCGACTCGACGAGACGGGAATCACGAAGGGCCCGCTGCGGGAGTTCCCACGTGAAATCGGCTGGCTGGCCGCTGGCGGCCTGGCCGCCGGGCTGCCCTTCCTCGCTTATCTGATCGCCAGCGGTACGTTCCTCGATGCCTGGACGAGCCTGGTCGTCCACCCCTTCGAATTCGGAGGGCGCCACGACATCCCCTACGCGCCCCTCTCGGACCTCTGGCTTCCAAACCTCTACCAGAACTTCGTCGAAAAACTCACCTACCTCTCCTACGCATTTCTCCACACCCCCCCGATTCTATGGCTCCACCCGGCGCGCATCGTGCACCGGATGCATGCGCTTCTGTACTGGATCGCCCCGATGATCTTCGCATCGGGGATGATCCTCGCGCTCCTCTCGGGCAGGGCCCGGGGCAAGCGCATCGACGCCCCGCTCTTCAGCGTGATCGCTTTCGGGGGATTGATCTTTCTCGGCGTATTTCCGCGAGCGGACTTCAATCATCTCGTCAACGTCTACCAACCCGTACTGCTCGCCGGCGTGCTGTCCATCTGGCGCGGGCTGGCGTTGATCCCATCCCAACGCATCGCGATTCGGCGGGGCCTGGTCATCGTCGCGATCGCCCTCCCCCTCGCCTACGCGAGCGTGGCAATCTACTGGTACGCAATGCTCGTGGAGCGACTCGACACCCCGATCGACGAAGCGAGGGGCGGGGTTCTGGTCAGTGCACGCGAAGCGGCGGAGATCGGCTACCAATTGCAGACGATCCACTCGAAAACCCGGGACGGCGAAGCCCTGCTGACCCTGCCCGATCTCGCGATGCTCAATTTCCTCGCGGAACGCCCGGTACCCAGCGCCTGGTACAACCTCTACGAACACCATATCGCAGCCGACGAGGGGCTCGGTGTCGCTCGGAGCACGGAAGCCAAGGGCGTGAACCTGGCCATCGCACGCTACAACAATTTCTTTTCCGATCGCGTGGGCCTGCTCGACTACGCCCCGGCACTCGCCCATTACCTGATCACGCATTTCGAGCGCCGCTTTGTGGGCGGAAAGGAAAACTACATCGTCTACGAGAGACGCGAAGAAATCCTCTCCGAACAACCCTTCGAAAATGCCCTCGAAAGCTGCACAACCGAAGAAGATCTGGTCGAGATTCGCCACCACCTGCTCTTCTCGGCCCTCTACCATAAGTCGCGACCCGACGAACCCATGCCCCCGACGGGCCTCGGCACGCGCTGCCGCATCCAGGTTCCGGCAGGGGGAGGCATTCTGGCCCTCGAGGTCGGCTACCGAAGACCCCATGGCACCCATCCGGGAACCACCCTCGAAATCTCGATCGATCTCGTCGACGGCGGGACGAGGCAGAGACTGCTCGCCGAAACACTGCCCGTGGTTCGAGGCGGCAATTCGCCGCGCCAGCAGGCCTTCAAGCGTTTCGAAATCGACCTCGAAAATTGGTCGGGCCGGGCTGTCGAACTCCTTTTCAAGACTCGACTCGAGGGAGCCGTCCTCAGGCATCCGATGGAATTCAGGGAATTCGCGATGATCTACCGCGACGTACGCATCCAACAGGGAGCGGGGGGCGCTCGCCCCTGATGCGAGGAAAAAGGGATCGGGATTTCGACTCGATGCCCGGGGGCCCCAACGGGCTAATCTCGAGCGAATGCCTGAGATGGAAAGCTCCGACGCGGGCGAGGCCCGGGCCCGCTTCGACACCCTCGAATACCATGCCGACGATTCGCTGCGACCCGCCCGCTACGCGCTGCGGGGCTCGCCGGAGAAGGGTTGGCGAATCGAGCGCGATGGCGCCGAGCACCTGGTCTTGGGAAAGGGCTACCGGCTCCTGCGCAGCCAATGCTGCGGCATCTGCTCCACGGACCTCGCGCGACGTTTCCTGCCCTTTGCCCTGCCCCAGATCATCGGCCATGAACTGGTGGCCACGGATGAGGGCGGCCAGCGATTCGTGGTCGAGATCAACGCCTCCCATCGGGCGCGGGGGCTGGCGGGGGCAGACTGCGAATTCTGTAAAGCGGGGCTCTCGAAGCACTGCCCCGAGCGCCGCGTCCTGGGCATCCACGATCTGCCGGGCGGCTTCGGACCCTGGATTCTGGCCCCGCAGCGGGCCGTCCTGCCCCTGCCCGATTCCATCTCCAGCGATCTGGCGACATTCGTCGAACCTCTCGCCGCCGCCCTTCACGCGACCGAGAGTCTGAGCGTCCGGCCCGGGGATCGGATCGCGGTGCTCGGCACCCGGAAGTTGGGACTTCTGGTGATCGCGGCCCTGGCGGCCCGGCGGCGGCGAGGACGACTCCCCTATCGCATCCTCGGCCTGTCGCGGCGACGCGAACTGCGCGCTCGGGCCCTCGCCCTGGGTGCGGACGAGGCCCTCCACCCCGATGAGGTCGCAGGCTCGGAAATCGTGATCGATACCACGGGCAGCTCCGAGGGCCTGGAAGCGGCGCTCGAGATCGCGGAACGAGAGCTGCACCTGAAATCCACGCACGGCCAACCCGCGGCGGGGCTGGAGCGGATTACCGAACTCGTGGTCGACGAGATCTGCCTGGAACCCTGGCGGGAGGATCGCTCGGCGATCCGAGACCTCCTGGGCCGAGGGGGCGATTCTGCGAGCGATGGGTCGGGGATTGCCAGACCCCTGGTGGCGTGGATCTCCGACGCCCCCGCCCCGGATTGGCTCGAAAGGGACGCCGAGATCCTGGCCGCCGCCGATCCCCTCGAGATATTTCGCAGACTCGAGAAGATCGCGGGGCGCCTGCCCCGGACCGACCTCGCCGTCGTCGAAAACGCCCGCAGCGTGGACCGAGTCCTGCGTCCGCTGGCGGGCGACGAGCGCTCGGTCATAAAGCCGCGGGGAACGATCCTGATCCGAAATCCGGCGAACGAAGACGGTCCCGCGCTGAATGCCATCGCCGGTCGCGGGCTTCGCTTGAGCAGTTCACGCTGTGGCGACTTCTCCCGCGCCCTCGAACTCCTGCAGGGGGATCCCGAACTCGCCTCCCGACTTCCCGAGTTGATCACGCATAGGCTGCCCGCCGGGCAACTCGAAGAGGGCCTGAAGCGGGCGCGGAGCAGCGAATGCATCAAGGCCGTGATGGTGCATTCGGAAGCGCCCGTCGAAGCCAAGGCCTGAAGCCCGCAGCGACCCGACCGCGGATCGCCTGCCTGGATCGGTCTTCGTGGCGTCGGGGCCCGCGAGGGTCAGGGATCCGCGGGATCGGTCTTCGGCCGCGAATTCCGGGAGGGAGGGGGCTCGGATAACTTCGGCGGGCGCAGTGCGGTGAGCAGCACGTACCAGGCCGCGAGATAGATCTCCGAGGATTCGATCTTGGAAACCCCTGCGTTTCGCTGCTCGAAGACGATGGGGATCTCGCCGATCGAGAATCCATATCGCGTCACCCGCCAGGCCATCTCCTCGAGAAATGAATAGCCCGAGGAGCGAATGCCGAAGGGATCGACCCCCTCGAGCACCTCTCGCCGGTAACCGCGATAACCCGCTGTGCAATCCCGAAGATCGAGTGCGAGCAGCGTGCGGGCATAGAAGTTCGCGAAGCGCGAGAGCAGGCGTCGGGACCAGGGCCAGTTGCGAATACCGCCGCCCTCCACGTAACGCGATCCGACGACCATATCCCATCGTTCCAGGCTCTCGATCATATCGGGCAGATGCCGGGGATTGTGACTGAAATCACAGTCCATCGTGAAAATGAAATCGAAGTCCCGATCGAGTCCGAAGCGAAATCCCGCCAGATAAGCGGTACCCAGACCCAACTTTCCAGCGCGGCGGTGAAGATGCAGCCGACTCTCGCGCTCACTCGCGCGTGCGACGAGGTCTCCCGTGCCGTCGGGGCTGTGATCGTCTACGACCAGGACCTCGATGCTCTGATCCTGGGCTAGGACATCCGCACTGAGGGGAAGGACATTCTCGGCCTCGTTGTAGGTCGGGAGGATGACGAGAACCCGCCGGGCCGGTGGTTGCTGCTGCTGCTGGACCAAGAGTCCCCTCTCCCGAACTCCCGGGCAGCATCCGAGAAGAACGCCCGATGCGAGGAGCCGATCCATGCAGAATATCAGTTCCTGGGAACGCTGGATATATTTCTTCCGGGCAGGATCACGGCGAGAAGAGACTTCCCCGACAGCCTCTCGCCCCACTAGGGAATGCCCGGATCCCGAAAGGATTCCGCCCCTCAATCACTTTCGGCGATCACGAAGAGACGATTTTCCCGCCCCAGGATCCGCGCCGCCACGAACATGGACTCGAGTCCGAACCTCGTGAGCGGAGAGAGCGCCAGGCGGCGAAGATCGGTGAGTTCACGATCCAGGCGAAGAATTCCCAGCCCCCCCCGGGCCAGGCAGTCGCTGAGGGTATCGGGGGTGAAATAGAGAAAGTGCTGTTCGATATAGAATTTCTCCAGGGGTTTCGTGATCCGCCCGCCGCTCAGGCGATAGAGGAAGCCCGCCACGAGATCCAGGATGCTGCGTTGATTCGGCGTCGAGAAGGCCACGACCCCATCCGGGGAGAGGCATTCGCGGGCCGTGCGTGCGAATTCCACGGGACTGCGAGAATGCTCGATGACATCCCAACCCGTGATGAGATCGAAACGATTCCCGAAATCCGGGAGCGATGAGAACTCGGCGACCCATGGATCGAGGCCAAAATGCTCCCGGGCGTGAGAAGTGGCCTCGAGACTCTCATCGATGCCGAAGGGCTGCCAGCCTCTTCTGCGCGCCACGGAGAGAAAGAGTCCCGTGCCGCAACCCATATCGAGCAGACGCCCCGGGACCTTGAAGGATTCGATCACATCGAGCCAGGCCTCGTATTGTTCGACCAGGGGGTTGTCGGGCCGATCCTCGAAGCAGAATTCATAATAATTCTTGAGTTCGGGCACAGACCCCTCGCCGGAGCGATAGAGGGACTCGAAGAGCCTGCGGATCTCCTCCGGATCGGGCAGGGGGTCGAGAAAGATCTGCTGACAGATCCGGCACTCGACCACGTCGAAGCGGGCGATGCGATAACGCCGGTGGATATCGTCGGTACCGCAGATGAGGCACTGCAGTTGGCTTCCCTGGGGCACGGGGAATATTCTGCCACAGGCCGCCCCGCAGGAGCAAAAAAACTCGTTGGATCGGGAATCATTCCCCGATCAGCCCCATCGCCGACCGCCTCGCCGGAGAAGCGAACTCGATTCCATCCGGCCTTCGCCCGGGGGTCCGGGGGAATGGCGGGGCAGCGAGCGGCTCGAATTCCGGGCCGCCGGATCAAGAGGAATCCGCATCTCGAGCTGCGGACTCCACGACATCCGCGGGGATATGGTCGGAGGCCACCAGACGAGGCTGTGCCCAGCCGCCGAGCCAGAGGCTCTCTCCCCGGGGCGTCTCGGCCCAATTCTCGAATTCGAGGCTGACCTTCCGATCCGACCAGCGGTCCAGGGAAACGTCGATTTCCATCCAGGCCCGATCCTCGAGGCGACGGGCCGGATCCAGGCGCCGCTCGTAGAGGACTTCGACCTCGTCCCCATGCCTCAGAACCAGGCGAAAATTCGCCCAGGAGGAGGGCAATTTGAACCAATGCTGCGGGTGAACGGCGATCGCGCTGATCAGGCGGCCTCCCGCCGGGGGAACTCGCAGCTCGAGTTCGAGAACGGTGCGGCGCCCCCCGGATGAGGGTCGCAGCGCCAGTACGGGGCGGAAGGGCCAGAGCATCTCCTGCGCATAGCCCGCCCGCGAGGCCGGGGGCAGCGCCCGGGAGGGACCGTCCTCATCCTCGATGCGAATCACCAGGCCCTCGAGTTTCGGGGGCAGGACGGCGCGCCCCGGGCGCTGGGCGTCGGGATCCCTACGCCTGAGAGCCGCCGGCTTGTAGCCCCAGGTGTTGTAGCTGAAGACTCTGTCGATCTCGAAGTGCTCGACCAGGTAGGCGAAGAGAAGCGGCGCATGCTCCCAGAAGGGATCGAAACTATAGAATTGCGTGAAGTTGTACATCACCACGTCCGTGCGACTGGCCTCCATCGCGGCCGCGATTTCCTCGTCCCGGTCGGGAATTTCGGGAAAGGGCCAGACGATATACGCCGAGCGGTGGGGAGCCCTGCGTTCCGCCAGAAAGTTCAGCAATGGGAAGTAGGGAAGCGCTGCGACGCGATCCTCCGCCCCGCTATTCGCCCGGATATATTCGACCACATCATCGAGCATCCGCGCTTCATCGGGCTTGACGTAAATCCCCGCTCTTGGGCCCGAAAGCCTCGTGTCATGGGAAGCGTCGAGTTTCCACAGCAGCCGCCCCGAATAGGCGACCAGCAGCAGGATCGGGCCGGCCAGCAGCAACGCCGTCAGCCACTGCCGCCTTCGCCGACCCGCGAGCAGACCCCGGACCTGGAGGATGGCCAGGCAGATGAGGGGCCAGTAGAGCACGGCCAGATGCACATAATCCTGGGGGCGATTGAACCAGACCAACGAGATCAGGCCACAGCCCAGGGCAAAGATCAGGAACTCGCATAGGAAGGCCAGGCGCGCCGATTCCGATGCGACCAAGGCGCTTCGGGAAAGCCAGAGTCTGATCCCGGCCACAGCGAGCAGAAGCTGGGGGCCGAATATGAAGAGCTTGATGAGCCCGTCGTAGAGGGGGGTATCCGTAAACAGGGGGTGGCCGCGCACGGCCGGCCAATCGGTCGTGAAGATGATCCCCGGCAAGAATTCCACGATGGCCAATTCCGTTCGCATCGCCACATCCCGACCCAAAATGGGCCAGAGGGAGGGAAATTCCGAATATTCATAGCTCCCCATGCCGACCAGGTGATTGAAGACCGTGAAGCGAAGCAGGTCTTCGAGAATGCCCGCCTGCCAATAGTAGAGGCCCGTCAGCACGCCCACCGACGCGGCGGGCAGGAAGAAGCTGGCGAGCAGGGGAAGCAGAGCCGGGCGCTCGGCCCCGGGGCGGGAGCATACGAAGACGAGCAGGCAGGATGTCAATGCGAGGAGTGCCGCGGCTCCATAATCCTGCTTGCAGAGGACTCCCAATCCGAAGAGCAGGCCCGAGAGGGCGAGGATCCGCCTCTCCTCGCGCTTGAAATAGAGCAGCAGGGCGGCGGCACTCAGCAGCAGGACCAGCAGGCCGGTCGTTGAATAGCTGTAGATCTGCCAGTGCGGAAAACACCAGATCCTGTAGAGCCAGAGGCAGAAAACTCCGAGCAGCCCCCAGGCGGTCGAACTCGCGAGTCGAAGCAATACGAAAATCAGGCTCACGAAGACTGCAAATTCCAGCATCACGACCCAGCGCGACACCAGGATCGAAGCGCCAAAGAATTTGAAGACGATCGCGAGAAAACAAAACGCACCCGGTAGGGGATAGAAGGTCGCATCCCGATAGAATTCGCCCCCGCCCCGGGCCATGTCGGCGAATTGGAGCATATGCCCTTCGTCCATGAAGCTGAGCCAAACGTCGAAGAAGGGCCATTGGAAGAGAACGCTGGCGAGGAAGACTCCCACCAGGACGATTTTCGGATGCTGAGACAAATGCCTCTCCCGAGTTTCCAATGCCATCGAGTGATTCGGGCGTTGTGACTGAAGAGCGTTCGAGGGAACGTGAGTTTGACGTAACCCACGGCCCTGCCTAAATTATTGCATCGAGACCTGAGCTTCGCAGCCAATTGTCGGCCCGAATGCTCGAGGCCCAAAGGAGAGTGGCGGATGACGACTCCCCGGCTCAGCTTGGATCCCTTCACCCTGCTGCTTCTCGCGACCCAATGGATCCTCTTCCTGGGAAATTTCGTGCTCTATCGGGTTTCGCCCCTCCCCCTAGGAATCCATATGGCGATCAGCCTCCTGGCCATTCACCTCGCCTTCACGATCTGGCATGAGGCCGCCCACGGGACCATCTCCAACCGGAATTGGATCAATCATGGTGCGGGGATCCTGGGCATGCTCCCCTACACGACGCCCTTCTTCATGCAGCGCTTCGTACACCTCGACCACCATAAATACCTCAACGAGAAGGGTCTGGACCCCAACCTCATCTACGCCGACGGCCCCTTCTGGCAGCTTCCGATCCGCTACTTCAAGACCGTCGCCTACGCGAAGAATTTTCTCGACCAGGATCCGCGCTCCCCGGGCATGCGCCTGTCGGACCGAATCTTCCTGGCCCTGATCGCGGGCATCCTGGCGCTCGCACTCTGGCAGGGTTTCCTGCTCGACCTCTTCTTGATCTGGCTGCTGCCCCTGGGCGTGGCGAAGGTCATCCTCGACTGGTACGTCAACTACCTGCCCCATGTGGGTCTGCCTCCGCACCGCTTCCTGGGCACTCGAATCATTACCGCATCCTGGCTCAGACTCCTGCTCCTGAACCACGGCTACCACGCCATCCACCACCTCTGGCCGACGATTCCCTGGCACGAATACGTCGACCGCTACCAGGAGAAACTGGACTACCTCCGGGATCACGATGTACCCATCGAAGAACGCCTCTTCGGACCCCGCATTCTTCACGAAGCCGCGGCGGGGGATTCGAATGCCCATGAATTCAGCGAGGGGTAGAACACTCGAAACAATGGACGTAGCCTGCGTCCTCTGCGGCAAGGATGAGGCGACCCTTTCTGCCCAGGGCTACGATTTTGAATACGATAGCTGCTCGAATGTCTTCGACTTCGTACGCTGTAACTTCTGCGGTCACGAATACCTGAATCCGCGTCCCGTCGCTTCGACACTGGACACCATCTATCCCCCCGATTACTACTCCTTCACGGGTACGACCAATCGACTGGTCGCGCGTATACAGCGTTTCTGGGAAGGCGGAAAGGTACGCCTCTATCGCCGCTTCCTGGGCGAGGGTCGGCGCAGAATCCTCGACGTGGGTTGTGGGGACGGCCGTTTCCTGGGCCTGTTGCGGGATTTCGGAGCTGCCGATTGGGAAATGGTGGGCCTCGAATTCGATCAGGATGCCGTCGCGACCTGCCGCGAAAAGGGATTCGAAGCCCATAGCGAAAGGATCGAGGACTTCGCGCAGCGCCAGGATCGGAAGGAGAGTTTCGATGCGATCCTGATGTTGCAATTGATCGAGCACGTCGAGGATCCCGGTGAGATCTGCACTCGCGTGGAGACGCTGCTGCGCCCGGGAGGCCTTTTCGTGATCGAAACCCCGAATCTCGGCGGACTCGACTACCGGATCTTCTCGGGCCGCGTCTGGGGCCACTA
>PVBE012296995.1_pt1 | contig 18428 bp, 17 predicted proteins | sample 1631181 | NCBI WGS metagenome assembly PVBE01 (sample SAMN08397723, study PRJNA350692) | Marine metagenome, whole genome shotgun sequencing project. | isolation source: water | place: Pacific Ocean | collected 2012-04
TGAGCAGGTGCCGGAGGCTCCGGCCCAGGCGGTCCAGCCGCCACACCACCACCAGGTCCAGCTTGCTCGCCTGGGCATCCGCCAGGAGGCGGTCCAGGCCAGGCCGGGAGTCCTGGGCACCGCTCACCCCTTCGTCCAGGTACTCGCCTGCCATCACCCAGCCTCGCTGCTGGGCAGCCTGCCGAAGCTGGTGGAGCTGGAGGTCGAGGTTCTGGTCGGTGGTCGAGCAGCGGGCGTAGAGCGCCGCCCTTGGCGGGCTACTCGTACTCGTCATCATCCTCGTAGTCGTCCTCGTCGACGGGCCCCCCTTCGATGGCCTCCACGACTTCCTCTTCCTCCTCCGGGTCAAAGGGCAAGAAGCGACCCCAGCGATCACGGGGTCGCGGGTCAACGTCGTCGTAGTCGTAGTCGTCGTGGTGGTCGTCGGCGGGGGGATGCGGCACAGGGGCCTCCTGGGTCAGGCAGCGTCGTGCTGCCGGTCGGGCATAAGGACTTCGAAGAGCTCGTCGTAGGGCACATGACGAAGGCTCGGCGCGAGGGTGACTCGGGCGCGAAGCCCCGGCCCCACGCAACGCCGGCCTCTCAAGAGCTGGCTCATGTACCCGGAGGTGATCCCGATCTGGCGAGCGAGCGCATTCTGGCTGAGCCCCCTCCGTGCCAGCACAGGGAGCACCACGTCTGCGTTCAGTCGGACTTTCACCACGTCGCCTCAGCGCCAGTTTAGAGCCGATTTCCTATCCTGTCGATCATCATAGTGATCAAACCGCTTGCCAAAGTGAACAGCGCCCAATAGCCTCAGGGGGCGAGGTCACGATGCCATTCCAGTTCGAGCGCGAAGACACCGGGTACTTCCGGCTCACCCTTGAGCCTGGGACGCCAGCCGAACTCCGCGTCAGGGGCCACGAAGCGGAGCTCAACGTGCTGTTGTGCCCGGAACGGCTGGGTCGCTACCTGCAGCATCTCCGCACGTCGGGAGACAGGGAGTCCATTCGTACGGTGTCGGCTTCCACGGGGCTCAGTACCGGCTACCTCTCGAAGATCGAGAACGGCGCTGTGAAGGGGCCTCCGGGGCTGGGGGTCCTTCGTAAGCTCGCCGATCACCACGAGATCGGGCTGGACTCCCTCCTGGTCCTCTCAGGCGCCGAGCGACCCCAGGAGCAAGGCGAGACCCAAAACCTCGACCAGGCGTTCTTTCGCCTTGTCACCCAGGCTGAGCTTCGCCCGGATGGACTTCGCGATGAAGAACTTCGGTGGTTCGCCCCTCAGGTAAAGAGGCACTGGCTCAACTTCGCGAGGAACCTCCTTCAGGCGGTGCGGGATGGCGACGTGGACCCCGACTCCCTCCTGGGCGCCACGGAGGTTCCGTGAAGAGCGCCTTGGCTGCGCTTGGCGGCGTCCTCGCACATGACGTTGATGAGGGGTGGGCCGTGCTCGAGAAGGCCATTCTGATCCGGGAGGACGCAGCCTTCCGACCGCCCATTTGGCGGGACTACATTCTCGTGGCCGAGGCCTCGTGGCCTGCGGTTCGGCAACACGCGAGCGCAGGCCCTCCGGTCCGGTCCCACCCGCTCTCCGACATCCCTAGGACGCTTAGGAGCATCCGGGACCTGCTGCGGGTGGTGGCCAGGTCGACCCTGATGAAGCACCCCTCGCTTCCCGTCAGCACCCAGGAAGTCTGCGCGGTCCTTGCGATGCGCGAGGGCGACGTGCGGAAAGCCCGTCCAACGATGGGCGCGCCTGGGGGGCGCCGGAAGTGGGCCCTCGCTCGCCCCTGGCTCAGAAACCTCAACATGGAGGTGCCCGATGGCACGACAGAAGAACGGCAAGAGCTTCGAGATCAGCACGATCCGGGGAACCGTCGACAAGGCGCGGAGCGCCGGGAAGGACAAGCCCTACTGGAGGGCCAGACTCAAGGGCGGCACCAGGAAGCTGGTCTGGTCGGGGTGGGCGACCCGAGACGAGGCGATGGACGAGGTCGCCAAGCTCGTCGCAAGGGGCGTCCAGCACGTCTCGCGCCGATCCGCCGGCGAGATGGAGGTGAGGACGATCGGTGACCTCATGGCGGTCTGGCTGGACTACCAGGAGTCGCTCGTCAATCCCCCCGGTGGAACGATCAAGTCCGGGATCTGCCCCAGGACCGCCGACTTCTATGACAAGGCGGCTCGCCACATCAACGAACTGCTGGGCGAGGTCTCGGTCAGCCGAATGGCCGAAGAGGATGTCCAGGCCTACATCGCCGGACGGAGTCGGGAGCGGGCGTCGCCACGCCTCGTCGCCGTCGAGCAGCGGGTGCTTCAGATGGCGTGGAAATGGGGGCGCAAGCGGCAGTACACGCCGAACAGGGACCTTCCGATGGTCGCGGTGCCCATCGATGAGAACAGCTTCCACATCGCGCACTACACGCCTACACGCGCCGAGGCTGCTCGGGTCCTCCGCCACCTTCAAGGAGAGTGGCACCTCCTGGGAGTCCTGCTGGCCACCACGGGAGCACGCGTCGGGGAGGTCGCCCACCTGCGGGCGAAGGACTGGAACCCACGCAGGGGGACGCTGCACCTGGGCCGCGACGTGGCATCCCAGAAGACGGGTCGCCGCGACTTTCCCCTCCCGCCGCACGTCGCTCGGCTGCTCGCCGGTCGCCCCTCGGAAGGAGATGGCTACTTGCTCGATCTTCCGGTTGCCCACCGCACCGAGGCGTTTCGCTCGAGGCTGAAGCGTGCGTGTGAGAAGGAGGGCTTCACCGGCGACGATCGCTTCACGCCACACGGGCTTCGACGGATGGTCGTCCAGGACATGGCACGAGCCGACATCAACATCAAGACGGCGGCCAAGCTCATGGGCCACACCGTCGAGGTGATGCTCAGGTACTACCAGGAGGTCACTGAGCAGGACATGGCCAACGCCGTGCGCAAGGCGCGGCTCGGGGTCCTGGAAGTTCCTAGCGAGAAGGGCCAGGTGCTCGGTGGGCCGTGGTCGGGAGGTCCGGATGACGAGTCTTGAACTCCCGATTCGGTCACCGAGTGCGGTAACCGCGCCCCTAAGGCGCAGGGATTACAGGACCTCTGCACTACGTGGAGTAGGGCAGAATCAGTCCAAGTGGCTGGAATCAACGCGATCTTCAGTGTGGCCCGGGTCCGATGGAAGCATCAGGCCCCTCACAAGCTAGCAAGGAAGTCCTGTTCTCATGTCGAGTAGACGCTAGTCGCAGACCGCGTTCAGGCCCGTGATGCCGGGAGCGCCATTACCACCGCAGGTCACGAAGCAGTCCTCCCCGAAGTCACAGGCCCGGACGATGCAGTTCTGTGCCGGACAGGCCACGGTGCACTCCTCGTTGTCGCCGCACACCACCTCGCACTCATCCGCGTCCGCACAGTCCACCCGACAGAGCTGACTGTCCTCGCAGGCCACGTAGACCGAGACGCCCTCGCTCTCCAGCGCGCACAGCTGCACCTCGCCACAGCCCACCTCGCAGACCGTGTTCTCCTCGCAGGTCAGCTCGCAGTCTTCGGTGCAGGACCACGAGCAGTCCTCCCCCGCAGGGCACAGGGTGGGGTCGGGGGCCAGAGGCCCATCCTCACAGGCCAACATCATGAGCAGGAGCATGCCCTCACGATATGCAGAGTCGGTGCAGCGCACCCCCCTGTTCTTCTTCCTGGCCGCCGCGATGCTGCACGGGCTCTTCGCCCTGACCATCCCCACGCCGGTGGACTGGGATCCGGCCTACTACCGCCAGGTGGCGCTGAACATCGCCGAGGGCCGCGGCGCGGTCACCCAGTCCCTGCTGTTCTTCGGCTACCTGCCCCAGGCCCTGCCCTTCCCCGCGGACCTGCACTGGATGCCGCTGCCGAGCAGGGTGCTGGTCCCGGGACTGGCCCTCTGGGAGCACGGCGACCAGCTGATCACGGTCCTGCTGGCCGCCACCTGGGCCCCCCTGGCCTGGGCCTTGTCCCGTCGACTGGGCCAGGACGGGATGCTGGCGGGTGCCCTGGCTCTGCTGGGCGGAGGGTATCTCCGCTTCCTGTCCACCCCGGACAGCATCGCCCTCTATGGAGCCCTCGGAGGTGCCGTCGCGCTGGCGCTGGCCCACCGCAGCTACCTGCTCGCCGCGCTCGCCCTCGCAGCCGCAGCCCTGACCCGCGGCGACGGCCTGCTGCTGGCCCCCTGCCTGGCCCTGCCGCTCATCCTGAAGCGCAAGCCCGTCGGCCTGCTGCTGGCGCTGGTCGGCCCCGCGGTCGCCCTGGGCTGGATGGCGCGCTGCCAGAGCGTCGGCGAACCAGGCTGGGCCGCCTCCCGCGAGCTCATCGCCCAGACCCTCTCCTACCCGGACTTCGTCCTGGGCTTGCCCGGAGCGCCGTCCTTCTCCGAGAGGCTGCTCCATCTCCTGGGCGAGCTCCCGGCCCTGCTGCGCGTCGGCCTTGTCGGGAGCGCCTTCCTGCTGCCCTGGCCAGCCCTCTGGGCTCTTCGGCGCCATCGACCGCCGTGGGCTCTCGGCCTGGGCCTCTACGCCCTGGTCTTTCCCCTCGCCCTCCTGCTCCTCACCCCCGGTGTCGCCTCGTCGGGCTCGATCTTCCGCAGCGGCTCCGCTCTCTTCATCGGAACCTGCGTGCTCGCCGCTTCGGGTTTCGAGACGCTCTGTGCCCGGCGGGACTATCCGCGCTGGCTGCCCGTGCCGGCGGTCGCCAGCGTGAGCCTGGCCCTGGGTCTCGCCAATGCATGGCTGGTCCCTTCGAACCCCTGGCGCTGCCCCGAGGGCGACACGACGATCTTCGCGACCCGGCCTCTGTCCTGTGAGCGGCCCGCACTGCTCCTGCCGGTGAACATGCCCCAGCAGCAGCTTCGTGATCTGGCGGAACGCTACGCGATCGAGCACGTCTGGTTGACCCCCTCCGATGGTCTCGGTTGGGGGGTTGAGGAGGAGCGTGAGCTGCTCCTGGAGGAGCTCCTGGGACAACGATGAGGGGTGCTATCCGTCCGCTTCGTTGACACATTGTCGGAGTTCCCGAGGGCGCTCCCCCTCGGTTGACATCGTGTCCCCTGTAGCCCCCCCACAAAGAGCCCTCGACCCGGCACGCCGCTTGCACTAAGTGCCGCCGATGCTGCAACTGCTCAAGTCCCGAAGTACGTGGACGGGAGCCGCCGTCATTGCGGTTCTGGCCTTCCTGCTCGCTGTGGGGACCAACCAGATCATCCGTGGCGTACTCGTGCTGCCCGACGACGCCGAGCTGCCCAGCGTCTCCACAGGCGGTGAGACAACGACCGATCGAAGCGAACGCCCGGGCACGAAGAAGAGAGACAAACCCGACTACAAGGACCCCATCGTCAGGCGCTCCATCTTCGACTCCACCAAGGTGGGGATGGAGGCCGAAGACGAGGCTGTCGAGATCGACCCCGAGGGTGGCGTCGCCTCGGACATGGACGTGGTCCTGCTCGCCACGCTGGTAGCCCGTACTCCCAGCTTCAGCTCCGCGCTCATCAGCGAGGGAGGCAAGTCCAGTCGCGCCTACGGCTTCGCCGAGGGCGACGATCTCTTCGGCGAAGCGGAGATCATCCGGATCGAGCAGCGTCGGGTCATCATCCTGCGCGACGGACAGACCGAGTACATCGAGATGAAGGGCGACGAGAAGGTCGCCCGGTCTCCAAAAAAGAGCTCCGACAAAGACGACGAAGGCATCACCAAGGAAGGCGACAAGATCATCGTCGAACGCTCCCTGGTCGAGGACGCCCTCGCCAACGTGGAGTCCCTGGCCACCAAGATCCGTGTCGTCCCGCACAAGGGGAGCGATGGCGAGGTCGATGGCTACCGGCTGTCCGCCATCCGTCGCGGCAGCCTCTTCGACAAGCTGGGCATCAAGAACGGCGACGTCGTTCACGCCGTCAACGGCATGCCCCTCACAAGCATGGAAGGCGCCATGAGCGCCTTCCAGACCCTCCAGTCCGACGACGACTTCAACTTCGAAGTGACCCGCCGGAACAAGAAGCAGACCTTCGAATACGAGATTCGCTGATGCTGACCGTCCTTATAGCGCTCTTTTTGAGCACACCGTCCTTCGCTCAGGACGACAACCGGCCCTCGATAAAGCCGCTCCCCGGCCCGATCATGCCGCGTCCCGAGATGCCTCTGGAGGACGAGACCGACCCCGAGGATGATGCTCCGGAACGGCCGAGCAGCACCGTCAGCGGCAATCAGGAGAAGAAGGCTCCCGGCACAGGCCTGGGCACCGAGGACCGCAACAAGAACCCCTGCGTCCCCAAGAGTGAGCCCTTCCTCGTCGACTTCCTCGAAGCGGACGTGGAAGCCGTCGTGCGCTTCATGGCCAACGCCAGCTGCGACAACTACATCATCGACTCCGAGCTGAGCGGGAAGATCACCATCATCTCCCACAAGGAGGTCTCGCTCGGCAGCGCGATGATGGCCTTCGACAGCGCGCTCGAAGCGGCCGGCTACACCCGGGTCCCGATCGGACAGCACTACAAGATCGTGCAGACCAGCAAGGCCTCGCAGAACCCGATCACGGTCTACGAGGGCGACACCATTCCCTACACGTCGACCTACGTCACCCAGATCTTCCAGCTGGAGAACGTGAGCGTGAGCGAGGTGTCCGCGGTCGCCAAGGACCTGCTCGGCGGCAACGCCAAGATCATCGCCTACGCGCCCACCAACTCGCTGATCGTCACCGACAGCGCCGTCAACATCCGCCGCATGTGGAAGGTGGTGAGCCAGCTGGATGTAGGGGCTCCCAAGGCCAAGCTCACCATCGTCCCGATCACCCACGCCGACGCCACCGAGGTGAAGCAGGTGATCGAGGAGGTCTACGGAAGCGCCGAGACCAGCTCCACCTCCAGCACGACCGACGACCGACGCAGCCGTCGCACAACCACCACCTCCAGCCGCAACCGACGCAAGCGCGATCGCGACACCCCCTCCGAAGCCAGCACGAACAACGTCGGCTCCGAGGGCAAGTACATCCAGAAGATCGTCGCGGACGAGCGCACGAACAGCCTCATCCTGCTCGCCAACGAGGAGGCCCTCGAGGCGGTGATGGAGCTCATCGCCCAGCTCGACCAGGACATCGACCCGAGCCGCCGCGCTCAGATCCACGTCGTCTACCTGGAGCACGCCGACGCCCAGGAGCTCTCCGAGGTGCTCAGCAAGCTGAGCTAGGATTCGACCACCAACTCCCGGAACTCCCGAAACACCCGGAACACCCGGAACACCCGGAACACCCGGACCCGCCCCGGCGTCGAGCCCGAGCGCAGCGGAGAGGGAGAGAGCAGCGGATCCGCGGTCGCGCTGCTGGACGACGGCGTCCGCATCACCGCCGACGAGAACACCAACAGCCTGGTGATCGTGGCCAGTCCCGAGGCCTTCGAGATCCTCCACGACGTCATCCGGCAGCTGGACATCCGGCGGAAGCAGGTCTTCGTGGAGGTGGTCATCCTCGAGGTCGCCAGCACCGACGACATGAGCCTGGGCGTAGGCCTCCATGGCCCCATCCCCGGCGAGGCCGTCAGCGGCCTGGCCAGCATCGGGCTGGGTCAGAACAGCACCGGCCTGGCCCTCAGCGCGGACCTGCTGAGCGGCCTGGCCATGGGCGTCTTCGGCGAGACCATCGAGACCACCCTGCCCGATGGTTCCACCGCCTCAATCCCCGCCTTCGGCGTGGTGCTCAGCGCGGTGCAGACCAACAGCCAGGTCGAGATCCTGTCCACCCCGAACATCCTGACCCTGGACAACGAGGAGGCGAAGATCGTCGTCGGACGCAACATCCCCTTCCCGATCAGCCAGGGCCGCGACTCGAACAACAACCCCATCGTCAGCTACCAGCGCGAGGACGTGGCCATCACCCTGAAGGTCACCCCGCAGATCAACGAGTCCGACTACGTCACGCTGGAGATCTTCCAGGAGGTCACCGAGATCGAGGAAGACTCCTCGGGTCTGGATGTCACCAGCGCGGGTTTCATCACCTCCAAGCGAAGCGCAGAGACCACGGTCCTGGTCAAGGACAACCAGACCATCGTGATCGGTGGGCTGATGGGCCAGACCAACAACCACGCCGAGACGAAGGTGCCCGTGCTCGGAGACCTTCCGCTGATCGGCGTGCTCTTCCGGGGCCAGACGGAGTCCAGCCGCAAGACCAACCTGCTGATCTTCCTCACCCCCCACGTCATCAACGAGCCCGAAGATCTGGAGTACATCTACCGGGTCAAGGTCGCCCAGCGAGAAGAGTTCCTGCTCCGCTTCTACGGAAAGCCGGCGCTGGAGCAGGCCCAGGAGCTGGACAAGCTGCTGACCTACTCGATGAACATCGTGGACGAGCCTTCGGTCTACCGCTCGAGGATCACCGATGACGAGGGCCACGTCACGACCATCAACTACCCCACCGAGGGCGCGCCCCCGGTCGAGGGTGGCATCGGCGCCGAGAACCCCGACCCACCGCGAACCACCGTACCCGAGCCCCCGGAACCCGAAGAGTCCGAGGAGTCCGAGGAGTCCGAGGAGTCCGAGGAGTCCGACGGAAGCGAGGAGCCCTTCGACGAGGACGACTCGTACCCGGACAAGGAAGAGGACGAGTAGTGGCCATCCGCCGCCGAAACCTGGGCGAGGTGCTGCTGGAGCGCGGTATCCGGGCCGAACACATCGCCACCGCGCAGCGGCAGGCGGAGCGCACCAGCGCCACGCTGCTGGACGCATGGCAGCGGGCTGACCTGCCCCAGCGCGAGATCAGCCGGAGCGTCGCCGATCTCACGGGCCTGCCCCTGATGACCGAGGTGGACGTCGAGCGAATCGACGTGGACCTCGTGCGCAGGGTCCCCATGCTCAACGCTCGCGAGCAAGGCATTCTGGCTCTGTGGGAAGACGACGGACGGATCCTGGCCGCCATCGCCAACCCCTCCTCCCTCCAGGCCGTGGACGACCTCCGCGTGCTCTACGGCAAGCCCGTCCAGCCGGTGCTCATGCCCGCGGACGTGCTTCGCGACGCCATCGGACGGGCCTACGACAAGGCTGCCCAGACCGCCGAGTCGGTCATGTCCGAGATCGAGGACCAGGACGACCAGGTCGCGGACCTGACCCTGGAAGCGGACATCCTGGACGATCCGAACCAGGCGCCCATCATTCGCTTCGTGAACAGCCTGCTCACCCAGGCCATCAAGGACCGAGCGAGCGACATCCACATCGAGCCCTTCGAGAAGGAGCTGGTCGTCCGCTTCCGCATCGACGGCGTGCTCTACGAGATCGTGAAGCCGCCGCCCAAGCTGCAGGCCAGCATCGTCAGCCGCATCAAGATCATGGCGGGCCTGAACATCGCAGAGAAGCGAATCCCCCAGGATGGCCGCATCCGCATCCGCATGGCCGGACGCGAAGTGGACCTGCGCGTCAGCACGCTGCCGGTACGGCACGGCGAGCGCGTGGTGATGAGAATCCTGGAGAAGGGAACGGTCTTCGACCTGGACCAGGTCGGCATGTCCACTCCGCACGTCGCCACCTTCCGCGAGTACATCAAGCGGCCCCACGGGATCATCCTCGTCACGGGCCCGACCGGGTCGGGAAAGACCACCACCCTGTACTCGGCCCTCAGCGAGATCAACGCGCCGGACCTCAACATCCTCACCATCGAGGATCCCATCGAGTACGAGCTCCGAGGCATCGGGCAGACCCAGGTCAACCACAAGATCAACCTCACCTTTGCCTCGGCGCTGAGAGCCCACCTCCGCCAGGACCCCGACGTCATTCTGGTGGGTGAGATCCGCGACAAGGAGACCGCCGACAACGCGGTCCAGGCTTCCCTGACCGGTCACCTCGTCTTCAGCACCCTGCACACCAACGACAGTCCAGGCGCCTTCCCGCGGCTCACCGACATGGGCGTCGAGCCCTTCCTCGTGGCCTCCTCACTGCTCATGGTCCTGGCCCAGCGCCTGGTCCGGCGGCTGTGCCCCGAGTGCAAGACCGTCACCACGCCGACAGCCATCGAGCTGGCGGACTTCGGCGTGACGTCGCAGATGCTGGCAGGCAGCACGGTCTACAAGGCCAACGGTTGTCCCACCTGCCTCCAGACCGGGTACAAGGGCCGGACCGGCATCTACGAGGTGCTGGAGGTCAACGACAGCGTCCGGAGGCTGGTCCAGAAGGAAGCCAGCGGGACCGAGATCAAAAAGCTGGCCGTGGCTGGAGGCATGAAGACCCTCCGCGACGACGGCGTCCGGAAGGTGCTCGAAGGCACGACCTCCTTTGAAGAGGTGCTCCGGGTCACCCAGGAGGACGCTCGGTAGCCGATGGCGGTCTTCGAGTACAGGGGCTTCAACGCCACCGGAAAGGCCATTACCGGCGTCATCGACGCCGAGGCCGCACGGGTCGCCCGCTCGAAGCTGCGCGCTCAGGGTCTCTTCCCCACCGAGATCAGCGAACAGCAGGCAGGGGCCGGTGCAACGAAGGGCCGGGGGCTCTCCGTCCAGGTCGACTTCTCCAAGTATGTCGAGCGCATCAGCGTCCAGGACATCTCGACCATGACCACGCAGCTGAGCACGCTCGTGGGCGCGAGCGTCCCCATGGTCGAGGCGCTCACCGCCATGATCGACCAGGTCGAGAAGCCCAAGCTGCGCGTCATCCTGGCGGATGTCCGCGACAAGGTGAAGGAGGGAAGCACCCTCGCCGACGCGATGAAGCCGCACGACCAGGTCTTCGATGACCTCTACGTCAACATGGTGCGCGCCGGCGAAGCCAGCGGCGCCCTGGACACCGTGCTGACGCGCCTGTCCGAGCACAGCGAAGCGCTCGTGCGCCTGCGGGGAAAGCTCATCGCGGCGCTGATGTACCCCATCCTGATGAGCGTCGTGGGCTCGGGCATCGTCATCGGGCTCTTCGTCTTCATCATCCCGAAGATCAAGCGCGTCTTCGACAGCTTCGACGCAGAGCTGCCCTGGATCACCGAGTTCCTGCTCGCTTTGTCCGGCTTCATGGCCAGCTTCTGGTGGCTGTTGCTGGGGATTGGTGGCGTCGGAGGCTTCTTCTTCCGGCGATGGAAGAAGACCGAGGACGGAGCGAAGACCTTCGACCGGTGGTTGCTGAAGATGCCCGTCTTCGGACGCATCAACCGGGTCGTCGCCGTGGCGCGCTTCTGCCGCACCCTGGCCACACTGCTGGACAGCGGTGTGCCCATCCTGCAGGCCCTGAGAATCACCAGCACCGTCGTCCAGAACCACGTGCTGTCCGAGGCCATCAACGAAGCGGCGAGGAACGTCACCGAGGGTCAATCCCTGGCGATCCCGCTGCAGCAGAGCGGTCAGTTCCCCCCTCTGGTCACCCACATGATCGCCATCGGGGAACGCACAGGCGAGCTCGAGACCATGCTCGGCAAGGTCGCGAACGCCTACGAGGCCGAGGTCGAGAACACCGTCGAGACCCTGACCAGCCTGCTCGAACCCATTCTCATCCTGGTCATGGGCGGGGTCGTCGCCTTCGTCGCCCTGGCCATCCTCCTTCCCATGCTCAATCTCTCATCCCTCGCCGGATGAAAAGGAGTCCATCATCATGAAGAAGTCCACACGCCGTCTCTTCGCCAACCAGCGAGGCATGACCCTTGTGGAGATCATGGTCGTCATCGCCATCCTGGGCACCCTCATGGCCGTCGTCGCCTTTGGGGTCACCGCCCGGATGGACGACGCGAACGTCGGTACGACACAGATCCAGATGCGCAACATCGAGAACGGGCTGAAGCTCTACGCTGCCAAGCACAAGGGCAAGTACCCCACGACCAGCGATGGCCTCGAGGCGGCGGCCAAGTACATCGGAGAGGGAACCATCCCGCAGGACGCCTGGGGCAACGAGTTCCTCTACTACAGCCCCGGAAGCCACGGCGACAACGACTACGAGATCATCAGCCTGGGCAAGGACGGTTCCGAAGGCGGTGAAGACGCCGAAGCCGACATCAACAGCTGGGAAATCGAATAGCCGTGAACCTGACCCGCGAGTGGCTCTGCCTCGGCTTGCTCACCCTCGCCTTTTCGGCGCTTCCGGTGACGTGGATCATCCTGGGGTTGTCATGAACCGCCCAGGGATCCTGGGCCTGCCTCGCCGGGCCATGACCCTGTTGGAGATCATGGTCGTCGTGGCCGTGATGGCTGCGGTTCTGGCCATCGCCATCCCGAGCGTGTCCAACGTGCTGCACATCCAGCAGGTGGGTGCCACTCGGGAGCTCGCCCAGACCTACCGCTTCCTCCGCGAGGAAGCCGCGCTGCGAAACGTCACCTTCCGGATCGCCTACAACCTGGACGCGCGAACCTACAAGATCGAGATCGGGGACCCGAACAACCTCATCTTCACCACCCCCGAGGAGCGCGAGGACTACGAGCAGGAGATCGCGGACAAGATGTCGCGCTTCACCGACCGCGAGCTCGAGGAGGGTGCCGCCCAGGATCTCGGAGATCGCTTCCAGGGCCTCGACAACGAGGCCTTCCGCTCAGAGGTGGAGCTGCCCGGAAACTCCTACTTCGCATGGGTCTGGACCCCCCAGTACGACGAGCCCATCGAACCCCAGGTCGACTGGGTGGGCGGGGACGAGTTCGATCCCGAAGAGGTCGACCCCGACGAGGGACCCACCATCGTCTACACCTACATCTTCCCCAACGGCCACACCGAGCACACGGTGCTGCGCATCGCCACCATCGACGACCCCGCGGACGGCTTCACCCTGGAGGTCGAGCCGCTCTCCGGCAAGGTGCACATGCACGACGAGCCCTTCGACATCGAGGACTCGCTGTCCTGGGTCCCCGAAGAAGCCCCGGATCTGGACCTGTGAGACGCGGCTTCTCCCTTCTCGAGGTGGTCGTCGCGCTGGGGATCCTGGCGGTGAGCATGTTCGTGCTGGTCGACAGCCAGGGCACCGCTGCTCTGATGACCCGGGAGGCGGAAGACATCACCGTCGCCACCTACCTGGCACGGGAAAAGATGTCCCAGATCGTGCTCATGGTCGAGTCCGAGGGCTTCCAGGAGCAGGAGGTCACCGAAGAGGGGGACTTCAGTCAGGGGGTCTACGGGGGCTGGCGTCAGGGAGCCCTGGACGGCGAGTTCTACGAGATCAACACCGACGAAGCCTTCGACAAGTACCGCTGGGCCTACACCGTGCGCGAGGTGGAGCTGAGCTTCGACAACGACATGGCCGGGATGGCCGATCAGCTCTCCGGCAGCGGCTACTGGGGCGAAGAGGCCACCGAGTCCATGGACCAGCAGGACCAGCAGATGGACCTGAGCGATGCGGGCGTGAGCGGGGACATGATCACGGACGCACTCTCTCCCTACATGCGTGAGGTTCGCGTCCTGGTCTGGTGGGGAGAGAACGAGGACGAGGTCGACCAGATCGAGCTGGTCACCCACATCGTGAACCCTTCCGGTCAGGTCGTTCCCGCCGGGATGGCTGGCGGCGATGGGGACGGATCGTGATGCGCCGCGGCATGACCTTGATCGAGGTGATGGTGGCCATCGGGGTGTTGGCCATCATCTCGGTGCTCACCGGGATGACCATCAGCGGCACTCTCAAAGCGCGTGAGGCTCTCTCCTACAACGACGACATGCAGCAATCGGCGCGCGTGGCCTTGAACAAGATCAGTCGGGAGCTGCAGCTCGCCTACCTCTCCTTCAACCGCAGCACGCCGAACACCTACCGCACCGTCTTCGTGGCGAAGGACACCGACCCCGTCGATTCGCTCTGGTTTGCCACCCTGGCGCACCACCGGCTCTACCGGAACAGCCGCGAGTGTGACCAGGCCGAGGTGACCATCTGGGCGGAGGACGACCCCAACTTCCCGGGCCACCACGTGCTCATGCACCGGGAGTCCCCACGCATCGACAACGAGCCGGGAGAGGACGGCGTGGTCTACCCGCTGGCCTACGGCGTGCGCCAGTTCATCGTGCGCTACCTGAATCCACAGACCTGCCTGTGGGAGGAGGAATGGGACAGCACCACCGGCGAGCAGGTCGACACCCTGCCGCGGGCTGCCCAGGTGGTGCTCATCCTGAGCTCGGTCGATCCCGATGACGAAGACGAGTACATCGAGCACACCTTTGCGACGACGGTGATCCTGGAGTACGGCCGAAAGGCCCGCTGCGATGTCTTCCAGGGCAGCGACGAGGAGACCAACTCGGGAGAGGCCGACGGCCGCACCGGGCTGCCGAGCCAGGCGGGCGGTGTGCGATGAGTCTTCTCCGCAGGATCTGGCACGAGCTGGTCCGCCCGCGCGGGCGTGAGATCAGCCCCATGTTCCACGACCGTCGCTACCGTGGCTCCCAGAGCGGAATCGCGCTGCTGCTGGTGATCGCCAGCATCACCTTCATCACGGTCATCGTGACCGAGGTCAACTACTCCGCCCGCGTACGCCTGCTGATGGCGGCCAACGAGCGTGACGAGAGCGGCGCCCAGTACCTGGCTCAGTCCGGCATCAGCATCTACCGACTGGTGCTCGTCGCGGACAAGCAGCTGTCCTCCTCACTCGGCGAGATGATCCCCTTCCCCGTCCAGGGCCTCTGGCAGATGGTCCCGGCGATCAACACGGGCTTGTTGCGGATGTTCTTCGCCACCGGGGGAAGCCCGGATGAGGACGAACTGGAAGAGTTCGCCAGCGATGGTGTGAGCGAGGAGATCCACGAGGAGAGCCGCGAGGCCAGCCGCTTCAACGACAAGAACTTCCTGGACTTCGACGGAGACTTCGCCGCAGAGGTCATCGACGAGGACAGCAAGATCAACATCCGGCGTCTGGGCAAGGGCTGCATCGGCGAGGGGAAGCTCAGCTGCACCACCCTGGCCGAGCTCCAGGCCGATCCCGTCGCCCTGCAGATCTACGGTCTGATGAGCGGCCAGGAACAGGACCAGTGGTTCTACGACCGGAACATCGACCGTTGGGAACTCATCGGCAACCTGTACGACTGGATGGACATCGACACCAACCGCGTCTACCGGGGTGGCTACGAGGACAGCCTCTACAACAACCTGGAGAGCCCCTACCTCTGCAAGAACGCGCCCCTCGACACCATGGACGAGCTTCGGCTGGTCGCTGGCTGGCAGGACGACATCATCGACAAGTACGGGGACAGACTGACCATCTACGGCGGCGGCAAGATCAACGTGAACACCGCGGACGACGAGGTCGTCATCGGACTGGCCCGAAGCTGGGTGGTTCCCACACCGACCGAACAGCAGATCGACATCTTCCTCGAGCGCAAGCAAGAGCACACGCTGCTCTTCGACTTCGGTAGCCCGAAGGACTTCGTGAAGTTCATCGAGGAGAACTTCACCGGAGAGGTCCGAGACGGTCTGGAAGAGCAAATCACGACAGAGAGCGCGACATTCAAGGTGACCAGCGTTGGACTGATCGGAGACACCACGGCTGAGGCTACGGCGGTCTTCGACTTCTCCAACAGCAACGTCGGTCGCGTCAAATACTGGAGGGTGGACTGATGGCCACTGTGATCGGAGTAGACCTGGGTTCCCACACCGTCAAGCTGGCGGTGATGGAGCAACGCCTTGGCAAGGTCCAGGTTCAGGACTACCGCATTCGGACGGTGAGCGCCGAGTCGGGTGAGCCCACCCTGGGCGAACGCCTGTCGGCACTCAGCGAGCTGATCGGCGAGATCAACCCCGGTGAGAACACCGCCTTTGCCGTGGGAATGCCCGGGACACGCGTCAGCGTACGGCTGATCACGATGCCCTTCTCGGACCGGGAGCGGATCGCTCAGACCCTGCCCTTCGAGCTGGAGCGCTTCGTCCCCTTCGACCCGGACGACTTCATCCTGGGTTGGCGCGTGGTCAAGCTGCCAAAAGATGGCACCCAGGTGCTCTGCGCAATGGCCCACCGGGCCGAGGTGGAGGCCACGCTGGGCGGCCTGAGCGTAGCGGGCGTCGATCCGCGACACCTGGTGCTCGATGCCGACGTACTGGGGGTCTACAGCGACACGGCCGAGCACGTGCAAGCCATCATCGACGTGGGCCACAGCCGCACTCTGGTCTGCATCACGCGCGGGGACGAAGTCCTGGCGGTTCGAGCGATCAGCCGAGGCGGCTCGGACCTGACCGAAGCACTGGCCCAGTCGATGAACATCGACGCTGGTCATGCCGAGGGCCAGAAGCACATCGCGAGCCTGCGAGCGGCCGTCGCCGTGGCCGAGTGGGAGATCGACGAGCCCACGGAGTCGAAGACGGACCCCTCGTTGGCCCTGGCCAAGGGTGCAAGTCGTTCCGGCGGCGCGCATCCCGGCACGAAGGCCGGCGCCACCAACGTGCTCCTGCAGGCTCTGCAGCCCTGGCTCTCGTCTCTCCGGGTCACCCTCATCGCCCTGGAGGACGAGCTGGGCCTGGGCATCGATGAGGTGCTGCTGACAGGCGGAGGCTCCTCTCTCTCGGGCCTTCCCGAGTTCCTGTCGCATGACTTCGCGGTACCCGTTCGCCGCGTCCAGCTGGGCGCCGAAGCCGAGGCTCAGGGCGATCCGGGACGCTTTGCGCTCGCGCATGCCCTGGCGAAGCGCGCTGCTGGCCTCACCGGTGGCCGTGAGCTGCACTTTCGGCAAGGCGAGTTCGCCTACCGAGGCGACATGGACACCCTGCGTTCGGTTGTCGGGCTGGCCGCGGTGGCGGTGGTGGTCTTCAGCGTCGTGGGCACCATGCTCTTCGGGTGGAAGATGGTGCAGTACACCTCCGAGATCGACAAGGTCGAGGCCCAGATCGCCCAGACCGTCACCGAGACCTTCCCGGACACGCCAGAGAGCGAGCTGCAGACCGCCTTGATGGCGAAGGACGTCATGCTCGTGAAGACCACCGAGACACTCACCCGCGTGGAGGCGCTCGGAGGCACCGTGGATGAGGAGCTGCCCGTGCTGACGGCACTGCAGGAGATCAGCGAGAGCCTTCCGTCCCACAAGGACGCCGTCGTGGACGTGAACGACCTGACCATCAACGAGACGGGCATCACCATTCGGGCGGAGACGAGCGGCTACGAGGCCGCCGCCACCATCGAGAGCGCGCTGCAGGCCAATGAGCGTTTTGCGAACGCCAAGAAGGGTGAGGAGACGAAGAAGGGCAGCAAGCTCCACTTCGCCATCTCCATTCCCTTCGAAGCCCAAGAAGAGGAGGAGGGCTGATGTCCCTGAACAGCCGACTGGGCCACACAACGGCCCGCATCGATGCGCTGCTCGGGGGGCTCTCGCCCCGCGACCGAAAGTTGCTCATCGGCCTGGTGCTCTTTGGTCTGATCGTCGTCGTAGGCGGAGGTTTCTTCCTGATGAAGGGAGCCCTGGACGGCATGGACACCTCGCTGGCCGAGCGACGCAGCGACCTGAACTACGTCCAGTCTCTCCGGGAGGAGTACGAGGCTGGACAGGTCCAGCTCGCGGACGTGGAGGAGGAGCTCCGCACCAGCGGTGGCCAGGATCTCAGTGCCTTCCTGGAGAAGGCAGCAACCGAGGCAAAGATCGCCTCGAACCTGTCCTCGGTGCGTGAGAAGAGCGTGGTCGAGCTCGGCAGCCTGGAGCAGAAGAACTACAACGTCTCCGTCTCTCGGATCACCCAGGACCAGGCCGTGGACTTCCTCTACGCTGTGGAGAACGGCGACTACCCCCTCCGGATCACCAGCGCGAACTTCAAGGTGGTCAAGGTCAAGGGTGAGAAGTTCCTCAACCTCAAGCTCGACATCGCGGCCTACCGTCTGATCGAGAGCGAGGAGGGCTGAGATGCTCAAAAAACTGGCCATGCTGATCCTGGGTTCGATCTGGGGCCTGCTCTTCTTCTCTCTCGGCTTGACCCTGACCTTTCCCCGCGAGGTGGCTGCCGAGCGAGCGAAGTACGAACTCACCCAGGCCAACGAGCAGTTGATGCTCGATCTGGAAGGCGTGGGGCCCTGGCATCTCACGGGCGTCCAGGCCACCGACGTGGAGCTCTACCATCTGCCGCGACGCGGCGAGCCCACGCGCCTTCTGCGAGCGGAGAGTCTTGCGGCCCGCCTGCGCCTCCTCCCCCTTATCACCGGGACGTTGAGTGCTGGCATCGACGCCAAGCTCTACGACGGCACCCTGGGCGGCACAGTGGCCGCGGATGGCCCGGTCATCGTCGTCGACGTGCTCGCGCAGGAACTGGACCTGTCCCGCTACCCCTTCGACTTCAAGAGCTTCAGCTCCGACATCGCTGGGCGGCTGCGGCTTCGGGCCGACCTGGCCTGGGACCAGGAGAACGTGAAGAACAGCGTCGGCATCCTACGCCTGGAGGTGACGGACCTGGCCCTTGCCGAGACCCGAGTCGGTGGCTTCTTCACGCTGCCAGCGACCACCTTCACCGAGAGCATCCTGAGTTTCTCCATCGCCGACGGCAAGGCCAAGGTGAAGAAGGGGAGCTTCCAGGGGGATCTCCTGCAGGTGGACGTCGATGGGGACATCAGCCTTCGGAACCCCATCGGCA
>PVBE010476860.1_pt1 | contig 18427 bp, 16 predicted proteins | sample 1631181 | NCBI WGS metagenome assembly PVBE01 (sample SAMN08397723, study PRJNA350692) | Marine metagenome, whole genome shotgun sequencing project. | isolation source: water | place: Pacific Ocean | collected 2012-04
GGGGATTTGTCTTCTAAAAATTATCTGCAGGGTGACTGTAAATTATTTCGGGCAAAATGGTTGAGTTTCTCACATCACAAAGAACCAATGGGTGGGGGAACTGGTGACACTAACACCCTAAAACAAGAATGGACATATCCTTCTCCTGACTCTGTGGGTGAATATATTCTAAAAAGAGTCTGTGCGTATGCAGATTAGATAGTCTCTTCGGATTCACCATTTCCCAACCTTTCCGCAAGAGAGACACTTTTTACGGAAATCCTCTCTTTCTTGGACTTTCTGGTGGGTTTCTTCTTTTTCACCTGTCTCTTGATGGTGGAGAATGGTGTGAAGTAGGTGACTGCATCCTGTGGTGGGAACTCGTTCTCTGTCTTCTGTCTCTGGGGAGGATTCACCCATTTATTCATTTTCTGCAATCTCTCTCTCAAATGTCGCAAGTTCTGATTCAGTCATCTCCCTTACCACTGGTTTCCCTGTGTAGGTGAGATGTGCGTCCTCTGGGTTCACTCTCCACAGTTCATCCCTGACATAGTTCTGGATATGTTTGATGAATGCAGTTTTGGAATACCTGTTGGATTGTTCTTTCTGGAATAGGACATCCTGTTGGTTCCTTCCTGAATAGAACTCCTCTGTCTTGGTATTGATGACGATTTCAGTATTATGTGAATCTGATGGAATGGTGAATCTCACCTGATACGGGAACACAGCACTGAACATCTTGTTTGGATTCTCATCTGGTGTGAACTCCAGATTCAGTTCGTCCATAACCTCTTGTTCAAGTGCATCCACCGTCTTTTCCAGTTCATCCTTTCTCATTGTGTCATTCGTTCCCTTTAGCAGTCCCTCACAGGGTTCAGTGTGATTCTGGTGTCCCTGTATCGTCCTGACTCTATACACCTTCTGTATCACCCTCTAAGCGAGTTCTAGAGGGTGTCTACTATGGTTATGAAAGAGATATGTCATAGGAAAGGGGTTAGACACATTTACAAAGCAAGGAGAGAACGAGATGTTACAAGACTCGTTTGATTCCTGTTCCCTAGTCAGGAATCTCAAAATCAGATAATGAAGATTGTTCCTTCTGAAATACCTCTTTCATTGGACTATTTAGTGGGAACTCTGGAGACACTGAATCTAGGACTCCTTGAACATAATCCTTGGAGTAGGTTCTTTGTCCTAGTTTCTTGCATCCTTCATATATCTCCTGAAAATCCTTTTTCCATTGTTGAATCCAGAAGAAATGTCTTTGTGCAGGATTCAGGTAATGAGAATGGAAATAGTTGTCATAAGGATTATCATAATGGGAACACCAGCAATTCTCAGGAGTGCAAGGTTCTGGTTCGTTGGAATCTAATAGTGGAAAAGGGTTCATTTGGTTTTATTCGATAGGTTTATTCTATTGTGAATCCTTTATCCCTTTAGAGTATTCTATATACTCTATCCATTTCTGACGGAGTCTACATAGGTATATATAACGAAAACTCTCGCAAAACTGATGAAATGGTAAAAAAAGTTAGATGTTTTGCGACCAATAGAGGTTCGTTACACTCGTCGCAAAGTTTGTATGTGTGGGAAATGGGTTTTCGGGTAAAATCAAAGGGATTATTGTTTTACAATCGTTCCCAATCGGTTACTGGCAGACGGAAAACCGATGGTATTAGTTACAAACTTGTTACAAAGTTATTTTTTTATCAATAGAATCAGTGATTTATAGGAACATTGCTATTGAGTGGGAATGACGCCGTGAACGATGCCCGTCGCGCCGCGATGATGGCGGCGTTGATGGCGCTGGCGTTGGTGGTTGGCAGTGCGCCTACGGCGGCCGATTTCGCGACCGGCAAGGCGGCCTATGAGCAGGGCGATTTTAGCGCCGCGCGCGCCCAATGGCAGGGCCTGGCCGAGGGCGGCGCCGCCGCCGCGCAGGCGGCACTCGGCAGTCTCTATATTCACGGCGAAGGGGTGGCGGTCGATTACAGCGAGGCGCTCAAATGGACTAAAGCCGCGGCCGGGCAGGGCGATGTCACGGGGCAGTTCAATATGGGCTCGATATATGCCGGCGGGCTCGGCGTCGAGAGGGATTACGGCGAGGCGGCGCGCTGGTTTCATCTCGCGGCCGAGCAGTATGACGCCATGAGCCGCTACAATCTGGCCATTCTCTATTCGCGCGGCCTCGGCGTCGAGCATGACGACACGGAAGCCGTCTACATGCTGAACAGCGCCGCGATCATCGCCGGCACGCCCGAAATCGGCCTGCACGAGCTCGCCCGGGACGCCGAACGCCTGGCCCTCAACCTGATGATGACCATGGATCAGCAGGCGATCCAGGCGGCACATAAGCGCTCGAAAGAATTCGAGCAGCACTATCTGCAATTTTATCTGAAGGGCTATTTCGAGCGCCGGCGCGGCGCCACAGAGACCCCCCAAAAAACCTCCCAAGAGACCCCCCGGGAGCCCTGATTCCGCCGCGAATCCCGGCGCCAACCCACTATATATTGTGGGTAGCTCGATAAATTCGCTTGCCATTAGCGTTTCACCCGCTATCTTGGGGGCGAAGCAGGCCACCCCACAACATATAGGGACCTATAACATATAGGGGATGGGCTGCGCGATATTGAGCCAATCCGAGGCGGGAAAAATGACCATGTCAACCTGGACACCAGAGCGCATCGCCGAAGTCACCCGTTTGTGGGACGAAGGCCTGACCACGGCGGAAATCGGCAAACTGGTCGGCGTTACCAAGAATGCCGTCGTCGGCAAGGCGCACCGCCTCGGCCTGCCGCCACGGCCATCGCCGATCCGCCGCCAGGGCGGCGCCGCCGCCAGCGGCAAGACGATGCCGAGGCCGGTCGCGAAAGCGCCGGTCAGACCGGTACGCCAGATCGCGCTCAGCACTTCCGGGGCCTGTTGCAAATGGCCGTTCGGCCATCCCGGCGAGGCCGATTTTCGCTTTTGCGGCAGCCCGGCGCTGGCCAACAAGCCCTACTGCCCGGAGCATTACCAGATGGCCTACCTGCCGGCACGGGCAAGGGGCGAGAGCAGGGACAGCAACGCCAACGAAAAGCGCCCAGCAATCCCCGCCCGACGCTCCGCCTCCGCCGCCTAACCACCGGCCGGCGCCCGCAAAAGAGGGGCGGATGCGACTGCCCGGCGCTTGAGGGAACAAACAAAAAGAGCGCCCGGATGCCTCTCCGGCGTTTGCGAGTGCGTCCGCTCCCTTGGCTTGGGCGCGCTAAGTTTCCGCCATCTTCTTAGGCCCTTCTTCCGCGCAGGTTACGCCATGGGGAAAAAGGGCTTATTCTGGGTGGTGGCGAAGCCCGGCGCTTTGCCTATAATGGCCAAAATTTTCAATGATTTGGAGCGCAGCATTCGATGGCGGAAATGAGCACACCAATTTGCGATTTCGGTTGGCCGGCGGTCGATTTCGAATTGCCCGGAATCGATGGCCGGAATCACAGCCTCGCCGATGTCAGCGGCGCCAACGGAACGCTGGTGATGTTCCTGTGCAACCACTGCCCGTTCGTCAAGGCGGTGATCGGGCGCATCGTGCGCGACGTGTCCGAGCTCGCCGGGCTCGGCATCGGCGCCGTCGCCATCATGCCCAATGATGTGGCGAGCCACCCCGCCGATTCATTCGACAATATGAAGCTGTTTGCCGGGGAGCACGGCTTTACGTTCCCCTATGTGATCGACGAGAGCCAGGCCGTGGCGCGCGCTTACGATGCTGTGTGCACGCCGGACTTCTTCGGCTTCGACGCATCGCACGGCCTGCAATATCGCGACCGGCTCGATGAATCGCGCCTCGAGGCGGTGCCCGGCGCGGCGCGTGAATTGTTCGAAGCGATGAAGCAGGTGGCGGCCAGCGGCGCCGGCCCGAAGCAGCAATCGCCGAGTCTCGGCTGTTCCATCAAATGGCGGGCCGCCGCCTAGGCGGGCGAGCGGCGGGCGCCGGCGGCAGGCAACAGGAAAGAGGCAGGACGTGGCCGATATATTCCGCGAAGTCGATGAAGACATTCGCCAAGAACGCTATGAAAAGCTGTGGAAGCGGTATCGCTGGTGGGTTCTCGGCACCGTCGTGGCGCTGATCGCGGCGGTGGCGGCATTCGTCATCATCCGCGAGCAGGCCGAGAGCCAGCGCCGCGAGGAGGGCATCCAGTTCGCCCAGGCGCTGGCCGAATCGGAGGCCGGCCGGCCGAAGAGCGCGGCGGTCGCCTTCAAGGCCCTCGCCGACAATACCGAATCGGGCTATCTGGCGTTGGCGCGCCTGCGTGCCGCCGATGCGCTGGCGCAAGCCGGCGATATGAGCGGCGCGGTGGCGCTCTATGACGAGCTGGCGGCGGACGGGCGGGCGAGCCGGCTTTATCGCGAGCTCGGCGCGCTGCTCGCCGCCGAGCGCCTGCTCGACCGCGAATCACCGGAACAGGTGATGCAGCGCCTGGCGCCGCTGGTCAACGGTGACGGGCCGTGGCGGCCGATGGCGGCCGAGCTTACCGGCCTGGCGCAAATGCGCGCCGGGCGCAACGACGCGGCGCGCCAGATCTTCGCCGCTCTCAGCGACGATCCGGGGGCGCCGAATGGCGTGCGCTCGCGCGCCCAGGAACTGCTGACCAGCCTCGGCGGGCCGCTCGAAGCGGAGCAGCCGGCGCAGGAGCCGGCGGCGCAACAGAGCGGCGCCGATTGAAGCCGATGCGCGCGCCGCGCCGCCCGTTCGCCACAGTCATGGCCAGCGTCATGGCTGTCGTCATGGCCGGCGCCGTGCTCGGCGCCTGCGATCTGGCGCCGGACTGGTTCGGCGGCACCGAAGCGCCGCCGCTTCCCGGCCAGCGTCTTTCCGTGCTGGCGCTCGAAGGCACGGTCGAGCCCGATCCGCGTATCGCCGATCTGGATGTTCGCCTGCCGCGTCCCTATGTCAATGAATCCTGGCCGCAAAGCGGCGGCTATCCCGATCATGCCATGCACCACCTCGCCGGCGGCGACCGGCTGGAGCCGTTCTGGCGCGCCGATATCGGCGAGGGCTCGGGCGATGACGGGCGCATCCTGACGACGCCGGTGGTCGCCGGCGGGCGCATCTTCGCCATTGATGCGGTGGCCGAAATCAGCGCCTTCGACGCCGATTCGGGCGTCCTGCTGTGGAGCATCGATCCGCGCCTCGAAGACGGCGAGGAAGACGGCTTCGGCGGCGGCCTGGCGCTGGCGCACGGGCTGCTGTTCGCGAGCACCGGCTTCGGCCATGTTCTGGCGCTCGATCCTTCCAACGGCGCCGTGATATGGCGGCGCGATATCGGCATCCCCATGCGCGCCGCGCCGGTGGTCGCCGGCGAGCGCGTTTTTGCCGTCACCTATGACAATCAATTATGGGTGCTGGCGGCCGCCGACGGCGCCGTGCAATGGAGCCATGCCGGCATTTCGGAGACCGCCGGCCTGCTCGGCGCGGCGGTGCCGGCGGTCGACGGCGGTATCGTCATCGCGCCCTATTCGTCGGGCGAGCTGCTCGCCTTCCGGGTCGAAAACGGCCGCACCGTGTGGACCGATTCGCTCGGCGCCCAGCGCCCCGGCACCGGCAGCCTCGCCGCCCTCAACGATATCAACGGCTCGCCCGTCATCGACCGCGGCATCGCCTATGCGATCAGCCATGGCGGGCGCCTGGTGGCCATCGATGTGCGCACCGGAAGCCGCGTCTGGGAGCAGGATATCGCCGGCCTGAACACGCCATGGGTGGCCGGCGAGTTCATTTTCGTGGTCACCGTCGACGGCGACGTGGTGTGTCTCGCGCGGCTGAACGGGCGGGTGCGCTGGGTCCATTCGCTGCCGCGTTTCGAGGATGAGGAGGAGCGCGAGGATCCGGTTTTCTGGAGCGGCCCGCTGCTGTTGAGCGACCGCCTGATCGTGCTCGGCTCGAACGGCGATGCGCTGGCCATCTCGCCCTATTCGGGGCGCCTGCTGGGCCGGCTTGAGATGCCCTACGGCGTGCGCGTGTCGCCGATCGCGGCCAATGGCACGCTTTATGTTCTGACCGATGACGGCGATCTGATCGCTCTTAGGTGAGCGCGCGACATGCCGTTCAGCGTCGCCATCGTCGGCCGGCCCAATGTCGGCAAATCCACCCTCTTTAACCGGCTGGTCGGGCGCCGGCTCGCCATTGTCGCCGAGACGCCGGGCGTGACGCGCGACCGGCGCCAGGGCGATGGCCGCATCGGCCCGTTGCGCTTCCGCGTCACCGACACCGCCGGGCTCGAGGAAGCGGCGCCCGAAAGCCTCGGCGGGCGCATGATGGAACAGACCCGGCGCGCCCTCGCCGAAGCCGATGTGGCGCTCCTTGTGGTCGACGGGCGGGCCGGCATCACGGCGGCGGACGAGCATTTCGCCGACCAGCTCAGGCGCGCCGAGACGCCGGTCATTCTCGTCGTCAACAAATGCGAGGGCGTGGCGGCGAGCGCCGGCATCGCCGAATCCTATGCCCTTGGCATGGGCGAGCCGGTGGCCGTCTCGGCCGAGCATAACGAGGGCATGAACGCGCTTTACGAAGCCTTGGCCGGGTTCGAGGCGGCGCTCGGCGAAGCGGCGGGGCGAAATGGCCATGGCCATGGCGCGCCGGAGCCCGAAGTGCCGGCACCCCAAGCGCCCGCGCCCGAAGCGGCGGTGGGTGACAGGAAACTGCGCCTGGCCATCGTCGGGCGGCCCAATGTCGGAAAATCGACGCTGGTGAACCGGCTGGTCGGCGACGAGCGCGTGATAACCGGCCCCGAGGCCGGCATCACGCGCGATTCGGTGGCCGTCGAATGGTCGTTCCGCGGCCGGCGCATCGAGCTGGTCGACACGGCGGGCTTGCGCCGCCGCGCGCGGGTGCGCGAAAGCCTGGAGAAACTGTCGTCGGAGGATACCCACGCCTCGCTCGGCCGCGCCGAAGTGGTGGTGCTCCTGTTCGACGCCACGGAGCCGCCGGCCAAACAGGATTTCGGCATCGCCAACCGGCTCGCCGAGGAAGGCCGGGCGCCGGTGATCGTGCTCAACAAATGGGATCTGGTGGATAGTCCGGGCGGCTTGATGCACGACATGCAGGCGCGCCTCGGCGTCAGCCTGCCGCAATTGCTCGGCGTGCCGCTGGTCACCTGTTCGGCGCTTACCGGGCGCGGCTGCGACAAGCTCATGCCGGCGGTGCTCGATGTCTATGGCAGGTGGAACATCCGTGTCCCGACTTCGGTGCTGAACCGCTGGCTCAATGATGCGACCGAGGGCCACCCGCCGCCGCTCGCCTCGGGCCGGCGCGTCAAGCTGCGCTACATCACCCAGGTCAAGGCGCGCCCGCCAACCTTCGCCGCCTTCGCCAGCCGCCCCGAAGCCCTGCCCGATTCCTACCGGCGGTATCTGGTGAATTCCCTGCGTGCGGAATTTGGTTTGGATGGCGTGCCGATCAGGTTGTTTTTGCGTAAGGGGAAGAACCCCTACGCCAAGAAGTGACATCGCAAGCTGGGCGGCGACGGAATAAGCCCTTCTTCCCCAGCGGGGAAGAGGGGTTGGGGAGAAGGGGAGAACAAAGCGCGCGCAAGCGCGCTCATGAGCTTGACGCTCAAATAATTAAGTAAACTGTCACCGTAATTACTCGGGTGCTGCTCTGCTTGTGGCGGCATGATTTGAACGTTACGGCGTAATTGATTTTTCGTTAGTTACTCACTATATTAATATCAGAGACTGACAGGAGCCTCAATGCTCAGCGGTGCTGAACGAACCTATCGTTATGAAAAACGCAAACGCGCGATGGGGTTGCGCAAGGTGCATGTCATGGTTCCGGAAGATCGCGCGGATGAGCTGAAAACTATCGCCGCCCGGATGCGGGCAGAGCATGCCGGCCGGAACGAGCGCGAGAAGTTGCTGAAAAAGCTGGTGCGCCAAAAATCCCGGCTCCTCTCGTATGGCGTCGTTGGCATGTCTCTATTCGGGTCTGTTGCCCGCAACGAAGCCACGCCGGCAAGCGATATCGACCTTCTGGTGGACCTCGATCCGGCCGCCAAGCTGACGATTCTCGATCTGATCGGTATTGAACAGGACCTTGAGAAGTTACTTGGCCGCCCGGTTGACCTTATCGACCGCGCCTTTGTGAAACCACAGGTTAGGTCCGGCATTGCGCGCGATGAGGCGAAAGTTTTTTAGGCCATGTCTACCAGGCGGCCTCTCGCGCGCTACAAAGACATCGTCGATGCCTGTTCGGCGATCGCCAATTATCTCGATGGCTGCGACAGGAAAAAGTGGCATGGCGAAGCCATGCGACGCGATGCTGTCGAGCGCCAGCTCCTGATAATTTGCGAAGCCGCGACGAAACTCGGCGACCAGAGCGAGAAGGATATTCCCGATCAACCCTGGTCGCGTATCCGCGGGCTCGGAAACCGGCTGCGGCACGAGTATGACGGGGTCAGTCGTGACCTGGTCTGGCGCCTTGTCTCAGGCGATCAACTGGCCTCACTTCGGGACTCAGTTGCCGCCCATTTGGCGCAAAAAGGCGATTAATTACGGTGACAGTTTACTTAATTCTCTACCCGGCGAGCGCGCTTTGCGCGCTTGGCTCTCCCCTCCAACCCAAACCCTTCCTCCCCACAGGATACACAATGGGGAGTAAGGGCCTATTCGGTCAGACGAAAACCTTGGCTCCGCTCTCGCCATAGCTTGCTTCAGCCAGCTCGACGAATCGTTCGGTAATCTCATCGGGTGCGCTCAAAGTTCTTGGGTCTTCGCCGGGGAAGGCTTCGGCGCGCATGTGGGTGGCGGCGGTGCCGGGGTCGATGATGTTGACTTTGAGGTTGGTGCGCTTCAGCTCCGCCGCGTAGGTGCGCACCAGCGCTTCGAGGGCGGCCTTGCTCGCCGTGTAGGCGCTCCAATAGGGCGGCGGCGTGCCTTCGGTGACGCCCGAGGTGACGAACATCGCGCGGCCCGCGTCGGACTGTCTCAGCAACGCATCGAGGCTGCGGATGAGGCGCCAATTGGCGGTCAGGTTGGTGGCGATGACTTGCTCCCAGACGGTGGGCGAATAATGGCCGACCGGACACAGGCCGCCCAGCATGGCGGCATTGCCGACCAGGATATCGAGGCGCCCGAAGCGCTCATTGAGGGCGGCGCCCAACTGGTCGAGCAGGTCGCCCTGGCACAGATCGAGCGGCACCAGCATGGCGCGGGCGCCGCCGGCGGCGCGGATTTCGTCGTCGGCTTCCTCGAGGCCGCCCGAGGTGCGCGCCACCAGGATGAGCTCGGCGCCCTCGGCGGCGAAGCGCCGCGCCACGGCCCGGCCGATGCCGCGCGAGGCGCCGGTCACCAGGGCGATGCGGCCGTCGAGGCGCCCGCCGGTCATGGCTCGATTCCATGGTCAACCGGCGCCCGCCGGTCATGGCTCGAAGGCATGGCCAACCGGCGCCCGCCGCGGCCGCCGCCGCTCATGAGCTGTTCTCGGTCAGCAGCGAGAGCTGCGCTGGCAGGCCGCCGCCATCATGGTCGGAGAGCGCGATCGGATAATCGCCGGTAAAGCAGGCATCGCAATATTGCGGCGCTTGCGGGTCGCGCCGGCTCTCGCCCATGGCCCGGTAGAGGCCGTCGATGGTGACGAAGGCGAGGCTGTCGACGCCGATCATCTCGGCCATCCTGGCGACGTCGTTGCCGGCGGCGAGCAGTTCGCGGCGCTCGGGCGTATCGACGCCGTAGAAGCAGGAATGCATGGTCGGCGGGCTGGCGATGCGCATATGCACCTCGGTGGCGCCGGCGCCGCGCACCATCTCGACGATCTTGGTCGAGGTGGTGCCGCGCACGATGCTGTCATCGACCAGCACGATGCGCTTGTTTTCGAGCAGGCGGTGGTTGGCGTTGTGCTTGAGCTTGACGCCGAGATGGCGAATCTGGTCGGTCGGCTCGATAAAGGTGCGCCCGACATAATGGTTGCGGATGATGCCGAGCTCGAACGGCAGCTTGGCTTCGGCGGCATAGCCGATCGCCGCCGGCACGCCCGAATCGGGAACCGGCACCACGAGCTCGGCATTGCACGGCGCTTCGCGCGCCAGCTCGGCGCCGATCGCCTTGCGCGCCTCATAGACGCTGAGGCTTTGCACCAGGCTGTCGGGGCGGGCGAAATAAATATATTCGAACACGCAAAAGCGCTCGGCGGCGGCGCGAAACGGCTTCAGGCTGGTGACCTCGCCGCCGCGCACGACAACCATTTCGCCGGGCTCGATATCGCGCACAAACTCGGCGCCGATGATATCGAGGGCGACGGTTTCCGATGTCAGTATATAGGCGTCTTCGAGGCGGCCGAGAACGAGCGGGCGCACGCCGTGCGGATCGCGCACGCCGATCAGGGCCTCGGCGGTCAAGGCGACCAGCGAATAGGCGCCCTCGATCCGGCGCAGGGCATCGACCAGGCGGTCGGTAACCTCGGCGCCCCGGCTGAGCGCCATCAGGTGGATAATCACTTCGGTATCTGAGGTCGAGCGGAAGATGCAGCCGCGCTGTACCAATTTGGTCCTGAGGCCCACCGCGTTGGTCAAATTGCCGTTATGGGCGATGCTGAGGCCGCCGAAGGCGAGATCGGCAAAGAGCGGCTGGATATTGCGCAGCTCGGGGCGCCCGGTAGTCGAATAGCGGTTGTGGCCGATCGCCGTCGAGCCTTCCAACTCATCGATCACCTCGGCCGAGCTGAAATTCTCGCCGACGCTGCCTAGACCGTGGTGAGAATAGAATTGCGCGCCCGTGGTGCTGACGATGCCGGCCGATTCCTGGCCGCGATGCTGCAACGCATGCAGGCCGAGCGCCGTGTGGGCCGAGGCGTCGGGGTGGCCGAGAATACCGAAAATACCGCATTCCTCGCGCAGCTTGTCGTCGTCGAACGGGTCGGTACCCGAATGTCTGGTCGTTTGTTTCATATTAGGTGCCGCTACTCCTCGACCGAATCCGATAAGCCGTCCATCGCCTTGCGCTCGGAATTGCCATAGCCTTGCGGCTCTTCTTCCGCGTCTCTGTCGTTCGAAACCGGCTCCGAAAGGGCGCGTAGGCTGCGTTCCGCATCCTGCAGTTTTTTCAGGTTCTGTTGGGTGTCGGCAGCGCTTTTCTTCGCTTGATTGCGCAGTTCCTCCGGCGCGATTTCGCGAATAATCTGGGTTCCCATCTGGATATAGGGCATCGACTTCGCTTCTTCCACCCAGGGCGGCCGGTCTTGCGGCTCCTTGACCGCCCAAACGAACAGCATATAGACTAAGCAGATCAGCACCGCACCGCGCAACAGGCCAAATATAAAACCGATGGAGCGGTCAAGTGCGCCCATGCGACTCCTTTGCACATAGCCGGAGATGATCTGGTTGACAATGGTGAAGATGATCAGCGCGAGAATAAACAGAACCAAAGCTGTGCCGGCATCGGCCAGGGTCTCGCCGAGATCGAGATCGGGCCAGTTATCGGCAACCCATTGGCGCGGATAGGGCCGCGCATGGGGAAAGGCGAAGACCGCCACCAGGGCGGCGCCAACCCAGGCGCTGACGCCCAATATCTCGCGCACGGCGCCGCGCGAAAAAGCCAGTAGCGCCGAGATCAGCATCACCAGCGCAACCAGCACATCTACCGGATTGACGGGAAATCCATCCATGCCGCTCAGACTTCCCGCACGCGCGCTGTTTTGGCCGCAGTATTGGCCGCTGTAGTGGCCGGCGCCAGCATATCGAGCAACTCGTTGACCTGGCTGATCGCCTGTATGGATATCTCCGGCGGCTCGGCTTCCGCCTTGTTCTTCTTGCGCCCACCAGGCTCGGGCGCCAGGGCATGGCTAAAGCCGAGCTTAGCGGCCTCTTTAAGGCGCGCCGCACTTTGTGCCACCGGACGGACCTCGCCCGAGAGGCCGATCTCACCGAACGCCACGGTGCCTTCGCGCACCGGGCGGTCGCTATAGGACGAAACGATTGCCGCGGCGACCGCCAAATCCGCCGCCGGCTCGTTGATACGCAGACCACCAGCGACATTGAGGAAGACATCGCTGTTGCCGAGCGAGAGCCCGGCGCGCGCTTCGAGCACGGCCAGAACCATGGCGAGGCGGCCCGAATCCCAGCCCACCACCGTACGCCTGGGCGACCCCGGCGGGCCGGGCGCGACAAGCGCCTGGATTTCCACCAAAACCGGGCGCGTGCCCTCGATACCGGCGAACACGGCGGCACCCGAGACCGGCCCGCGCTCCGAATTGAGAAACAGGGTGGAAGGGTTCGGCACTTCCGAAAGGCCGGCGCCGGTCATTTCGAAAACGCCGATTTCGTCGGTCGGGCCGAAGCGGTTCTTGACGGCGCGCACGATGCGGAACTGGTGGCCGCGCTCGCCCTCGAAATAGAGCACCGCATCGACCATATGTTCGAGCACACGCGGCCCGGCGATTTGCCCTTCTTTAGTGACGTGCCCGACGAGCAGCAATACCGAGCCCGATTGCTTGGCGTGGCGGATCAGTTCCTGGGCAGCGCCGCGCACCTGGGAGACGGTGCCGGGCGCTGAATCGAGGGTATCGAGATACATCGTTTGGATTGAATCGACGACGATTATATCGGCCCGCTCGGCTGCCTCCAGGCCGGTCAAAATATCGCGCACGCTGGTCGCTGCGGCGAGCTGCACCGGCGCTTCGGCGAGGCCGAGGCGTGCCGCGCACAGACGGATCTGGCCGATCCCCTCTTCGCCCGAAATATAGGCGCAGCGCACACCGTTGGCGGCCAGCGCGCCGGCCGCCTGCAACAACAGGGTCGATTTGCCGATACCGGGATCGCCGGCCAGGAGCACGCTCGAACCGGCTACCAGACCGCCGCCCACCACCCGGTCAAGCTCAGCAATACCGCTGGCGTGGCGCGCCACTTCGTTATGTTTGCCGGCCAGACTGACGAAATCGAGCTTGCACCCCTTGCCCTTGCCGAGGCCCTTCGGTGCCGCCTCGCGCGCCTTTTCCTCGGTAATGCTGTTCCAGGCGCCGCAGGCGTCGCACTTGCCGGCCCAACGCGGCCGGCTGGCGCCACAGGACTGACAGACAAATCTCGGATCGGAGCGGGCCAACGAGTTTCCTAGCCTAGGTTAAGTGTACGATTCGGTCTGTAATTTTACCCGCGCTTGCCGCTTCATGGGTAATGGAAAGCGCCGTTTTATCCGGCATCAGCCGAATGGTTTCCACATTAATATCAGCTTGGGCAGCACCGTAAGGGCAGCCAACAGGGCGATGAACATCGCCGCAGCGATCAGCACGCCGAAATAAATCGTCGGGTTGAAGTTAGAAAACACCAGGATGAAGAAGCCGATGATGATGGTCAGGGTGGTGAAGAACACTGCTCTGCCAATACTGGAATTGCAAATGCGCATGGTCTCGGCATAATTCCCGGTAACCGCATATTCCTCGCGGAAGCGGTAGATATAGTGAATACCATTGTCGACCGCGATGCCGATGGTGATGGCGGCGATCGTGATGGTCATCATGTCCATAGGAATTTTCGCCCACCCCATGACGCCCAAGACCACCCCGGCGCCGAGGAGGTTCGGCAGAATGCCGATAATCGCCAACGGAATTGAGCGGAACAATATCAGGAACATGATCGCTATCCCCAGCATCACCACGCCCAGGGTTTTGATCTGCGATGAGAACAGGCTCTGCAGCATGTTGTTGTAGAGCACTAGGAGCCCACTCAGGGTCACTTCCCCGGCCTCGAATTCGAGCTTCTCCCCCATGTCGCGGCGCACTGTCTCGAGCAACGCCTTACGGCGTAAATTCGGTTTCGAATCCACCACCCGGGCGAACAACCGTGCCTCGTTGTGTTCGACGGAGACATAAGGGTCGATCATGTCCTTTCTGACCGAGGCGGGGATCTTGGTATAGAGCAGCGCCAGCAACATCGCGTCGAGCTCCTCGCCGATGGCGTCTTCGGCAACCCGCACCGCCGAGGCGAGCGACAGCACCTTGCCAATTTCGGGCAGCCCATCGAGATAATCGTGCACTTGCTTGATGCGCTGGACCTTGTCCGGGGTAAACCAATATTCCGGTGCGTCGGCCATCGATTCGGCGAATTCGAGCTCCAATTCTCGCTCGTATGGGTCCATCTCCGCGAGTTCCTCGGGCGTTAAGGAATCGTCGGGTTCTTGCGGAAATTTTATCAGCACTTCGAGCGGTGTCGTGCCGCCGAGCTTGTCATCGATCAGTTTAAGGCCCTGATAAATTTCTGTGTCGTCGCTGAAATAGTTGATGAAACTGTTTTCGACACGCAATTGGCTGATTCCAGCAGCGCTGGCGGCGGTCAATATCACCGCCAAGACAAGAATCTTATTGCCCTGAGTCTCGGTCAAGCGGGCCAGATATGCCGGCAGCAGAAAGCGGTTGCTGTCGGCGCTGACTTTGGCCTTGGATTTTCCCATCACCATCAACAAGGTCGGGAACAAGAGGAACGAGGTGGCGAATGTCACCGCCAGACCGGCGCTCATCATCCAGCCGAAATCAATTACCGGTTTGATGTCGCTCACCACCAGGGAGCCAAACCCGATGATGGTAGTCAGTGCCGTATAGAGACAGGGCTTTACCATCTTCCGAATGGTGGTTCTGACCAACGCCAACTGATCGTCATCGGGATGGTCGCGATGGAGCTGGCGGTATCGCACGATCAAATGAATGTTCATCGAGATCGTGATGATCAGCATCAGGGCAAGAAAATTGGATGAAATTACGGTGACGTTCCAGCCGCTCACGCCCAACACGCCCATCATGATCAGGCCGGCATAGAAGCAACTGAGCAAGGGCAGCACGATCCAGCGTATCCTGCGGAAGATGACGGTAAGAACGATGACGAGAAAGGCGAGAACGCCGCCGCCGAAGATGGTTAGGTCGTTGCGCACAAACGTCACCATGTCGTCGGAAATCATCGGCACGCCGCCGAGGTATAATTGGGCGTCGCCGCGGTAGGGCTCAATGATGCCCCTGATCTGCGCGATATCGAGGTGACGTTTCTCATTCAACGCATCGCGCGTCTCGACATATTCCGCTTCGATGTCTTTCAGGCTTTGCGATTGCTCGGCCGAGAGTGCGCCGCTGCGCTTGTTGGCGCGCAGTTCATTGCGCGATTGCGCCAAGCTGTTGAATTGCTGATCCTCGGCCAGTCCCAACAATATGGCGGTGGTTTGGCCATCCGCGCTGACGATGAGCTCGCTGTAAATCGGGCTGTTGACCATCTCCTCCCTGGCCCGCGCTGGATCGATTCCGGGTTTCTCCAGGCTTGGGATATCGTTGATCATTTCGGTGAATGATTGGTCCGAGCTTTTCAGCAGCGGCGCGTCGAGTATCGTGAACACCGTTTCCACGCCGCCGACTTGCCTGAATTCCTCACGCAGCTGCTTCAACGAATCCAATGATGGCTCGGAGAACAGATCCTTGTCGGGGGTATAGGTCACGATGAGCAGGTCGCTACTCGGATAGCGCTCGTGAATCTGCCGGAATATCTGAAGATCGGCATCGTCTTCGAGCAACAACGAATCGGCCGACGCGTCCAACCTGAAGTCTTTCGTGTAGTAACCGAAGAAAACCAGGACCGCAAGCAGCGCGATCAGAACCAGTTTGGGATGGCGGAGCACCACAGTGTCATAGGCCTGGGCGATGCGAGACGTCATGCGCTTCCCTCGTTGAGCAAAGCCAGTTCAGCCTCGCGAGGCATTGGCGTTGGCCCAGGGTGTGGTTTCTTTGCCGTTTTCAATATAGAGCCGCCGGTATCGTTGGCCGAGCATGGTTAATATTTCGTAACCGATTGTTCCGGCATCGGCGGCAAAGTCATCGACGGAATAGGGGCCGCCGATCAAATCAACCTCAGCGCCCGGATAGACGTGTTGTGGCGGTATGTCGGTGACATCGAGCGTAATCATATCCATCGATACGCGCCCGACGACTGGCGCCCGGACGCCTCTGACATAGCCACAAGCCTGATTTGTGGCCTGGTTGCTGGCGCTACGTAAATAACCGTCGGCATAACCGACGGGCACGGTCGCAATTCGACTCGGCCGCTCTACAACGTGCGCGGTACCGTAACCAACGCTCCGAGAGCTGTCAACGCGCCGCACTTGCAGGATTTTCCCTTGTAAACGAATGACTTCCGACATTTGATTGGGTTGCTCAGGGGTCGGATTCAGGCCGTAAAGAGCGGCTCCGGGGCGGGCCAAATCGAAGTGATAATCTGGCCCGAGAAAGATCGCCGACGAGTTGGCCAGGCTGGCCCCGGCATTTGTCGTGCCCGCGCCGAGCGATTTCAGCGCTGATTTGAACTCCGCCAACTGCGCCCCGTTCAGCGCGTGGCCGCACTGCTCGGCGCAGGCCAAATGGCTCATCACATAGGCGATGGCCAGTCCCGCCAAACGCTCGGGCTCTGCTGCGAGACGCGCCACTTCGTCGCCCGGCAGGCCAAGGCGCGACATGCCGGTATCGACATGCAGCACTGCTTCCCCACCCTGCCCGGCCTGGCTTTGGCCGCGCCAGGTGTCGATCTGGCCGAGATCGTTGAGCACCGGAATAAGCCGGTGGCGCGAATATTCCGCCGCATCTTCCGGAGTAGGGCCGAAAAAGACGTAGATACGGCACTCGGGCAGGATCGCCCTGAGGGCGATGCCTTCATCAAGCGAGGCAACGAAGAATTCACGGCAGCCGGCGCCATAAAGCGCTGGAGCGACCGCGCCCAGCCCAAGTCCGTAGGCGTCGGCCTTGACCACCGCCGCCGCTTCAGCGCCGCTTTTGAGGTGCCCCTTGAGTGCCCGCCAATTGGCGGCGATAGCGTCGAGATCGATGGTGAGTTGAGCACCCGAGAAGGCGTTCGGCGGCATCGTCGCGGCTAGCCGGCGCTAAGCACTAGAACGGCGCATCATCGGACACCTGGCTATGCGTGCGGTCATAATCGCCGAAGCGGGTGAGATATTCGTTGAACGTCATCTCGACCTTGCCGATCGGACCATGGCGCTGCTTGGCGACGATGACTTCGGCCAGATTATGCACCCGCTCCATCTTTTCCATCCACTCGGCGTGTTCCGCCGTGCCGTCTTCGGGCTGTTTGCGGGCGAGATAATATTGCTCGCGGTAGACGAACATGACGACATCTGAATCCTGCTCAATCGAGCCCGATTCGCGCAAATCCGACAACTGCGGCCGCTTGTCGTCACGCTGCTCGACGGCGCGCGAAAGCTGCGACAGCGCTATCACCGGCACATTCAATTCCTTGGCCAAGGCCTTCAGCCCCTGGGTGATCTCGGAGACTTCCTGCACCCGGTTGTTGAGGCGCGCACTGCTCGACGGGCGCATCAGCTGGAGATAATCGACGACGATCAGAGACAAGCCTTGCTGCCGCTTGAGGCGGCGCGAGCGCGCCCGCAAGCCGGCCACGGTGAGCGCCGGCGTATCGTCGATATAGAGCGGCATGTTCTCGATTTCCTGGCTGGCGCGGACGACTTTGCTGAAATCCGCATCGCTGAGCTCGCCACGACGCAGTTTTTCCGAAGATATTTCCGAGCGCTCGGCCAAAATCCGCGTCGCCAACTGCTCGGCCGACATTTCGAGCGAAAAGAAGCCGACCTGGGCGCCATGTTCAGCAAGGATATTGCCGTGTTCGTCCTTCTCCTGGCGAAAGATGCTAGCGGCATTGTAAGCGATGTTGGTGGCAAGCGCGGTTTTGCCCATGCCCGGACGGCCGGCGAGGATGATCAGGTCCGACTGGTGCAGGCCGCCCAAAAGCTTGTCCATATCGATAAAGCCGGTGGTCGAGCCGGAGAGGTGGCCGTCGCGCTTGCACGCCTGGGTGATCATATCGACGGCAACGCTGACCGGCTTGTGGAACGGCTGGAAGCCGCCCTCGGCGCCGCCATCCTCGGCCAGATTAAAGAGCTTCTGCTCGGCGTTCTCGATCTGCGTCGTCGCACCCTCGTCGAGCGAGGCGTCATAGGCCTCGTTGACCATATCCTCGCCGATGCCGATCAGTTCGCGCCTGAGCGCCAAATCGTATATCGCGCGGCCATAATGCTCGGCATTGATGATGGTGACGGCCGAACCGGCGAGGCGGGCGAGATATTGAGCGCCGCCGACATCGGAGAGCGAATCGTCATTGTCGAAATAATGTTTAAGCGTTATCGGGCTGGCGATTTGCCCGCGCTCGATCATCTTGAGAACGGCCTCAAAAATACGGCCATGCACCGGTAGATAGAAATGCTCGGCCTCAAGAAAGGCGGCGACATGGTTGACCGCTTCGTTATTGATCAGGATGGCGCCGAGCAGCGCCTGCTCGGCTTCAAGATTGTGTGGCAGCGTGCGATAGGACGGAAGCTGTCCGTCTTCTTCCTGCAGGGGTGTTATCGTGCTGTTCGTTGCCATGTCATGCTTATACATCAAAGCGGCAGCGATGTGTTGGCCGAGCGTCTGCGCGGCGAAAAAATCACCGTAACA
>PVBE012028631.1_pt1 | contig 18426 bp, 14 predicted proteins | sample 1631181 | NCBI WGS metagenome assembly PVBE01 (sample SAMN08397723, study PRJNA350692) | Marine metagenome, whole genome shotgun sequencing project. | isolation source: water | place: Pacific Ocean | collected 2012-04
ATGGAGGGACTCGCCAAGGTGCGCCTTTTCGCGAACGCCCATTACGACGACATCGTGCTGAGCGGTTCCACCTCAATAGATGGTTTTGTTTTTGCTGGATTCGATCTTGGCGACATCGACAGCAAGCGCGTCGAATTCAAACCCCTGGTGCTCGAGATTAGCGACAGCGTCGGCCGAAAGGGCGAGAGCACGTACACGGCCTCCAGCGTGCGCGTTGACTTCGAAAAACCGGGGGCGGTGATCTTTGACGCCGATGTGGACAGCGAAGATCTCGACGTTCGTGATTTCTTGTCGATCTGGGGCTTTCACAAGGATCCTCGTTTCGCCAAGTTGGACGGCAGCTCCGCGACGCACGCCAAGATCCACTACGAGGCGGGCGGTCCCCTCGATAAGTGCGGTGACGGCTACCTCCGCGTGAAGGGCGAACTCGATCTCCATCGCCTCGACTTGTTCGGGGAGCGGTACGACGGCGGCCGCGCCGAGCTGGATCTCGAACTTAGCGATCCCCGGGCGGGCCATCGCGGGATGTCGCTGGATCTCACAGGCATGAACCTTCGGAAGGGGCCCGGTTCGTTCATCGGTTCGTTCCGGGTCCGCCCCGGCGCGAAGGTCGAGGCCCGTGGGGTGGGCACAGGCATTCCGCTACGGCATCTCGACGCCCTGGGCATCGTGGGTTACCTCGTCGCCGGAGCAGCGAGTGCGGAGCTGTCTCTCTCCGGCACGCTCGACGCGATGGCCGCGGACGCGCGAGTCCACATCGGCCCGGTTCGGTCCGGCGCCGCGTCCTTGCCGCCCTCGGAACTCACCGTGACGCTCCGGCCTACGGAGAACGCTGCCAAGGCTCGCTCCGTCGGTCGCACGCGATGCGGGAACGCCATCTCGGCTCCCTTCGACGCCGCGCGCTGGCTGCGCGAAGACGCGTCGGACGGCGTTTTCGAGGTGAACGGGCAGCTTTTTGGCTCCCAGGTTAAATTGAACGGTGTTCAGATTACGCAGCAGCGAAATCGTGAGGTCTCCGGGGCTATCACTTTCGCGGGCCTCGATCTGGGCATGTTCTCCGACCTCATGCCGCGGCTCGAGGACACGAGCGGGGAGCTGGACGCTCAGCTGAAGGTCGACTCTCTGCCGCTGGAGCGACTGGACGAAGCGCGCCTTACCCTCGCCCTCAAACGCCTTGCTGTGCGCAATCGCGGCGTTTCGTTTGAGGTGAGCGGTGGCGCCCCCATGTCCCTTACCGGTGGCAAATTTGATTTCGATCGTCTCGATCTGCGTGTTCGCACCCGGAACGGTGCCGAGTCGCGTGCGGCCCTGTCCGGCTGGGTCAGCGACGTATTTGGTGCTCCGCGAGTGGGTGGTCTCTTCGTTGTCGAACCGACTCCGCTCGGGGATCTTCTTGCGGGGATCCCGGGCGTCGACGACGCGTCCGGGCTGGTCCAAGCGCGCCTCCGCGTCGACGGGCCTCTGGCCTCGCCGGCGTTTACTGGGGAGATCGAGCTCGAGGGCGGAGAGCTTCGCGCGGCCGCGTTGCCCACCGCACTGTCTGACATGAAGCTGCTCGTCAGAGTCGATGGCGACGAGCTGCGGATCGTCACGGGACGCGCTCGCGTTGGGGGTGGTCAGGTCGTGTTCGGGGGGGCGGCAAAAATCTCCGAGTTCGACCTGCGCGACGTGCGCCTCACGCTCGACGCAACCGACGTTGCTTTGACTCCGACCGATGGCGTCCGGGTGGTCGCCGACGCGAGCCTCTCGCTTGATGCGACGAGCGGCGAACGCAGCGGAGAGCGGGCGCTGCCCACGCTGGTAGGCGATATTAACATTCGCGACTTTGTCTACACTCGCCCCGTTCGACTCGCGGGCGCCTTGCCCACGGCGGGAAGGACCCGCGTCGATGGATACGATCCGGCGCGGGATCGTGTGCGATTCGATATTACGCTGCACGCCGATCGACCGATGAAGCTGGCGAATAACCTCATCGACGCCGAGCTCGAAATGGATCCGGAGGGGTTGGTGCTCGGCGGCACCGATCAACGCTACGGCTTGCGTGGCGCGCTGCGTGTGCGTCCTGGCGGACGTTTACGACTCCGTCGAAGTGTCTTCGAGGTTCGCGATGGCCGCGTGCGCTTCGAAGACATGACGCGCATCGCGCCCAAGGTGGATCTTACGGCGGTCACGCAATATCGTCGCTCCGGCGACGCGGGAATCGAGTCGCAGGGTGCGGATGTCGAGGGCACGACGTCTCTTTCTGCAGGAGGCCGCTGGCTTGTGACGCTCCATGCCAGTGGTGACGCCGATGACCTGCGCCTTTCGCTGACTAGCGAACCCGCGCTGGCTCAGGAGGACCTCTTCCTGCTCCTGACCGTAGGGCTCACCCGCGCCGAGCTAGAACAAGCTCGGGCTGCGACCCTTGGCGGGAGCGTTGCGCTCGAGGCAGTGAGCGCTCTCAGCGGCGCCGACGAAGCGGTGACGCGCGTGCTTCCTGTTATCGACGACTTCCGCTTCGGAAGCGCGTATTCGCCCAGCACGGGCAAGACCGAGCCGACCGTAACTATCGGCAAGCGCCTGACCGAGACCATTCGCGCCAACGTGACGAGCGGACTCACCGGCGATTCGCAGGAAGTCCGCTCGAACCTCGAATGGAGGCTGAGCGATTCGCTGAGCGTCGAGGGATCCTACGATAACGTGAACGATCTGGCGGGTTCCTCGCTGGGGAACGTCGGTGCGGACGTTCGCTGGCGCCTCGAATTTGAGTGACGGGCAGGCTTGTTCGCGGGGCTTGTTCTCAGGGCGGCGCGTACGAGGTAGGGTGACAGGATGTTCTCGCATCAGGCATCTGGGTGGGCTCTAGGTCTGGTTGTTGCTCCGTTGCTGCTCGCAGCGTGCGGTGAAGAGGATCAATCGGGGTCGTCGACAGGGGCGCCGCCTCCCGCAACCTCCGTCGCCGTCTACGGGCCCTCGGTGGAGACTGACCTCATCCCCTTTCCGTCGGATCGCTACGCGCGAAACGACGCGACCACCACGACGGGCATACGTGTGGACATCGGCGACCATAACTCTGGCGACGATCAGCTGCCCGCGTACGCGAGCGCCATCGCGCAGCTCAACGAAATGGACGGCTTTTCCACGACCGGCGGCGTGTCGCTGATGTTCACGCAGCGCCTCGACCTTAGAGGCATCGTCCTCGATCAATTCCTCGATCCGCCCGCGACCGATCCCATCATCGGGCCCGAGGCGTACACGGTGGCGGGAGCGCCGCTCTATCTCGTCAACGTAGACGTGGATTCGGCTGAGTACGGCGAGCCCGTTGGTCTCGTTCCTTGGGCGTTCAGTCAAGAAGCGGACGAATACTCGGACGGTGAGCACTCGCTGATCGTCCATCCCGCCGCACCGCTACGGCCCGGCACGGAATACGCCTTTGTCGTCACCACCGCGCTTACGGCCCACGATGGGTCGTCCGTCGGACGCTCGCAAAGGACTCACGACTTGATCACTGGCGCCGTTACCGGTGACTACGCCGAACGCGTGCGGTCAGCCCTGGACGTCATCGAAACAAGCGTGGGCGTGACGCGCGCCGACGCTTCGCTAGCGACCGTCTTCACCACCGCGACGGTGCAGTCCGGAGTCATCGCGATGGCCAAGGCACGGCGCGCCGCGTCCACTCCGTCCCCCGGCGCCACCTGGGCGGTGTTGAACGCGCCGACCGAGACGGACGTTCGCGTCCGCTTCCGCAACACATACACGGCTCCCGAGTTCCGGGGCGAGACGTCCGGAAAGTGGACGCTCGATGACTCCGGCGGACCCACTGTAGAGAACGTTGTTGAACTCGAGACTTTCCTCGCGTTTACCGACTCCGAGAAGAGCGGCCCGCGGCCTATCGTCATCTACGGTCACGGTTTGGGCGGCGACAAGGACGGCAACTGGGGCGCATCCGAACGCCTTGCGACGTTGCACGACAACGGCGTTGCGGTCTTCTCCATCGATTCTCCGGAGCATGGCTCTCGAACGGACGGCGAAACGAATCTGCTCACGAGCGTCAACGCCTTCTTCGGCATCGACGGAGATACGGGTGACTTTGACGTCGGTCGAGCGCGCGACAACTTCCGTCAAATGGCTTCCGATCAGCTCGAACTGGTGCGTTTCATCAATAGCCTTGGCGAACTCGATCTACTGCCAGTGGGCGCGCCGGACGGGGTCCCGGATCTGGATGTGTCGCAGATCCTCTACATCGGGCATTCGTTTGGGTCGGTGCAGGGAGCCACCATCCTCGCCATGGCGCCGGAGATCACGCACGCGACGTGGAACGTCGGCGGCGCCGGCTTGATGATGCTACTGCGCGACTCAGGCACCTTCAGCATGGTGGTCAAGGGGATGGCGCCGGCTGGGACTCCCTTCGGTGCGACGGCTCGCTTCATGTCGGTGCTCCAGGGCATTGTTGATCCGGGGGATCCGCTCAACTTCGCGCGCTACGTCCTCCAAGAACCGCTCGATGGCGTTGCCAACTGGGCGCCTCGAGACGTCTTGCTGCAGGAGGTCGTTCGCGACACGATTGTGCCCAACTCGACGACCGAAGCGCTCGCGCGGGCGACGGGCCTCGAGCTGCTCGACGAACTCCAGGTGGCTCCGGGACTCGCCCCGAAGGGCGGTCCGATGACGAAGAACACGCCTAGCGGGGCGACCGGCGTGCTGGCTCAGTTCGAGTTTGTCGACGACGGCGAAGGCAAGCTCGAACGCATCGACCACGGTTCGCTCTATTTCGCGACTGAGGGTGTCGCCCAATACGCCGAGTTTTTCCGCACCGGCCTCAACAATGAGCGCGCGACGGTGACGATTACCGCGCCGGACCGCTAGCGATGGCCAGCACGGTATTCTTCGGGAATCGCGCTCTCGGCTCGATCGTCGTGGTTGTGCTGCTTGTCGTCGCGTTCCTTGTATTCTGGCCTGGGGGCGGACCCGAGAGCGAAATCGAGACGAAACTGGAGCGCCTTGCGTTGGCTGGCGACATCACACCTTCCGACGCGCCTCGCGCGCGCATCGTGGAACTGACGGGCGCCGTGAACACGGCACTCGCCAAAGACGCAGTCGTGCGGATCGGCGCTGGGGGCGGGGAGTTGCACGGCCGGGAGGCTGTGCTGGCCCGCCTTCAGCAGGCCGTCATGAGCGTCCGTGAAATGCGCGTCACCGTACGCGGACTCACCATCGTGCCGGGCGGACGGGACGCGACCGACGGGGAGGCCTGGCAAGCGCGCTTCTTTATCGACGCCATCGGAACGGGCCCCTACGGGAGCGTTCGGGATACTCGCCGGGTCACGGCTCGCTTCGAAGAGCTGGACGGCCAGTGGATGATGACATTTGCCGACGTTTCCGCGCGCGATGACGCCGAACCGGAAGAGCGGCCCTAGGCCTCTGCCGCCGAGGCAGAACGCACTCGTGGTAGGGTCGCACCGGTGAAGGTCCGACTTGTCCGCGAATACACCTTTGAAGCCGCGCACCGCCTGCCCGAGGTGCCGCCGGGGCATAAGTGCGAGCGGCTTCACGGTCATAGTTTCCGGATCGAAGTGGCGGTCAAGGGACCGGTCGACGAGCGCACCGGGTGGTTCATCGACTACGGCCGGCTCGATGAACTCTGGGCGCCTATCGATGAAGCTTTGGACCATCGGTATCTAAACGACGTCGAGGGGTTGGAGAATCCCACGAGCGAGGTTCTCGCGCGGTGGATCTGGCGACGCCTAGAGTCGGACGTGCCGGTCGTCCGGATCACCGTCTTCGAAACGTGCGATGCGCGCTGCGAATACGAGGGCGACTAGCGCACCTTGTAGGGGCCGCTGCGACCTCAAGTTATCCACCTCAGCAAAAGCTTTTTGGCCACACAGAAAAACCGGGTCCGGTCCGACCCTTATCTAGGCCGCCTGCGTGTGTCCGCCCACCGTGGGCTCTGCTAGCGTCGCGCATCAACGATATGCTGGCACGACGCGTTCTCCCGGGTGTTTCTCTGGCTCTCTTGCTAGCCGGCTGCGGCGGTGCGGAGAGCAACGGACTTTTCGACTCCACCGCTAGCGGTGCAGGATCGAGCGCCGGCGGGACATCAGCCGACGGTGGCAGCGATCCGGGTGGCAGCAATTCGGGCGGCAGCGATTCCGGCGGTGGCACGGACGCTGGAGGTACCGCCTCGGGAGGCGCGGGCGACGGTGGCACGGATGCCGGGGCCACGGGCGGAACGAGCACCGGCGGCGCCAGCACCGGCGGCGCCAGCACCGGCGGCACCAGCACCGGCGGCACCAGCACCGGCGGCACCAGCACCGGCGGCACCGGAACGGATCCGGGCGGGCAGGTTACGCCGGGCAAAGTGCTCTGCGGAGACAACCCTTGCGACGTGGCTGCGGGCAACATCTGTTGCAAGCCCCTGAGCGGGATTTTCGGGAACTTTGGGATTCCGACTTGCCTTCCCGCCTTCACGCCGTGCGTCGACACGGAGGTCGCTCCGACCGTCGAAATCGAGTGCGACGGTCCCGAGGATTGTGAAGCGGGCGACATTTGCTGCGGCGAGTTCGAAATCGTGAGCACCGGCAACGGCAATGGTGTTGCGCGCTACAACAGTCTCCAGTGCAAGAGTTCCTGCGGGCCGCTCGAAGAGAACGAGGTGGTTATTTGCGGGCGCTCCGACGCCGCATGTGGGCCAAACCGAATCTGCCAGGAGAGCACCGTGCTCGACGACTATCGCGTTTGCGTTGAGCCCTGAGTTGCTTCGGCGCTTCGGCGTTCAGCCCGTGGGGGCGACGCCTTGGCACAGAGCCGCTTCAGCTCCGGTGGCAGTGCCCTTCGCGAAGCCGATCGGGCAAGTGACCGCGCCCGACAGGCTCCTTGCGAAATCAATCACCAAAGGGCTGCCCCAATTTGAGCGCGCTCCATCGATGCGGGCTCGAATCACGCCGTCCGGATCGATGAACCAGGTTTCGGGGAAGAGCTTCGTGCCGTAGCGGTCAGCGATGATGGCGCCTTCGGGATCGACACCGACCCGGAAGTTCGCCTTCTGGCCGAGCACTGACTGGAGCGTGTTGCGGATATCCTCGGCGCTTTCGTCCTGAGACACGGTCAGAAACACGATGTCGTCGTGCCCCTCCTCCGTGATCATGGACGCGAGCTTTGACAGATCAGGCATCTCGTCCAGGCACGGCGCGCAGCTCTTGGTCCAGAAGTTGAGGATGACCGTCTTGCCTCGGTAGTCCGAGAGCCGCAGCTTGCCGCCGTTGATATCCGGGATCTCAAAATCGGGCGCGACGCGGTTATCCGCAGCGTACGTGGGGTTCATGGCGCAAGAAGGCGTGCACATGCGGCGCAGCTCTGCGTCGCGCACCGTGAGCCCAAAGGCGTAAACGAGCACCAGGGCGACGATGACAAAGCCCACGCGGACGGCGATGCCCAGGTTCATCTCTGCGTCCATAGCACGGCTCACCGACCACTCGTCAGTCTGAGCCGACGAGCAGGCCGGCGGGCCTCTCGACGGGCTCGGCGCGGGGCGCGACCTCGGGCGCGACCGCGGGGCGCGTGATACCTTCCGCCCGGTCCATGCCCCGCCTCGAAAAACGCCTCCTCGGGCAGCTCGCTCGGGCCAGCCACGATTTCCGACTCGTCGAGCCCGGCGACCGAATCATGGTGGGCCTAAGCGGCGGCAAAGATTCCCACGCCCTGCTCTATCTCCTGCGCGAGATCCAGCGCCGCGCACCATTTTCGTTCTCTCTCGTCGCTGTGAACCTCGACCAGGGACAACCCGATTTCCCCAAAGACATCCTTCCTAGCTACCTGACCCGCGAAGGCTACGAATTTCGCATCATCGAGGAGGACACCTACTCGATCGTCAAGGAACGCATCCCGGAGGGGAAAACCTACTGCTCCCTCTGCTCACGACTTCGCCGCGGCGTCCTCTACAACGTGGCGGAGGAACTCGGCGCGACTAAAATCGCCCTGGGTCATCACCGGGACGATGTGATCGAGACCCTGCTGCTCAATCTCTTCTACTCGGGCCAGACCAAGGCCATGCCGCCGCGGCTTCGCTCCGACGACGGCCGCAACGTCGTGATTCGGCCGCTGATCTACTGCAACGAGGAAGACCTTGCAGAGCTGGCCAGGCAGAAGGGTTTCCCGATCATTCCCTGCGATCTATGCGGTTCGCAGGAGCAGCTACAGCGCAAGCGTGTGAAACGGTTGATAGGAGAACTGCACGCGGAGAACAACAACGTCCGCGGCAACCTCTTTGCCGCGCTCGGCAACGTCCGTCCGACCCATCTGCTCGACCGCGAACTGAGCCAACGGCTTGGTCTCGGGCCTGACGCAGCGCTTGAGCACGACGACGTCTCCGCGCCGCCTGACGACCTCGTCTCCGCAGAGCGCCTCGCGAAAGCCCGCTAGAAGCCATCTCACTAACCTCGGACCGAGTCCTCGCGAGCGCGGCGGTGGCGGATGCAAGGCGTGCCGACGCAGGAATAGCAGCGCTATTCCGAGGAGGCGCAACGAAGTATACGTCATCGCCGCGCCGCTGGGACGACGTGGAGAGGTTATGAGATGGCTTCCAATTGCAGCGCCGTGGCACGCGGGCCCGTGAGTGGCTTCAGCGTGAGAGGACGAGCTTGCGCTTGCTGCCCTCGCGCTTGCCGCCCCCATTTGGCTCGTGCCCCAGCGCCCCGAACGCCGCGCGGTATTGAGCGAAGCGCCCGCCGGCACGCACGGCGTCCGCCACGGCGCGCCCTTCGGCGAGCCCTCCTTGGGCGAGGACATACTCCACCCACGCCCACTTGGCCGACGTCGAGCGCACGTCCGCCCGTCCCTTGAGCCCTCGACGCAGGCGATCCAGACGCTCGTCGACCACGCTCACGCCTGCGAAGGGCTGCGCGTCGAGAGGCGTGTTGCGCTTGGGGCAAAAGGGCGCGATCCCGAGCGCGATGGGGACAATTCGGCTGAGCCCGGAAACGAAGGCGACGCATTCGTGTACGTCGGCGTCCTCTTCGCCCGGCAGGCCAACCATTAGGTAGAGCTTCAGTCGGTCCATACCGACCTTGCGCGCATGCTCCGCGGCGGCGACGAAGTGCTTCTCGTGTCCGCGGCGGTCGGCCACGGCACGCATCTTCTCGCTCAAGCCGTCGAGGGCGGTGGTGAGGGTTCGGTAGCCGGCTGCCTTGAGCGTGGCGACGAATTCCTCCTTCAGGCGGTCGGGGCGCAGGCTGGACAGCCCGACGCCGTAGCCGCGCTCGCTGAGCTCGCGCACGATCTCGATGATTTTCGGATGATCGCTCACCGCGGCGCCGACGAGGCCCACGCGCTCAGCCTCGGCCGGAACGGCGTCCAGGATCACGTCCTTCGGCACGATGCGCATTCCGCCGTTTGTCGAGCGTCGCATGACGCAGTAGCGGCAGCCGCGGGAGCATCCGCGTTCCACTTCGATCAGGAACATATTCGACAGTTCCGTATTCGGCGTCCGGATGACGCTCGTGGCGGGCAAGAGGGCGTCGTCGCACGCGCAGACGGGCGGAATCACCTCGCCATGAAGCGCGGGCACATAAATATGTGGGTGTTTGGCCAGCGCCCCGCACGCTTCCTCCCGGGTGGCCGCGCCGTCGATGATTTCGAGGGCCCAGGTCACGACTTCCTCGGCCTCGCCGATAATGACGGCGTCCGCGAACGCCCCGAGCGGCGTCGGATTCGAGAAGGTGAGCGGCCCGCCACAGAGAATGAAGGCGTCGTCATCGTTCCGTTCTTCGCGGAATGCCGGAATCGACGCGGCGTCGAGCATCTTTACGAGCCCAGCCAGCTCGCCCTCGTAGGCCACACTGAAGGCCAGGATCCGAAAATCGTCGAGCGGCCTCAGCGTTTCGTAACTCACCGGCGGCCCACTGAGCGCACTCCCGGCCCGATCCCCACCGTCTTCGAGGAAAACCCGCTCACAGGTGAGTCCTGGCGCGTCTTGGATGGCCCCGTAGATTCGCTGATAGCCCAGCGAACTCATGCCGACCGCGTAGGGCGACGGATAGCCGAGCGCCACGCGGCACGGCGCATCCTTCTCGCGGCGTCCGACCTCGTCCGCCAGGCGCTTTCGGATGCTCTCGCGCAGCGCGGTGGAAATCATCAGAGAACGCTTTCAGTATAGCGAGGGGGGGAGGTCGGAGCAGTCACAGCAATTACAGCCCAACTAGCAGAGAGTGGGGCATTGGGCCCGGGTCCGCCGTGTATCGCTTTCCCGGTCCGTTGGCTATTCCGTAGAAGAACGTGAGATTCATTCCGGCCATCGCGCTTGTCGCGCTCTTCACCGTCGCATGCCTGGCGGGATGTTCGCGCGCCGATCGTGCCGCGCAGCCAGGGCAGCTCCGACTCGCGCCCTGCCGTGCCGCCGGCGTGCTCGCGCGCTGCGGCCGGTTCGAGGTCCCCGAGCGACGCGGGCGCGCCGTGCCGCCCGGTGGCCGGACGATTCCCCTTGCGGTCACTGTGCTGCCGGCGATTTCTGGTGAGCCCAAGGCCGACCCGGTGTTTTTCTTGGCCGGCGGCCCTGGCCAAGCCGCGACCGAGTTGGCTGCTTTTGTGCTCGCTACCCTTAGCGATCTTCGTTACGAGCGCGATTTGGTGCTCGTCGATCAGCGCGGTACCGGCAAGGCCAACGGGTTTGGATGCGAGCTCAGCGATCCCGGGAACCTTGCTGAACGTTTCCGCGTCGATTTTCCCGAGGATGCTCTGAAACGTTGCCTGGGCGAGTTCGAGGGCGATCCCAGTGCCTACACTACGGACGCAACCGCGGAGGACATCGAAGCGGTTCGGATAGCGCTCGGGTACGGGCCCATCGATCTGATTGGCGTTTCCTATGGAACCCGACTCGCGCTCGTCTACGCTCGGACGTATCCCGAGTCCGTCCGCGCCATGGTGCTCGACGGCGTGGCGCCGCCTACGCTTCGGCTCTTCCTCGACTTCTTGCCAGACGCTCAGCGTGCCCTCGACCGCTCCTTCGTAGCCTGCGAGAGACAAGCGTCGTGCAGGGCTGCCTTTCCGACGCTGCGCGCCGACTTCTACCGTTTGCTCGCGGAACTCGATGTTCAAGCGAAGCGCGTCGAGGTGCCGCATCCACGAACCGGCGTGCCCTTCGAATTCGATCTCACGCGCGACGCCTTTGCGACGAATATTCGCGGCCTCCTCTACTCGGCGGAACTCGCGCGCCTTCTGCCCTACACAATATCTGAAGCGGCTTCGGGGAACTTCAGCCCTTTCGTGGCCGAGGTCGAACTCTTGGCGTCGTCCGCGGAAGAAGCGATGAGCGTCGGTTTGTTGTTGTCCATCGCCTGCGCCGAGGACATTCCCTTCTTTACCGACCGCGAGGTCCTCGAACTCGGCGCGAAGAGTTTCGTCGGCACGGCCCTGGTGGACAACATTCGTCGTGCCTGCGCGGTCTGGGACGTCCCTGCGGTGTCAGGCAGCTTCCGCGAGCCCGTCACCTCCGCCGTTCCGACGTTGCTCCTATCCGGGGAACTCGATCCGGCCACGCCGCCCCGGTGGGCGGGTCTGGCGGCGTCGACGCTGAGTGTGAACGGCAACGTCACCGTCCCGGGTGGCAGTCACGGCACGCTCGGAATAGATTGCGTTCAGCGGATCGTCGAGCGCTTCCTCGTCGAGAGAGCTCCACAAGACCTGGACGTCGCCTGCCTGCAAACACTGCAGCCAGCCCCCTTCTTCGTCAACTCGCTCGGCTCGCTCGGCTCGCTGGGTCCAGCACGGAGCCCGTCTCCATGAGGTTTCAGGCATGATCACCGCGACAAACCTGGCGAAGGGTTTCGGCCCCGTGTTGGCTGTCCGTGACGTCAGTTTCACCGCGCCCGACGGCGTCATCACCGGGCTGCTCGGCCCAAACGGTGCCGGAAAGACAAAGTCCCTACGGATGCTCTACGGCCTCTCAACGCCCGACTCTGGCGTGGTTTGCGTGGACAATATCGACGTCCAGGAGCATCCGAGGGACGCGCAGCAGCGGCTCGGCGTACTCCCGGACGCGACGGGCCTTTCTCCCCGCCTGACGGCACGGGAACATATCCGCTACTTCGGCGAACTCCAGGGAATGCGTGGAGCTGCCCTCGAAGCCCGCATCAGCGACCTGGCTGAGAGCCTCGACATGGGCGGGATTATTGATCGACGAGCGCAGGGATTTTCGCATGGCGAGCGCGCCAAAGTTGCGATTGCCCGCGCTGTCGTTCACGACCCGCAAAACGTCGTCTTGGACGAGCCCACCAACGGGCTCGACTTGCGCGCGATGCGCGCGATGCGAACGCTGGTCCGGGGGCTGCGCGAGACGGGGAAGTGCGTTCTCTTTTCGACCCACGTGACGCAAGAGATCGCCGCTCTCTGCGATCGGGTCGTCGTGATCGCGCAGGGTCGCGTTGTTGTCGAAGGGACACTTGACGAACTTCGGGTCCGAGCCGGCACCGCGGATCTAGAAGAAGCATTGCTTTGGGCGATGAGCCAAAGCCAAGACCAGGATCCACGCGACTCCGAGTCCGGAAACGAAGGTGATCCGTGATGCGTAGGCCCATCGCGAATACCTGGATCGTTTTCCTCAAGGAATGGCGGGACGCGCTCCGCGACCGTCGCTCGCTGATCTCGGCGCTCGTCTTTCCGCTGGCGATGCCCTTGCTCCTTGGCGTCATGCTCGCAACATTTGTCGAGGAGGGCGCGTGGCGCAGCGTGGAGCGCGTTGGCGTCGCGGGCGCAGCCAACGCGCCGGAGCTTGTGGCGTACCTCCGAAACCGTGGTCTCCAACTCGAGAGGGCGGGCGAAAGCTTGCGATCTGCCGAGGACGCTGTGCGCGACCAGGCGGTTCCGGTGGCGCTCGTGATTCCAGACGAGTACGCGCGGCAGTTCGAGCGAGGTGTACCGGCCAAGGTGCACCTAGTCTTCGACAGCGCGTCGCGGAGCTTCGGAGCGCTCACTGCCCTTCAACGGAATCTGGTCGAATACTCGAGCGAAACGGGTGGCCTACGACTGCTCGCTCGCGGCGTTGACCCAAGGCTTGCGGCACCCGTGGCCGTAGAGCAGACGGATGTAGCGACGGCATCCGATCGGGCTTCGAGTTTCCTGCTCATGGTTCCTTTCTTCTTGGTCCTGGCGACCTTCATTGGCGGCATGCATGTCGCCATCGACGTGACCGCCGGCGAGCGCGAGCGCGGCTCCCTCGAACCCCTGCTTGTAAACCCGGTGCCTCGTCTCTCCATCGTTGGGGGCAAGTGGCTCGTCGCCGCGGCTTTTGCGTTGGGCACCGGCGCGCTGACGGCTATCTGTTGCCTGATCGTGCTTCGCTTCTCGCCGCTGGCGGAGATCGGTCTACGTTTTCGGATCACCAATGCGACCCTCGTCGGCGTCACTCTTGGGGTCGTACCTCTGGCGCTTCTCAGCTCGGCGCTGCAGGTCTTGGTGGCCAGCTTCGCGCGGAGTTTCCGCGAGGCGCAAACCTATGTGGCAATTCTCCTGCTCTTGCCGCTGATCCCGGGCATGTGGCTGACGCTCTATCCGCCGGAATTCTACGGCTGGGAGTACGCCATTCCGATCCTCTCGCAGATCCAGATTCTCAACGGTGCGTTCGGAGGCGAGCGTTTGATGCCCTCGCAGATTGCTCTCGCGACGGTGGTGTCGTTCATGTTCACGGTCATCGCCGTCGTCGGGACGGCGAGGCTCTTTTGTCGCGAACGGATCATTATCCAGGGCTGACGCTACCGCGCACAGCGGGCAGGGCTGACGCTACCGCGCACAGCGGGCGCTAGGGCTTGTCTCGCCCGAGGCCGCTGGCTGCCGCAAGCGCTTCGCGGACGTGCTTCTGGGCGTTCATCGCCGACGAAAAAGCCGTCGCGACCTTTCCGTCGGATCCGATCACGAACGTGACCCGTCCAGCCAAGAGCCCGAGCGTCTTCTTGATGCCAAAGAGCTTTCGCGCTTCCCCACCGGCGTCGCTGAGGAGCGTGTAGGGCAACTTGTTTTTGTCGCGAAAGCCGACATGGGAGCCGGCGCTATCGCCACTGACGCCAACAACTTGGGCGCCGAGGTTCATGAAATCGCTGTGATGGTCCCGGAACGTGCACGCTTCTTTCGTGCAGATCGGTGTGTTGTCTGCGGGATAAAAGAACAACACGACAGGCCCCTTCTCAAGCGCAGCATAAAGTTGCCACGGCGAGCCATCCTGATCGGGTAGCGTGAAGTCGGGTGCGCGGTCTCCGGTGCCGAGTTGACGTGCCACACTCCACACTGTGCAGTCCCGTCTACCCCACGTCAATGCATTGAGCGCGAGCGGAGCTGCGCTCGTCAGTCGTCTTCGCGGATCCGGAACCTGCGCTTCAGCGTGACCGGACTGCCGCGGAACTCCGGAATGCGAGCCCCGCTAAACGCGTCGTCGATGCAGTCACCGGCGCGCGTGCCGCGGAAGGGCGCCGGAACGCGAACGCTGCTGACGAGTCCGTCTGTGTCGAAGGTGACCCGCACGCGCCCCGTCCCGGTCGGGTCGCCGTCGAAGCGGCAACGCCCAGCTTCGAGCGCGGCCCTTCCGAGGACGGCGAGTGCCGCCCCTCGATTGAGTGGCGCACCGCCTGGCTTCGCGGACGGTCGCTCCGTCTCGTCTTCGTCTTCGAGGACGATCTTCTCTTCGTCCGCGCCGACGAGCTGAGCGATCGCGTTGTCGAGGTGCGAGCGTTCGGGTGCGTCTGGTGCCGGTTGCGTCTTGGTCTTCGAGCTTGCCAGGACCGTTCGCATTCCCGCCGATTCGTGCTCTGCGTTTGGCGCCGGCGCCGGGCGCGCCGGCTCTTCGCGCTCGATAGCCGGCTGGGCCACCGCTCTTCGTCTCCGTTGCTTGCGTTCGACGGGGAAGAGGCTGTCGAGCGATACGGCACCTGCTAGCTGGTCGCTACCGTCCGTCGTCTCCGCTGGCGCTGACGGCCTTGCGGGGAGTGACGGCGGCGCGACCCGCTCCGCGGGCAGCCCTTTCGCGTTGGTCGCCGTTGACGCGGTTGACCCGTTTGACGCGCCCGAGCCTAACGCGGCGATGAGAACAGAGATCCCTCCGATGCCCACCACCAGTCCGCCCACTACCGTCACGGCGACTGCGCGTTTTTGCCGCGGCTTTCCCGCGGCCGGTGTCGTCCCCATGGGCGGCAACGTCGGTTCGGGAAGCGATCCATCGGGCAAAAACGCCGCTCCATGCGACGTCGGAGGCGTCCACGTCGCTTGGGAGGGTGGGCCGTGCGTGTCCGTCGACGTGCGGTCGCCGACCTCGAGTTCTACGGCCGGAGCCGTAGAACTGGATTCCTCGACGCTCCGCGCGCCATCGAGCGCCGCAACCGTTTGGCGGATCGTCGCGCGGCGATGAACAAGGCGCTCGCGAAGAACACGTCGCAAGAGACCTGCTACGCCCGCCCGAGGCACCACGGTTCCCGAGTCCGTCAAGAACTGCTCGAGCGACCGTTGCAAATCCGCTGCCGTTTGGAAGCGGCGCTGCACGTCGCGCTCGAGGCCCTTGAGGATGATTGCCTCTAGCTGCTCGGGGTAACCCGGCAAGATCTCGCACGGCGACGGGATCTCGCCTCGCTGGACCAGTTCGAGGGTCTCTTTGGGACCCCCACCTTGGAACAGTCGCTTGCCGGTCGTGAGTTCGTAGAGAACGATCGCGAGCGAGAAGACGTCGCTTCGACGGTCGAGCTTGTCGCCGCGCGCTTGCTCGGGAGACATGTACCCGAACTTCCCGCGCACGCGACCGTCGCCCAGCTCGTTCACATGCCCGACCGCGCTCGCGACGCCGAAGTCGACGAGCTTCACTGACCCATCGAGGCCGATGAGAATGTTGTGCGGCGACACATCGCAGTGCACGAGGTGCCGCAGCTCGCCGTCGAGCGCTCGCAGCTCGTGGGCCGCGTGCAGGCCGGCTGCCGCATCGGCGACCACCCGCGCGCTCAAGTCGAGGGGGATAGGCCGTCGAGCCCGCGCCTCTTTGATGACGGCGCGTAGCGCGTCGCCCTCCACCCATTCCATCGCCATGTAGAGGACACCGCGATCCTCGGCGACATCGTAAATAGAGACGACGTTTTCGTGGTTGATGCTGCCAGCGATGCGCCCTTCGTCCAGGAACATGCCCCGGAACTCCAAATCCCTCGCCAGCGCGGGGAGAATCGCTTTGATCGCCACGAGCCTATCGGGCTGCGTCCTGTGCCGCGCCACCCATACGCTTGCCATACCGCCTCGTCCGATCTCGACGAGTAGTTGGTAATGACCGAGGGTAGAGCCCCGTTCCAGGGTGGCGGGCATGACGAGTTGGCTGAGCTTAGGCGTTTGCTCCAGCAGGAGCACGCCTCGGCGCGTAAATTGAGGGGGATGGCGACGCTAGAATGGACCGTCGAATTAGCCCCGATCAACGATGGAACACAAGGGCGCAGAGCGATTCGCCTGTGCCTCTGGACTGTGGTGAATAGACCCACATCATCCTCCACGGATTTCAGCGTCCAGTAGGTCGGTATTGGGCACCAAATTGGGGTTCGCGAGGGACTGTTGTTGTTATTTTCCAGTAGTTTTTTAGCGCGGACGCGAGGTGGTATCCGAAGCCCAATGCGCGCCGCCGTTGGGCCGCGCCCGGCTCGGCTCGTTCGGGCCTCATTTGGGCCTCATTTGGGGACCCGCCCGTGCGCGCCGGAGTGTGAACCTTCACCGCAGCGAACGTCCGCGATCGAGTTGAGACTTCCGCCACGGAAATACGCTTCCCCCGCCTCCGTACCCGCGGCCGTCTCCGTCTTCGTTTCCGCGAGTGCGGCCGCCGCGCGCTGCGTCGCGCTCTGAGCACGCTAAATGCGTCCGGATCGTCACTCTCTTTCTGCCCCCGCCCCTCGCGGCGTCGTGTTGGTCTGCCGCGGAGCGTCCGACGCGGTTGGGCATTGCCGCCAGACGCGCACTGTGGGCGGAATTAGCCCGCTATTTTGGGGCAATCGGCCGGAGGGGCACTATTTCCATGACCATCGCCTATCGCGGAGCGGGACTCGACGCGCCTCTGACGCTAGGATTGGCGTCGCAAGTCTAGAGGGGACAATCGTGAACCAACGTCCATCAGAGCCGCCGAGAGTACTCCTCGTTGAGGACAACGCGGCGCTGCGTACTGCGACGGAGGAACTCCTCAAGGGGGTTGGCGCTCAACCGACAGGCGCGGCCAGTGGCGCCATTGCCCTGGGGATCTGCGAGCGCGAAGAATTCGATCTGGTGCTCATGGATCTCGAGATGCCAGGACTCGACGGATATAAGGTGTGCGCAGCGCTCCACACCCGGCTGGCCGAGCGATGTCCGCCCGTCGTCGCTCTGAGCGCGCGGCTCGGCGAGTCGGAACGGCGCCGTTGCCTCGCTGTTGGAATGGTCGAGACGGTCCAGAAGCCCGTCGACTCGGAACGATTGCAGCGTCTCATTCGACGCTGGGCGAGCGGCGGAGCAGAAAGTGACGCGCCGGCTAGCCAGCGCTCGCTGCCGCCGTCGGGTACGCGTGGAGGAGTCAGCCCGGAGGGACTGGCGCGTTTAGTCCAACTCGAAGCAAGGGTGGGCCCGAGCGGGTGGGTGGATGACCTCATCGTTAGCTATCGCAAGAGCGCGTCGGCGAGAGTGCGCGAGATGGACGACGCGCTCGAGCGTGGCGATCTGGATGCCTTCGCCGAATCCGTTCACGCGCTCAACAGCGACGCGTCGAGCGTGGGCGCGCTTCGCATGGCTCGTCTTTGTGGCGAGCTGGAGCAGCTCGTCCGCCAATGGCTCGGACAAGCCAGCGGTCCAGCACCTACGGACTCGGCTTCTGACACCGACGTCGGACAACAGTTGGACGGGCTCAAGATTGAGATGGGGCACGTCGAGACAGATCTCTACGCGTTTCAGATGGAACGTGCGGATGGCGAGTCGCACGACAGTGTTCGCTAGCGGCCGCCGCCCTTTGGGCTAGGCGGCGGCTTGCTAGGCGGCGGCTCCCATGGCACCCGCTCATTCGGATGAAGGCAACACGAGGCGTCGTCGCTGCGCGTCGGCTTTGGACAGACGGGCTTCTCACGCTCGAACTAGAATGCAAGATGGCCCCCTTTCGTCCGGGGCAATTCATCAACGTCGGACTCGACGTGCACGGAACGGCCGTGCGGCGTTCGTATTCGCTCGCGTCGGCGCCCGGGCAGCCCCCGGAAATCCTCCTCGCCAAAATCAAAGGGGGCGCGCTGACGCCGGCCCTCTTTGCGCTGCCCGTCGGCGCCTCCGTAGAGATCGATCCCACCCCTCAGGGATTCTTCACTCTCGACTACGTACCCGAGGCACGGGATCTCTGGATGGTTGCGACCGGCACGGGCCTCGCTCCCTTCATTTCCATGCTGCGTTCCGGTGAGCCGCAGCGGCGATTCGAACGCATCGTTGTCGTCCACGGTGTTC
>PVBE010389519.1_pt1 | contig 18425 bp, 17 predicted proteins | sample 1631181 | NCBI WGS metagenome assembly PVBE01 (sample SAMN08397723, study PRJNA350692) | Marine metagenome, whole genome shotgun sequencing project. | isolation source: water | place: Pacific Ocean | collected 2012-04
AGTCCGGCTTCAACGGCGGCATCGATCCGAAGATGTTCTTCGACCCGCACAACCGCGTGTTCGGATTCGACCTGTGGAACCCGTGGGACAAAGCCAAGCTGAAGCCCGTCAACATCTCGATCTCGGAGACGAGCGATCCGACGAAGGCCTGGAACACGTACCCGGTTCCGGCGCCCGGCGGGCGCGACGGCGGTGGCATCGGCTTCAGTCGGAAGTGGATCGGCTACTCCTTCCCCGGAGGTAAAGAACGCACGTTCGTCATGAAGATGAGCGAGGCGAAAGCCGGCAAGCCCGCGACGGTCTACCACTTCGAAGGTACGCTCGGCCATCCGATCGTCACCCAGGACGCGATCGACGACCTGTACTTCGTCACCGTCAACCGCCGGGCGATCACCCTGATGAAGGTGACCACAGGTGACGACGGTGCGCCCAAGGCGGTCAAGGTCGGTTCGACGCGGCACGAGTTGAAGTACAATCGCTGGCCACCCCAATCCCCGCAAAAGGGCACGAAGCAACGGACCGCTTCGGGCGATCGCAACCCGAAGAACCTCGTCTTGCAGAGCGGTCACATCTGGTTCTCGCACACGATCCATCACCAGGGCAAGGCCGCGGTGCAATGGCACCAGATCAAGTCCGACGGCACAATCGTCCAGACCGGATTGCTCAGCGACCCGAAGTCCAACTACATTCAGACGACGATCGCGGTGAACAAGAACCAGGACGTGCTCGTCGGTTTCCAAGAGACCAACGAGAACATGTTCATCAGCCCGCGCCTGGTGTTCCGCCGCGTCGGCGACCCGAAGGGTACGATGCGCAAGATGATCAGGCTCGGCGAAGGCAAGGCCGCCACGAAAGGCACGTCGTGGGGTGACTACAGCGGTAGCGTAATCGACGGCGACAATCTGCTCGATCTCTGGACGATCCAGAGCATCACGGATGCGGGAGGCAAGGGTGACACGGTCATCGTCCGTGTGCCGTTCGAAGAGTCGAAGAAGTAACGATGGCAGCGGCGTCGAGCCCATCCATCCGCCTCGGTGCATTGTCGTTTGGATCGCGTGCGTCGGGATCGTCGAGCTGCTTGCGTCGGGCGCGGGGAAACAGCGAAATGATCCCGGAACCGATCGGCAGCATGTTCTCGGTGCGCACGATCAGGAACGCATAGACCTTGGGCAAGGGCGGGATCACCACGACGCCGTCCTCGGTCCGATTGTGCCAGGACCCGACTGCCGCCAACGTTGACGTCCGGAGAATCGGTCTGGTGGTACGGAATATGTGGCATTTGCGTCAGCTCGCCGCATCATTTCCATCCAGTGTTCGATCGTTGTGACCTTCCGTGTTCGCGTTGTCCTCGACCTGGTGACCGGCGTGCCGACTTGAACCTGATCGTTTGGTCAGTGGGAGCACCATGACCCATTCGCTGCATCATGGATCACCTCGATCCTGGGCCGGATTCGGCGCTGGCCTACTGACCGTGCTTCCTTTCGTGGCGACCGATGCACAAGCACAAGTGAAGTCGATCCCGGCGGACGCGTTTGTCGTGCCCGAGGGCATGGAGGTGAGCGTGTGGGCCCGTAGCCCGATGTTCTTCAATCCGTCCAATATCGACATCGACGCGGAGGGTCGGGTGTGGGTAGCCGAGGCCGTCAACTACCGGGCCTTCAAACAGCACCGCAAGTCCAGCCGCTGGCACGAGAAGGGCGACCGCATCGTTGTCCTCTCGGACACCACTGGCGCTGGCGAGGCGGACAAGACCCACGTGTTCGTTCAAGACGAGGATCTGATCGCGCCGCTGGGTATCGCCGTCATCGGCAATCGGGTGCTGGTTTCCTGTTCGCCCAACCTGCTGATGTACACCGACGTCGATGGCGATCGGGTCTTCGATCCCAAGGTCGACCGGAAGTCGGTATTCCTGACCGGGTTTGGTGGCGAGGACCATGATCACAGCTTGCACGCCTTGGTCGCTGGCCCGGACGGTCGCTGGTTGTTCAACGCCGGCAACGCCGGGCCGCACATCGTCGAAGACCGCTCGGGTTGGACGCTCCGCGCCAGCGGCCTTTACAGAGGAGGCGGCCGCGGCCTCCGCAAGAACACACCGGGCCTGAAGTCCGATGACGGGCGTGTGTATGTCGGCGGTCTGGCCATGACGATTCGCCCGGACGGGCACGGTCTGGAGGTCTTTGCCCACAACTTCCGCAACAACTTCGAGACCTGTCGCGATTCGTTCGGCGACGTGTTCCAGAACGACAATGACGACCAGGTGCTCACCTGCCGAACGACTTGGTTGATGCGGCACGCCAATGCCGGCTACGCCTCGGCCGACGGCAAGCGCACCTGGGGAGCCGACAGACGCCCCGGGCAGTCGACACCCACCGCCCACTGGCACCAGGATGACCCTGGCGTGATCCCCGATGGCGACGTCTACGGGGCCGGCTCGCCAACGGGCATGGCGGTGTACGAAGGCGACCTGTTCGGCAACAAGTACCGCGGCATGGTGATGAGCTGCGAAGCAGGCCGTAACGTCGTGTTCGGATACCACCAAACCGGTCGGGGCGCCGGAATCGAGATCAAGCGGTTCTCGCTGATCGATTCGGGCACAGCGGATGACCGCGATTACAAGTGGGCCAAGCGACTCGAGGACGCCCGCAAGTGGTTTCGACCCTCGGATGTGGCGACCGGCCCGGACGGCGCCATCTATGTGGCTGACTGGTTCGATCCGGTCGTCGGTGGACATGCCATGGATGATCGCGTCGCCAGCGGAACGATCTACCGCATCGCCCCAAGGGGCTGGGCAGGCAAGAAGCTGCCCGTGCCCGCGATCGACCTGTCGACCACCGCCGGCCAGATCCAGGCGCTGCGCAGCCCCGCACCCAACGTTCGCTTTGTCGGGTTCGAGAAACTCGAGGCGCAAAAACAATCGGCACTGCCCGCCGTCGCCAAGCTGCTGGACGATCCAAACCCCTACGTCGCGGCCCGCGCCGTGTGGTTGATGGCTCAACTGGGCGAGGCCGGCAAGAAGGCAGTTCGAACGTTGTTTGCGAGTCCCGATCCGCGGGTGCGAATCGTGGCTGCCCGAGCACTGCTGCGCGCCGGGGCAAAGACCGAGGCAGTGGTCGATGCTCTGGTGGACGATCCCTCTGCAGCGGTGCGGCGTGAGGTGAGCCTGATTCTGCGCGACATGCCCCTGGCCGCTGCCTGGCCGTATCTGCTGATCCTGTCCGAAGGCTACAAGACACCCGACCGCTGGTATCTCGAAGCATTCGGGACCGGTTGCGAACACAAGGAGGACGTGATCGCGGCGGCGTTGCTGGAGCGCGTTTCGAACACACCGCCGCCGAAGTGGAACCCGCTGTTCGCCGATCTGATCTGGCGATTGCATGCACCATGTTCGATCGGCCCAGTCAAGACGCGGGCGATGGCCGCGGCGTTGGCGATGCCCCTGCGCCGCCAGGCCATCGACACGCTGGCTTTTACCCAAGACGCCGCCGCCGCCGCGGCCATGACGCAGATCGCTCGCACCGGCCCGGAAGACCTGCGCCCGTATGCTGCGTGGTGGCTGGAGTTTCGCCGCCACAACGATTGGCGTCCCTTCGTCGGCGACAACACCCCTACCTCCGTCGGCTCGATTGGATCGGGTGGCGCCGCACTCCCGGGCCCGGCGCGATACGACAGCGGCCTGGTCAAGAAGGGCCGTGTGGTCGATATCGACGTGGACATCACCGGGGCCAAGACCCTTCACCTGGTCGTCACGGATGCGGGCAACGGCCGCAGTTGTGAGTGGGCCGACTGGATTTCTCCGACGCTGATCGGTCCCAAAGGCGAGACGTCATTGGTGCGATTGCCATGGACGCGAGCCAGGTCTGGCTGGGGCAGTGTCCAGGTCAACAAGAGCTGCATGGGAACGCCGCTGCGCGTCGCCGGCGAAGCGATCGGCAAGGGCATCGGCACGCACTCACCTTCGGTTGTCGTCTACGACATCGCCGGCAAGGGATTCAGACGGCTCACCGCCAGGGCAGGCCTGGACAACGGCTCCAAGACACTCGGCGGGACCGATCATCCCGGTGGCGGCGATACGGCCAGTGTCGTGTTCCAGATCTACCACGACCGCCCGACGCCCACCGAACGCGCTCTCGTCCATCAAGAAATCCTGCTGGACGCCAGGGCTTCAGACGACGAGCGGCTGAGCGCCGGTCGAGCGATGGCCTACACCGTCGTCGGCGGCCGCCTGCTGGTGGCGTTGGCTCAGCAGGAGAGACTGCCCGACATGTTGCGGAAGGAGTTGGCCGAACCCATTCTTGCAAACCCGGACCTGACGGTGCGTACCACCGCGAGTGCCTACTTCAAGCGCCCCGGCGCTGTTGCCCTGCCGCCCGTCGACACGCTGGTCAAACTCGTCGGTGACGCGAGCCGTGGCAAGACCTTGTTCTCCGGCCGGGGCGCTTGCGTTGCCTGTCACCGCGCCGAGGGAAAAGGCGGACAGATCGGCCCCGACCTGTTTGGTATCGGCGCGCGCTACGGTCGCAAGGTGCTGATCGACGCGATGCTCAATCCTTCGGCCGCCATCGCCTTTGGTTTTGAAACGACGGTGGTTCGGAAGAAGGATGGCAAGATCGTCAGCGGCTTCCTCCTGGGTGACGGCGAGATGGTCCTGATCAGGGACACCGCCGGCAAGCAGCACGTGATCGAGAGTCGGCACATCGCCACGCGACGGAAGCTCGAGACATCCGTCATGCCGTCGGTGGCGAACCTGGGACTGACCGCTCAACAGATCGCGGACCTGACCCAGTACTTGACTACCTTGAAGAACACGAAGCGAAAGAACCCATGAGTGCTTCCCACCCTCCGACCCGACGCACTGTCCTGGGCTACGGAGCGGCGGCGGCGGCACTCGCCCCGTTGGGCTGCTGGGCCATCGACACCGAATCAAGCCAGCCCAAGCTCCGCTTCGGTATCTGCGACTGGCACACCGGCGCGGGGCAGAGCACGAAGTCGTTCGAGTTCGCCCGAGAGATCGGCGTTGAGGGGGTGCAGGTAACCTTCGGCAAGCCCGGGGACAAGCTCGATCTGCGCCAGCCCAGAGCGCGCAAGGCATACGCGAAGGTGGTCAGGAAGACCGGCGTCGGGTTCTCCTCACTGGCCATGGGGGTCCTCAACAGCGTGCCCTATTCGAGCGATCCGAACGCCGAGAAGTGGGTCATCGAATGCGTCGAAACGATGGCTACGATGAAGAAGGAAGCCGCCGCCATGGACGATCCAGTGCTGGCGGCCAAGATGGCACCATCCGTCGTCCTGTTGGCGTTCTTTGGTCGCGGCGATATCAAAGGCAAGCCAGCCCTCATGGCCAGGACGGTCGAGCGACTCAAGAAGGTCGCACCGGCGGCGGAAGAGGCCGGTGTCATCCTGGGACTGGAAACCTGGCTGAATGCCAGGGACCACCTCAGGATCCTGAGAGCCGTTGGCTCACCGGCTGTTCAGGTCTACTACGACACGGCCAACATGACGAAGATGGGCTACGACATCCACGCGGAGATCAAGTCGCTCGGGAAACGTATCTGCCAGGTTCACGCCAAGGAAAACGGCTTCCTGCTCGGCCAGGGCAAGGTCGACTTCCCCAAGCTCAAGAAGACGCTGCAGGGGATCGGCTACGACGACTGGCTGGTGATCGAATCGTCACTGCCGCGCCGCGTAGACCGCCTTGCCGCCCACACCTTGAACGCCAGCTACTTGAAGAAGACCTTCAGGGAACAGAAGAAGTAGTCAAGGCGCACTGGCTCGGTTCGATCACTTCCACCGGAAGGTCTGGTGCTCGGATGGTGTCGCCAGACGAAGGCAATGGAGAGCTGCGGGAAGGGTGAAGAGGAGTCGCGCGTGGATTCAGGAGCAGGTTGTGCTCCGCGCGTAATCGACCATCGCCCGAACGTTGTCCAGCGGGGTGTCGCGAGGTATCTCGCACCCGGCACCGACGACGTACCGCGGGCCCGCCTGCTGATGACAGCGGGCGATCGCTGCGGTCACCGCCTCTCGAGTGCTGTTTCGCAACGCCTCGACCGGGTCGATGTTGCCCAGCAGGACCTGGTCTTCGCCCATCGCCTCCCGCGCGGTGGTCAGCTCCGTCAGGTGGTCCAGATCGACGATCTCACAGCCGAGTCGGCCCATGGACCCGACGAGTGGATTCGTTCTGCCACAGATATGCAGCCGCACCATGGCACCCGTCGTCTGGATCCCCTCGACCAGCCGCTTCTCGTAGGGCCACACGAACTCGTCGTAGAACTGTGGCCCGATCAGCGACGCCGCCGCGTCGCCGATCCCGATGATGTCCGCCCCCGCATCGACCTGGGCGCGGGCGTAGCGCAGGGCGAGTTCGACGACGAACTCGGACAGGTCGTGGACGAACGCGGGGTCATCGTAAAGGTCGAGCAGGAGCGCGCCGAGGCCGCGCAGGTCGGCGCCTTCGGCATACGGTCCCTCCACCCACCCCATCACCGCCTTGTCGCTGCCGACCTGCTCCTTCATCAGTCGCAGGGACTCGACGGCGGAGTGCATCCTGCCGCCGCCCAGCGGGTCAGGCATCCGAAGACTCATCAGCCTGGTTTTCTCGGCCAGCAGGGCGTCGCTCTCGACGATGGCGGCGGGCTGGTCCTCGAAGAACTGCACCCGCGCACCACAGTCAGCGGCCTCCCGGGCCGGGTCCGACATGTTGGAGACGATGTCGAAGTCGAACGCCTCCGCCGTGCGAACCTGCGCTTGGGCCAGTACGCGGGGGTCCTCGACATAGCGCCCGTAGGGGACGCCGATCTGCTCGGCGCAGAACATCATGACCACCGGCATCACGGCCAGCCGATCTGTCGGTTCTCCCTTCGCCAGGGCGAGAACCCTCTCGCGACCGTTCATCTCGACGCCTCCCGATGCATCGTGTCGATCACGTTCCGGAAGGCGCCGATGTGTGCTGGGGTCGTGCCGCAGCAGCCGCCGAGAATGGCGACGCCGGCCGCGAGGAGTTCGGGGATCTGGCCGGCCATCGATGCGGGAGTTTCACGGTAGACAACCGTCGAGCCCTCGAGCTCCGCTTGCCCAGCGTTGATCTGTGCCATCGTCGGCAGGTCGACGATCTCACGATAGGTCGAGATCGCCCGGGCAGCCTCGTGAGCGTTGACGCGGGCACCGCAGTTGATCGCCAACACATCGGCGCCGGCGTCACGCAGGCAGGCCGCCCCCTGTGTCGGGTCGACACCCATCATCGTGCGAAGTTCGCTGCCATCTCGCGTCAGGTCGTAGGCGAGCGAGCCGATCACGACCTTTGCACCTGCTGTGCGAGCGGCCGCGATGGCGAGACCGAGTTCCTCGAGACTGGTCTGTGTTTCGATCGCGATCGCATCCACGCCGGCGTCCACCAGAGCCTCGGCTTGCTCGACAAAGGCAGCCCGGACCTGCTCGGGCGCGAACTCGCCGAGCGGCGCCAGGAGCCCACCGAAGGGACCGATGTCCCCCAGCACGAAGCCTGGCTTCTCGCTCAACGCGCGGCGTGCGACTGCCACCGCCTGCTCATTGATCTCGCGCACACGATCGCCGAGACCGTGGCGCTCGAGCGCCAGGCGGCTGGCACCGAAGCTGTTGGTGAGCAGGCAGTCCGCTCCGGCTGCAACGTACCTGCGGTGGATCCCGAAGACGGTATCGGGTTGCGTGAGGTTCCATGCCTCACCACAGCCTCCGGGTTCGAGACCCGCGGCCTGGAGTTCGGTGCCCATCGCACCGTCGCACAGCAGCACGCTCCGATTCAGTTCTTCGAGCAATTGCACCACGGGTTCAGCTCGCACGGGAATTGCAACGCAGGCAGTCGCCGTTGCATGAGTGGCCACCGTGGGCGGCCCAGAATTTGGCCGGCTCGATCCGGTACCCGAACCTTGCCACACCGGCGACCGCGATCGACGAACGCAGCGGCGTGAGGCATGAGCTCGGATCGAGCAGCAGCGGTCCGCGATCGTGGAGAAGTCCGAAGAGAATCGCCTGGTCGTGGAGTTGCCAGCCGAGGTAGCCAGGCGCGTATGGCGGCAAGAGTTGGTGGTGTGCGGCGAGTTCTTCCTCGCGCAGGAGTTCGCTGACGCTGACGCCGTAGGCGGCGAGGAATCCGGCCGCGTCGGGCCGCCGAGTCGCCTGTAGTCTGTCGATCTCGATGTCGACTTCGATCCCGGCACTCACGGCGACGAGCTGGACCGCGGACACGTCGGCTGTGGCGAAACCGCGGGCGAGCACGGCGCTATTCAGCGTCGCCGTGGGATCGAGATGGACCCGGTCCGGCTCGATTCGCATCACGGCCAACTCCTCGACGGTGCGCCAGGGCCGGCCGTGGGCGGCGTACCAGTCCGCTGCCCCGGCGACGAGGTCGAGCCACGCGGTCGATGGTCGCACATCGTCGGGTACGCCGAGTTTCTGTAGGATGCGTCGAGTCGACACGAGCGGTGCGTGTGTGATCAGGGACATGTGATCCGAGTCATGCGGTCAGAGTCATACGGTCAGTCACCGTGCAGCGGGCGGAAGAGACAGCCTTCGGCGAACAGGTCGAAGAAGTCCGGGTCGGTTTCGAGATTCACGTGCTCGATGCCCTCGACAAGCATCGCGAGCCGGTGGTTCTCGCCGGGTGTGGACAGCAAGGCGGCGGCGCCTTCGATCGCGGTGTTGCCGAGGCGCTTGATTCTGTCAGCCGTCAGCTCGGAGATCAAGCCGATCCGCATCGCAGCACCTGGGTCGAGGTGGTGGCCGAAGGCGCCGCAGAGGAACACAGTATCGAGGTCGCGGAGCCTGATGCCGAGCTGTTTCGCGACGATCTGCAGGCCAGCTGCGTGGGCTGACTTGGCCTGGGCAAGCTCGGCGACGTCACGTTCGGTGAGGAATACGGTTTCGTCCACGTCGAGGTAGATGCGGTTGCTGCCATCCACGAACCTGCCCAGCTCGTTCATCAGACCCGACTCGAGAAAGACCGCTACCGCTGCGATGAGTCCTGATCCGCAGATGCCCGTAGCCCGCGCGTCGCCCAGCACATCGCAGTCGAACAGGCCGTCCGCGGTGCGCCGCACATTCGCGATCGCGCCGTCGAAGGCCGGCATGCCACAGGTGATGCCACCGCCTTCAAAGGCCGGCCCGGCCGGGCATGAGGCCGCGAGGATGCGATCGCCGTGCGCGACGACCAACTCCGTGTTGGTGCCGATGTCCAGCAGAGCGCGTGGCCGATCATGGTGGGCGAGATCGGCGACGAGCAGGCTCGCCGCTGCATCGCTGCCGACGTGCCCACCGATCTGTGCGGGCGAGAACACACGGGCCTCAGGGTGTAGGCCGAGATCGAGGCCGGCGCCGAAACCGCGACCGAGGCTCGAGGTGTTCGCGTCGAGTTGTATCGACTCGCGGTCGGCGGTGAGTGACCGATATGGCCGCTGGCCGAGCCCTGCGACATCGAGGCCAAAAAAGAGGTCGCGCATCGTCGGGTTGCCGACCACCACGACTCTGCGAATCTCCGTTGGGGTCCCGGAGAGTTCGCGGATCTCACGGCCGAGGAAGCCGAGCAGCGTCCGGCGAAGGAAGCCGCTGTCATCGCGGCCGTCGAAGGCGATGCGTGACATCACGTCGGCGCCGGCCACACACTGCGGGTTCTCGAAGGCACGAGCATCGACGACCTCGCCGGTAGCGAGTTCGATCAGCCGCAGCACGACACTCGTCGTGCCGATGTCGATCGCCAGCCCACGTCCGTTTGCGGTGGGATCGCCCGAGGCCGGGCGCTGCAAGTCGCCACAGGTCTCGATCCGCAGCCGGCGGTGCCGCAGGGTCCGGCAGCGAATGGCGGTCTTCGGATCCGTAACGCGGGCTCGGCAGGCCAGTCGGAAGGACTCTTGCAGCTGATCCTCTTCGATGGTCGGCGGCGAGAGGGCCAGGTGACCGTCATCAACCTGGACGAGACACTCACGGCACTTGCCGTTCTCTTGGCAGGCGTTGGGGATCGAGACGCCGGCGCGCCGCGCCAACTCGAAGAGCGTCGCGTCCGCCCTGAGCGGGACGCGATGCCCGTCGACTGTGAGTTCGGCGACCTCGAGCTTGACGGACACAATACTATCCGCCTGCTCTATTCTCTTTGCCGGCTCCGCCGGGATAGATCCTCTCGAACAGATCCACAGCGCGCGAGGCATCGTCGGCGTGGCCCGCGGCGCCGATTTGCTCGGCGTATTCGGCACTCACCGGCGCGCCTCCCACGCAGATACGCACATCGTGTAAACCCTCGGCGGCGGCAAAGGCGTCCACGACGGTCTTCATGTACGGCATCGTCGTCGTCAGGAGCGCACTCGCCCCGACGATTCCGGCGCCGTGCTCCCTCGCGGCAGCGATGAAGCTGTCCGCTGTCTGGTCCACGCCTATGTCGATCACCTCGAAACCAGCACCTTCGGCCAGCATGCGGACGAGGTTCTTCCCGATGTCGTGAAGGTCGCCCTTGACCGTGCCCAGGACGATCGTGCCCAGACGGGCCGCCCCACCCGATCCGCCGAGTTGGGGCTCTAGAATGGTCATCCCGGCCTTCATCGAGCGTGCGGCGATCAGCACCTGTGGCACGTAGATCACGTTGTTACGAAAGTCCTCACCGACGACCTTCATCCCCTTCACGAGCCCCTCCTGGAGAATTCGTTCCGCCGGCAAGCCCGCCGCGAGTGCCTGTTCCGTGAGAGCGACGACTGCCTCGCTCTCGCCTTGGTAGAGCGCTCGATTCAAGGGTGTCAAATCCACCATGCGAACTACCTTACGGTAGCGACACTTGCGTAGGAACTACGAACGGTGACCAGGGGGCTAGATGAGCATGAAGCCGCGACTGAAGATTCTCGAAGACGACCTCGTTGGCCGCATCATCGATGAGGCGATGGCGGTGCTCGCGCAGACCGGCGTGAGAGTCGAGGATGCCGTTGCTTTCTCGCGCCTGACCTCATCGAGTTCGTCGGAGTCGGCGGCTACTTTCGTATCTCGATGCCGAGAGGATCGCTGAATATTCCCCTCTTCGACCGCGTGTTCTGGCCCAACAGAATGAAGATCGACCGGTCGAGAAGAGGGCCGTACTGGATCGGCGGAATCGGGAGCGCCTGCGTCCCGAGTTTCGGCGACACGGCCCAGAGCGCGTTCGTGTAGCCCGCGTACCAGGGACAGTTGACCAATTGGAGGCTGCGACCCTGGGCGATCTCGTGCTGGGCCACGGACGGATCCCAGCCGAACGAGAGGTTGATGGGGCGGATTAGAACGGGCCGTCTATCCCCCCTTCATCACAAGACTGAGGGAGCGGCGGTAGCGATCAGACTCAGGGGAGGCTCGCCGGACACTCGCGGGGGATGACGTCACGAGCGCAGCTCCTGGATGTGCCGACCGAGACAATTCTTCACCTCGGTGGACGCTTCTTCGTGGCGACTAGCTTTTGACCATCCTCGACAAGCCGTACCCTGAGCTGCGCGTAGTCGACGTTCTGAATCGCGCACCCCGCATCGATCGCCATGCAAGCAGCGGTGGCCGCGCTCTGCGACAAAACCATGAACACCGGCTCCATGCGGATCGAGCCAAACGCGATGTGGGTCGCGGACAGAGCCCAGGGGACGAACAGGTTTTCGCACTCGCTCGCCCGAGGCACGATCGCACGGTACGAGATCCCGTACGCCTTGCCTCGAATCGGCGACTGAATGTCGCCCTCGTTCTTCACCATCCCCTTGTGGACGAAGCGCTGCACGTTGTGGGAATCCATGGTATAGGCCCCCATGCCAACCGAATCCGCGACCTGCAACTCCCGCCGACAGTGCTTCTCGGTCATCACGAAGTCCGACTCCAGCCGACGGGCCTCGCGCACGTAGAGGTTGTAGGGCCAGTTGCCATTGTCCGGGAACTCGTCCCTCGCCAATCCCCACACCCCGATCCTCTTGCGCAGCGACTCGGGCACGCGGGGGTGATTCTGCAAGGTCCAGAGCAGGCCGAGTTGCCAGTAGCGATGCCTGGACGCCAGCGCTTCCCGCGCCTCGTGGCTCAGCGTCGCCCAGTTCCAATCGGGACCGTAGTTGCCGCCGATCCAATCACAGGAGATACCGCTGGCGTTGTTGCCGTCGGTCTTGTGATTGGGAACCATTGTCGTCTTGAAGAAGCGGCGCGTTTGCCCCGCCTTGATGGCGCGAAACAGGATCTCATAGTCGGCCGAGTCATAGGTCCGAGGCTTGCGGATCGCGACGCGGTTCGACGCGACGTTCGTCAGGACCATCCGATAGCAGTACGCCTGAAGGCGCTTGTCTGCCGTACCGACTCCACCACCCATGTCCGCATTGACGCCCGGCAACAGCCCGCTCGACGCATCACCCTCGATCACGTAGGGATCGATTCCATTCGGCAACTGATTGCCTCGTCGCGGACCGGTGATCCCGTTCCCCCGCTCGTCGTAGCGGGCGTTCGCTTCCCTCCCCATGCGAAACGACACGCCGGCTGCCGCCATCAGGTCGCCTTCGTAGGACGCGTCGATGAACATCTCACCCCGCACGAGGACGCCGCCTTCCAGACGGATGCCGACGATGCGAGCCCCCGACTTCGTGACGCCTCGAGCGAGATCGAGACGCCCCTCGATCACTTTCACGCCCGCCTCCTTCACCATGGCGTCGAACACGGCCTCGGCGACCTTCGGCTCGAAGGTCGAGGCGAGTTCCGTCTTGGGGTTGAGGGCCGGCGCTCCCTGGCCTCGGTTGCGAAACTTCACGCGCGACTCCTGCACCCAGGCATCATCGCGCTGATAGTGCTGATACACCCGGTGGTAAAACTCTTGCGAGAGCCCGCCGAGAATCGACGTGTTGCCGATATCCGTCCAGCCGAGCCCGCTGCTGGTGAGTCCGCCGAGGTGGCCATATTGGGAGATCAAGACCACCTTCTTGCCCATCCGGGCGGCTTGCACCGCCGCAATCACTCCCCCAGAGGCGTCGCCGTAAACCACGACATCCATCTCGTGTGATTCGGGCTGGAGAACGGGCAGCAATCCGCCGAGCGCCAGGAGGATCGCGCTGAAAAAGGTCTTCATACCGTGAGTCTCTCCTGAGCTGCGTCTGTCGGCAATAGCGGCACAATTTCTACCAGGTCACCAGGCCGCAGTGAGGAGTCTTGCTGACACCGCCTCTGCATCGCACGCGCTTGCCGTCACAGCGTAGTGGTAGTCGAGTGACCAATAAGTCGATCACTTGAGGATCCCCGGCCACTCCTTGTCGTGTCTCGCGATGAATCGTTCGACGTAATCCTTCTTGCGTTGCGGGAACGGGTTTCCCTCAATCGACTGCATCCAGAGCTCCACCATTGTGGGGGGGGGGTGACTCGTTGCAGTCTTGTTGGAGTGTTTGAATGGCGAACTGGCATGGTGTCGCCGTTGCAGCAGGGGGTATCCCAATATGCGGTGAGTGGGAATAGTTGCGCAGGGACGGTACACGTGTTTTGGAGATGCCGACAGCAACGAGCCGGCGCAAACATCGGACTGTTCCACACGGTGGAAAGGAAATTGGACGAGCCAACCTGCATCGCGGTTGGTACACAGACCCGACAGCGCGACATGATACCCTCGAGGATCCCTGGGAGCGCCCATCGGGAACGCCTACCCACCGGCCACCGTCCTCGGCGACGAGGCCTGCCTTTTCGGAGAACTCACCTCATGAAAACCCACTCAGCAAAGCGGACCGGGTCCGCGGTCACTTTCGCCACGGCAGCGTTGGCCGCACTCGGCCTGACCATCGCCGCCGTCCCGGCTCAAGCCAAGATCACCTGGATAACAGTCAACGACCTCGTCGACGAGACGGATGTCATCACCGCCGGCAAGTTGTGCATCGCGGTCAACCTGGGCCCGGAACCGTGTGCGACCGTCGTCAACGGCGTGCACTTCCAGGCCGATCGTGGCCACTGGAACAAGAAGGTCATGACGAAAGGAGGCCCGGTGACGAATGGCGTCATGTACTGGCCCGACTTCACGAGCGGTGGCTACAGGGTCAAGATGCCGTGGCAAAGAGCGAACGGAATGGGTAATGGCGTCACGCCTAACGCCGCCTACAACCTAGGTCTCAGCACTGGGAAGCACGTACGGCCAGGCAATCACTCCCGGGTCAACACGATCTCGGGGTTGACGCCCGGGAACACCTATCAGATCCAGCTCTGGTGCGCCCACAGTTCCGCCAAGCTCGTCGAATGGGATGACGGCAATGGCGGTCGAGAGGGCAAGGGTGGCATCTTCATGACCACAGGCAATGCCATGAAGGGTCAGGTTGCGACCGGCGTCTTCGTGGCCGCAGCGGGCGGGACCCAGACGTTCACCTGTTGGGATCAGGATGCGGACCCGAACACGACTCCCCCGCTCAAGGCGACCTGGGGCTTGCTCAACATGCTGCAGGTGCGCGACGTCTCCAGTACGCCACGCGCGGCAAGTGCGACGCACTACGGATTGGGCACGAAGGGAACACCGAGAGGGGGTCGAAACGGTCAGTACGGCGGGACGAGCTGCGCGCCGGCCATCAGCCTCACGGGTCATCCCGTGCTGGGTAGCAAGGTCTCGTTCACGGCCGAGAATTCATCGGGCGCACCCAGTTCCGCCATGGTTCTGATCGGTGTGAGCGCGAGCTCGCTGATCTTCCTCCAGGGAGAGCTGCTCGTGCTCCCGATTATCACCCTGCCGGTTCCCATGCCATTCACCATCGGGACGGCGATGCCATTCACCCAAGACCACGAGCTTCAAATGCCGATGACCATGCCCGCGACGCCGGTCACCGTGTACGTCCAGGTGCTGCAGCTCGACGCGAAGGCGGCGGGCGGGGTCTCCTTTACCGCGGGCCTGAGGATCGAAGTCGGAACCTAACCCGGCGACCTCCCCAAAAGTCCGCCCTCCGGTGAACAGCCGGAGGGCGGTTGCGTTACAGTCGTCAAAGAGCCTTTCGCTCTTCCGGACGGTTATGTCGTGCAGCAGGCTAAGAACATATTACTTTGAACCGAGCCAAGCTGGGTGACTTCAATGGCTATGCGCACTATTCGGCAGCTTGGATCGTCTATCCCCCCCATGCGCCGCTTCTTCCTGGCCTCGCTCACATTGGTTGCCGGGAGTTGGGTGATAGAGGGGCGCGAATCGCGGTGGAACGCCTCGATCAAGCGGGCGCTGAGTGCGGCTTGACGGCGAGTCGCGAGTGGGGGAACGTGGCCGGGTGGGTTCCGGGTGTCTGGGACGGTTCTTGAAACGCCTATCCGCCGCCCGAGGTGTCGTGATGCGAACGTGGATCGGACTGTTGACGGTTAGCTTGCTGTGGCTGCTGAGCCACGCCACCCCGTGGACCCACGAATCGGAGCCGTCTGCCAATTCGGTGTGGACGTTCTATTCGGCGTCGGGCCAGGTGGGATGGGCGTGGGTCGAGTTCAGCGGCCCGAACCCGCAAGAGACACACGGAACCACGGCGATCGACGCGCTGCATGCGTGGGTCGAAGAGGAACGGAACATGTGGGGGTTTTCCTTCCACTCACGGCAGAACGGAGAGACACGAAGTCCCCACACCGAACTCGACAGCATCGACCGATACGAAGCCCGCATCGGCTGGGGCCTGATCGTGGTGGTCTGCTTGCTGGGCACCTGCTGGAAGATCTTCCTACGCAACTGGCGGGCGGCAACTCGATGCTGACCGGCCCGGCCCAGGGTTCTTGCCTGACGGGGGTAAACACTGGCTTGGGGGTTAGGGTTGAATCGGTTTCGTCGAAAATCCGGGGTCATCCTTCCTACCCTCCGTGGGCGTGGCGCAAGTACTCTCTAGCGCTGTCCGAGTGCTAACTGCTTCTGAAGGCGAGCCCGGAGTTTCTCGACGACAGTTGGGTTCGCCTTGGCGATGTTCTTGGTTTCCGCAGTCGCGGCGCCGTGGTCGTAGAGTTCCTCGGACCCGTCGGCGTACCGAATGTAGCGCCAGCGCTCGGTGCGGAGGCTAGCGTTGCCGGGGTTGAAGAGGGTGACAACGCTTCGGTCCGTGGCCAGTTTTGGATTGCGAAGAAGCGGCAGGAGGGATTCGCCGCCGAGGTCCTTGGGGGCGTCCACCCCGCACAGGGCAGTCAACGTCGGATACATGTCGATGAGACTCACGGTTCGATCGCAGCGCGAGCCGCCAGGGGCGAAGCGGCTTGCGAGATTTTTGGGCGGGACGATGATCAGAGGGACGCGGGTGGAGCGTTCCCAGCCGGTCCACTTCCCCCAGTGTTGCTTCTCGCCGAGATGCCAACCGTGATCGGACCAGAGGACGATCACCGTATTGTCACCCAGCTTCGACTTGTCCAGGGCATCGAGGAGCCGACCGATCTGGTGGTCCACGAAGCTGGTGCAGGCGAGGTAGGCCTCGACGGCGGCGCGCCACTGCTTGTGCTTCAACACCGTCGCGTGGCTGCCGGCGGTGACTGCCTTGAGCGCCCAGTTTCGGGCGGCGGGGCCAAGGTCGTCTAGGTCGTCGAGTGCGATCGGCGGCAAGCTGGCGGGCGCATCGACAAAGCGCTGGAAGTACTTCTTCGGCGCCCAGAGGGGAATGTGTGGCCGGTAGTAGCCGACGCCGAGAAAGCGGGGTGCGTCTGACTTCTCGCCGAGTTTCTGAATCGCCCAGTCAGTGATCTGGGTGTCGCCCATGCTGGCGTCGGGGACGTCCATCGGACCCCAGTCGAAGGACTCACCGCCCTTTTCGGTTGGCTTCCGGTCCGACGGCATGCGATTGAGCGGGAGGATGACCTGGTTGCCCTGGATGTCGGTCGCGACGTGGCGTGGGTTGTCGGTCCCTTTCGAGGGCAGTTCGGATTTCTTGTAGTTCACGGCCTTCTTGGTGAACGGACTCCAACGCTGGCTGACGCTGAAGTACTCGCCGAACATCTTTCGCCCGCTCGATCCGCCGTGCACCATCTTGCCGGTGCCCAAGGTGCGGTAGCCGGCCCGGGCGAAGGCCTTGGGGAGGTGTAAGATCTTTGGGTGGAGCTTCAGCAGCCCAGAGCTGCCGTTGGCCCAGACGCCGGTGACGTTGGGCATTTTCCCGCTGAAGACAGCGGCCCGCGAGGGCCTGCAGGATGGGGCGGCGCAGTGGGCGTTGGTGAACAGGATGCCGCGTGCGGCCAGCCGGTCGATGTTCGGCGTCAACGCCTGGGGATGTCCCTCGAGGCACCCGACCCAGTCGTTTAGATCATCCACAGCGATGAACAGGACGTTCGGCCGGTCTTTGGACTGGCAGAGCGCGGCTGGTCCCAGCGCCGCGCACAGGGCCAGCGTAGGGGCGAAGATGTAAGCGGCTCTCATCTGCGCTTCAACCTCCGCTGAAGCTGGGCCATGAGCTGCGCGACCAGCTTCGGGTTCGCCTCGGCGATGTTCTTGGTTTCGCCTGCTGCTGTGCTGTGGTCGTACAGTTCGACGTGTCCCGCCCTGTGGTCACGACGCAGCCGCAGCGGTCGCACAACAGCGTCAGGCTTCACTTCGTCGTGCATCACTTGGTCACGCACCAATTCGTCATCCTGCACCTGGGCGACCCTCGCGAGTGCGTCCACGTTCGATCACATCTGAATACGCGAACCGCCGGCTCCAGGACACCGCACTCGACAGCTATGTGACGTGCACGCGAAAAATAGTGTTCGCCACGATTGCTTACGCGTCTCAAGTCCTGTCCGCGGGTGATATAATCATGTTCACCAGACTAGACTTAGATCATGAAGAGAGAGCCGCATGCGGTCCTAATCTCACCCCGCCAGCGGGCCTCGAGTTTGCCTGGTGAAGGGACACCGTCCCGTTCGGACGGAACCTCGACCCGCGACAATGCGAGCCCAACCAGGCGCACGGTCCTTGGGTTCCTCGCCATCATCCTCAACGCTGCTCCGATTCTCAGCGGCGTCCCCCTGCTGCTGCGCGCTGGCCTTGCCCCGGTGAAAGATCGCCGGCCGAGTCGCTTCCGGCTCTGCAAGTTGAGCGAAGTACCCGCCAAGGGATCCACCGCGATCAAGCGATGCACCATCGGCTACCAGTACCGTCAAGACCCTCGCATCGTCAGTGTAGCCAAGACCGTCCCCGTCACACGGGACCCGTCCAGTTCCGCGGCAGGCCTTGTGAGCGCGGTGGTCTGTACCATCCTGATCGCCTTCCTCACCTCGAGTTGCCACGCGCTCCGCGTCGGTGAAGGACTTGGGCAGGCTCCTCCGCCCGTCGATATCGCCAGGTTCTTCGCCGACCAGCCAAACGGCCGCCTTTCCCTGCGCGCACAGGATCCGGGACTGAGCTATCAGTTCGATCCCTCGGAGAAGGACACCCGCTACGCGGGCGACGACAAGGAGATGCGCTTTCGCGAGGTGCTGATGACGCTTCGGCCGAGGTAGGTAAGATCGAGCAGGTGTCGTCCGAAGAACCGATCGAAGTCGACCCGGACACC
>PVBE010050011.1_pt1 | contig 18424 bp, 19 predicted proteins | sample 1631181 | NCBI WGS metagenome assembly PVBE01 (sample SAMN08397723, study PRJNA350692) | Marine metagenome, whole genome shotgun sequencing project. | isolation source: water | place: Pacific Ocean | collected 2012-04
CTAGAAGCACTAACAAGGTCTTCGAATATGCCTGCCATGAGGCGAATTATGCTCTGGAAGGCATTATGAAAGGGGCACGCTTGCTCGAGGCAGAATTTCGTGGCGAAGATCCGGGCGGCGTAGCCAACCCGACTCGCTAAACCCTGTGTAGCAACAGTTTAATTATTTACATAGCTGGAGAATACAATGTTCAAGCCAATCAATTTCAAAATCGGAGCAGCCATCCTGACTCTGAGTGGTCTCATCGTAGCCCTGAGCGGGCAGGTTGTGGCACACCATGCCTTCAGCGCTGAGTTCGACCCGAACCGGCCAGTAGTTCTGCGTGGACCGATCATCAGAGTCGAATGGGTGAATCCTCATACCTGGATTCATCTGGAGATCACTCTCGATGACGGCAGCAAGCAGGTCTGGATGGTCGAGGGCGGCACGCCAAACACACTGTTACGACGCGGTATGTCCCGTGAAACGATTAAACCCGGCACGGTCATCGTGGTGGATGGCTATCAGAGCAAGGATCGCAGTGCCCGGGCCAACGGGCGTGATGTGACTTTCGAAGATGGCAGGAAGTTTTTCCTGGGCTCGTCAGGTACCGGCGCGCCGAGCGACGGTCGCGATCCGTCCGACAGGTGATAATCAGTCGAACTCGCCTGGCACTGCCTTCAAGCTGAGCAGAGCTACAGGTCAGAGGGAAGGCGTCTGGGGAACATCCTCGACGCCTTCTTGCGTTATGAGTGGTACCAAGACAGGTGGCAACCGATGAGCAGCAAATCCCTGCAGTCAATCAATTGGCAAGAGATCGAACTCGAAACTGTAAATGAGAGTATGCAGCGTCGCATTGTGACCGGCGAGAATATCACCGTGGCTAGGATCTATTTCAAGGATGGTTTTACTGTTCCCATGCATAATCATCACAACGAGCAGATTACCCAGGTAATCAAAGGTCAGATGCGTTTCGTATTCGGTGGAGACGATCCCAAGGAAATGCTTCTCAATCCAGGAGATGTAGTTGTGATCCCACCAAATGTGCCACATCAGGCTACCTGCATAGGTGCAGTCGAGCAAACTGACATCTGGTCACCACGAAGAGAAGACTGGCTGGACGGAACGGACGATTATTTGCGCAGTTGATTTGCTAACACTCCCCTTACTTCTACTTTACGCCCTATTAAATTGCCACCCGTAGTGCTGCTTCTGCCATCTCACGAAGCTTAGCGCGTTGGATTTTCGTGCCATTAGGGCTGTTGGTAGTAGGAAACGTATCGAGGCTATGAAATGCAATCGGAACCTTGAAGGGAGCTAAGCTCCTGGAGCAGTGTAGCGCTAGTGTTTCGGCGTCTACCGCTGCGTCTGTAGCAGGGATTATGAAGGCATAGGGTTTCATTACTTCACCAACTCGGACAGCCACGACCTGCGCAGATTTGATTAGTGGATGGTCGAGAAGGTGACTTTCAATTTCAGCCGGGCTCACCAGAAAACCACCCAGCCTCAAAGTATCCCCCATGCGGGCTTCGAACACGAAGCTGTCTGCAGAAGTGGTGTATCCCAGGTCCCCTGAGCGAAGAAAACCATCTTCTGTCATTGCCTCGAGCGTGGCATCGGTATCGTTGAAGTATCCCATCATCAAACTCGGGCCCTTCAATTCCAGTTCACCGCTCTCGCCATGACCGAGCAGCTTGCCGGTTTCGGGATTGCGGACCCGCACTTGAGCCTGTTCGGACACCAGTTTACCCCCGGGTAAATATCGATCTTCTGCTGGTAGTGCAGAATCACGACGGGCAAATAGCGCCTGAACTTCACTCATGCCGTAAAGGCCAACTAATTTGAGCCCGCGAGCCTCTGCCTGTTGCGATACTTCTTGCGGAGCCATATTGAAAGCACCGTAGCCACAACAGATGAGCTTGGGCAAGGCTAATTTGCGGGGATCGGGCGCCAGCAATGCCATGACCATATCGTCAGTCGCACTGATATAGCGAACCTTATGAGTGTCGATCAGCTGGACCGCTTCCCCGGCGTCGAATGCGCTTTGTAGTACCGATGGCCGGGCACCCGCTATTGCCGCCGTCAACTGGTTGAATCCGAAGACTCCGCAAAACGGCAGTGTCTGCAGCAGGCTACCTGCGCCAACCATGCTTGCGAGGTTTTGCCAAACAGCCTGGGCGTGCCACGCAATTCCGGCCTGCCTGTGCAGTACCAACTTCGGCGCCCTAGTGGTGCCTGAAGTGGTGAAGATATTGCAGCCGACATCCGGGCCACTGTGGTCTCGAGCGTAGGGCTCAAAGGCAAGCAGTTCCTGGTAGGTGATCTGAGCCTTGCTGGAGAGCACGGCCGGCACTGCTTCTGCGCTGCCACCTTCCTGGTAGAGAATAACCGTCTCCAGACACTGCAGTGCATCGGTCGGAATTTCAGACAGGATCGCCAGAAAATCGATATTGCGAAATCCAGGCCATAGCACCATCGCCCTGGCACCGGAGCGAGCCACGATATCACTCACCTCCAAGCTTCGATAGCGTGTATTTACCGCTACCGCGATGGCACCCAATCTTATACAGGCGAGATAGATCACCAGATAGGCGATTGTATTAGGTAACCAGAATGCAACCCGATCACCGGGTTCGATACCGAGCCTCACCAGTGCTTGGGCTACCCGCAAGGAAAGTTCATTGAGTGCGGCATAATTGAGCTGTTCGGTGCCGTAGATGACCGCTAGCGCGTCGCCGAACTGTTCGACGTTTCGATCCATCAATGCAGACACTGTATTGCAATATTCATTGCTCATGTTGTATCAGAGCTTCCCATTTACATTAATACCCTCTAAGCCACTAAGTAGATCAACAAAGTGTACCGAATAATCGAGATCTGCATTTAACTTGTCAGTATGCTTCCGATACACTCATACTATGAGTGACCATTAAGCTTGTGTCACGAGAAGACTACCAGCTATAGCTGGCAATTTATTTTGGCGCTGAGGTGCCAGCAAATTATCAATGACAAATTCAGGCCAAAAAAACCCATCAACTGCCGAGACCAATACGCTATTTGCGGCGTACAATTCTGGTAATTTTCAGCGTTCGGAAAGCATCTGCAGGCAACTCGTGGAAAGCTATCCTGAATCCGGATTCATAGTGAACATGCTGGGAGTGATACAGGATGCAACCGGCAGAAGCACTGAGGCGATGCAAAGCTATGAGAAGGCGATCGAAGTAGAGCCGGGCTATGCGGATGCTTATAACAATACCGGCATTATTCTGAAGCGTCTTGGGAAGCACGCCGAAGCCCTTGCAAGATTCGAGAAGGCGGTCGAGATAGATCCGGATTACGGCGATGCCTGTAACAATCTGGGTGTCATGTTGCAGGAGTCTGGTGAGCACGACGCGGCTGCGCCGCACTTTGCAACGGCGATCAAACTTAATCCCAATGCCGCACTGTTTCACTTTAACCATGCAAATTCCCAACGCGCGCAAGGTAAACTGAAAGAGGCATTAAATAGTTTTGACAAGGCAATTGGTCTGAGACGTGATTTTTCTGAGGCTTACAATAATCGTGGCAACCTACTCGAAGACATGCTGCAATATGAAGAAGCTAGGAAGGGCTACTCCGACGCGATACGATTTAATCGGGATTACTCACTGGCTTACAGTAATCGTGGTCAGGTTCAGCAAAAACTCGCTCACTATGAGGGGGCTTTAGAGGATTTTAAACAGGCGATCAAGCTTGCTTCCCGGGATTCACCTGCTAGTGATCAAAATCTACAATTCAGGCTGCAGGTAAACGTGGGTGACCTGCTGCTCTTTTTCAGAAGATACGAAGAGGCAATTGCAGCCTATGATGAGGCGCTTAAGCTCGAGCCAGAGAGCCTGGATGTTGTCGCATTCAAAGGAAATCCAATTGCCGCACTCGGCAGGCTGGAAGAAGCATTGGTTCTCATTCAACAGGGTTTCGGTTTTATTGTCTTCGACAAAGATAGTGGAGTTTCGATTAAACATGGGTAAAGCATATGAAGCGAATTGAGATACAGGGATCGAGTCCACTTTTCATCGGTTGCTGGAAAATAGAGCCCGAGTCAATATGTGATGGGGTAGTCGAGTTTTTTGAGACGCACCAGTACAAACAGGAGGCTGGTCAATCCGCCGGCGGAGTCACCGTCGATGACAAGAATTCCACCGACATGACTATTCATCCTCGCGATCTGAAATTACCAGAGTATGAGCCAGTGAAGGCGTATATCGATATCTTGTACGAGTTTTTTAAGGATTACCTGGAACAGTTTCCTTTCTTAGCGTCAATAATGCCGCGCGCCGACGTAAGCTCTTTTAATATCCAGAAATATCTACCGGGAGGCCATTTCAAACTCGAACACTCCGAGCGAACTGCGATAATCAATTCACACCGAGTGCTCGTCTGGTTGACTTACCTGAATGATGTTGAGGATGGTGGTACCACAACATTCACCCACCAGAACCTGCAGGTACAACCAGAAAAAGGTAAGACGGTGATATGGCCGGCTGAATGGACCCATTCTCATACGGGCGATGTTCTAAATTCAGGCACCAAATACATATGTACCGGCTGGATGCACTTTCCACATGATGCCCGGTAGGCTATTTGCCTCTGTTTTCCTCGAAATACCAACAAATGAGCGGAAGCACAGTGAGGAGTTGCTCGGCAATTGCTCCTGCATTGCTCTAATAAGTGACATCCATGTCACGATGCATTGCTCAGGCAACGGGTTCCGGTACTAGTCGCTGGTCGATCAGATCCTCACTGAACTGCAGGTTCGCAAGATTCGCGTACAACTCACAGTCCTGCATCAGTTCGCGGTGAGTACCCTGGGCTATTAATTTCCCTGCTTCCAGTACCACAATTCTGTCGACATTTTTTACAGTTGCCAGGCGATGGGCAATGATCAGCGAAGTGCGGTCTTTCATCAGGCGTTCCAGAGCGTGCTGTACCTGCCGTTCGTTTTCGGCGTCCAGGGCGCTGGTCGCCTCATCTAACAGGAGAATCTCCGGGTCCTTCAAGATTGCCCGGGCGATAGCGATGCGCTGTTTTTGTCCTCCCGATAAACGAACGCCAGATTCACCCAAAAAGCTGTCGTATTGCTCAGGAAGCTCTTCGATGAATTCGCTGGCGTAGGCTGAAGCAGCGGCCTGCTTTACCGATGCTTCATCGGCCCCCGGTCGACCATAGCGGATGTTCTCCCAGACATTGCCGGTAAACATGGCAGGTTGCTGTGATACGATCGCGAGATGGCTGCGTAATTCGGCCGGGTCCAGGTCTCGAATATCGATGTCTTCCATTTTGATACAACCAGAGCTGGGATCGTAGAAGCGAAACAGCATGTCGAAGAGGGTCGATTTTCCGGATCCCGATGGTCCTACCAATGCGACACTCTCTCCAGGTTCAATAATCAGGTTGATGTTGTTAAGAGCCAGTGTTTCCTGGCGGGATGGGTAGGCAAAGCTGAGTTGCTCAATGCTCAATGCCCCGGATGGCTTGTCGGGTAGAGTCTTGGGATCGGCGGGCGCACTGATTTCATTTTCTGCATGCAGCAGGTCCATGAGGCGTTCCAGTGAACCGGCGGCACGTTGCAATTCGGCTATTACGCCGCTGATAGCCGCAACGGCCATTGCCACCATAACTGCGTAGACTATGAAGGCAGTTAGCTCGCCGGCAGACATGACGCCGTTAATTACATCCTGCCCTCCAACCCATATAAGGACAGCTATAGCGGTGAACACCAGTGTCATGACAGAGGTAATTAAAATGGCATTGGTCATCACGCGCTTAAGGGCTATGCTAAATGCATTTTCCACATGATCTGCAAACTCATCCCGGTCATGTTGCTGGTGGTTATAGGCTTGCACGGTCTTAATCTGCAGAATACTCTCGCCTACATAGGCCCCGACATTGGCTATCTGGTCCTGGGTGCTACGGGATAAACGCCTTACCCGGCGCCCGAAAAACATGATCGGTCCGATTACCAGGGGAATGCAGATCAACACTACGCTGGTCAGGCGAGGGTTGGTGATGAACAGGACAATGACTCCGCCAATCAGAATTAGCAGATTACGCAGGGCCACCGATGCTGACGAACCGATAACAGATTGGATCAACGTCGTGTCAGTAGTGATTCGGGACTGGATCTCACCGCTGAGATTGGCTTCGAAATAACCGGGGTGCAAACCGATAATGTGTGAGTACACAGCCTTGCGTAGGTCTGCCGTGACCCGTTCACCGAGCCATGACACCCAGTAAAACCGTGCAAAGCTACCTATTGCCTGCAGAATAGCAATAATCAGAAAGCCGATAATGGCCTGACCTAAGGAAGAAGTGGAGCTGGCTACAAAGCCCTGGTCGACAATTATGCGAACGTATTGCACCAGGGCAAGACTGAGACCCGCTGTAAAAACCAGCGCGATACCAGCCCAGGAAATTTGTTTCTTATAGGGCTTTAAAAATTGCAGAGCCCCAAGAAGTTGCGAATTGCGCTCATTACTCGGCATGGCAGCAATTTAGCAGCAGGCCACCGAAAAGCCAATTCCAGGAGTGCACAAGTAGACCAGGCGCACAGTCAGGCGAGCGCACACAGGGTTCCCACGCTTATGTAGATTAGCGAATCTGTATAGCGGCTCGCCCGGTTGATTTACTGCCTGGTACCGTTCACGGGAATCGCACCGAAGTCGCTGTCGAATTCTCCATCGAGGGAATCGCCCTCAACAGTTCCGGAAAAACTCAGGCTGAGGCTTTGACCGCCGGCATCGAAGTCGACATTGAAGGCAACGCTGTTGCCATCGAACATAATACCCTCAATTGCCTGATCACCCTGGTCGCTGCCCATTATTCCGGTGCCGTCGGCGTTTATCGTCCAGGTACCCCCTTGTTCACCGACGGGCGTAACAATGCTCACGTCCCATACGCCTACACCGGGACTGCCAGGTGCAGCACAGGATGCCAGCAGCGCCATTATTGCAACGCAAGACAAATTTCTGATTAGCTTTATCACTATTTTCTCCTCGAGTTCGAATTGAACGTTAGACTGATGGATATTACCCGTATTTTGCAGCTCATGAAATAGCCGCTTGCCATCGGCTCTGTATTGTCGGGGCAGCGGAGTGGAGAGACTGATGATTTCTCTTACAACCGAGTTAAAGACCCGGTGCATGTGCACAACCTTCATGCAGCCATATTGCTCCTGTTAAGAATAGAGCGCAGCAGCTTAAGCTCTCACTACCAGGGCCGGGATTTTCAACCGGCGGATGCCTATGGCAAGCTCATTCGGCCCACACTTGCCTGGAGCGGTACTGAATTGACTGACTACTGATCGGTACAGACCGCAGGATATCGTGGACTTACACCCCGATAGCTTCTATTCTTGAATTACTCAACTGGAGGGCCATCATATGAAACGCCTCACAATAACACTCCTGGCGATACTCTTTCTGCTGCCTGCCTCTGTGCTGGCGCAGCAGCAAGAAAACTACGATTACTGGCAGCACCAGCGGGAAATGGTGTCCAGAGGCCAGCAGGCGATCTTTATGTGCAATGGGCTGTTTACGTCCAATCGCACCCTCGAGCAGATTTTTGACAAGGAACTGGCTTTCTTCCGTGAGCCCATAGGCACCCCGCAAGGCGGCGACTATAAGGTTGACCGCAGTCGACGCGCCGTTGAAATAGGTGCAGCCGGCGCAGTACCGGTGATGCGGGCAGTCTTTCGCGAAGGCATAGGCTGCGTGATCTTGCCGCCGGATCAGGATCTCGATGATATCGACAGGCTTCCAGAATTGACGCTGCCTTACCCACCCGGAGATGCGGCAAGAATTCCCTGGCCTAATGGGGACCTGCTGGAAAACACGGGGCTGCCAACGGTCGTCGATGCGGATGCGCTGCAGGCTGCGTCCGACTGGGCATTCGACCGGGAATCCGAAGAGCAGGTCACCTTGAGCCTGCTGGTTGTCTACAACGGTGAGATCATTCACGAGCGCTATGCGCCGGGCTTCGATGTCACGACTCGCACTCGTACCTGGTCTACTGCCAAGAGTATCGCCGGGACACTCATCGGTATGCTGGTGGACGAGGGTAGGATGGCGCTGGATGAACCGCTTGGATTCGATTGGTATCCTTCTAACCGATCTCCGGAGACAGACCCACGTAATGAGATTACCCTGCGCCATGTGCTGAATATGTCCAGCGGACTGGAGACCATCGACAACCGGGGCCTTGAATATGCCACGGGATCCGGACTGTCCTACTGGGCGGGAGCGAGTTCGGTAGCTGGTGCCCGTAGCCGGGCATTGATTCGAGAGCCGGGCACTTACTGGGACTACGAGAATTACGACACATTGCTGGGCGTGTACGCCATGAAACTGGCGCTGGGTGGCGAAAAGGCCTACGCAGAGTTTCCAAGGAAAGCGCTGCTGGACAAGATCGGCATGCGTAACACGCTTGTCAGCACGGACCGCTTCGGCGATTTTGTACTTAGCAGTCAGGTCTATACCAATGCTCGCGACCTGGCACGCTTTGGCCTGCTCTACCTGCAGAACGGCGTATGGGATGGCGAGCGGTTAATCTCCGAGGATTGGATCGACTTCGTGCGCACCCCGGCACCGGCGACGGCCGACATAGGCGGGATATACGGTGGGCAGTGGTGGTTGGTACCCGAGGGCAGGGACGATGTCCCGGCAGATGCTTACTCGACATCCGGCAACCGAGGCCAATACACTGTCGTGGTACCGACACACGACATGGTTATCGTACGTCGCGGCCTCGATTATGGCCGGCAGGGATTCGACCGCTGGGGACTGGTCCGAGAAGTACTGAAGGCGGTCGACCAATAGCGCTTTTACAGAATTATTCGATCTACTGAAACTAGTCTGCCGCCGGATCTATTCAGAAAAGGCCTCCAGAACGCCTCGATGTGCCCTGCGATTGCGCCCGCCTGTGGTTCGGAGTATCCCAGTCGTGCTTTGGTTTACGCGGTTTTTGATCAGAAGTTCCTTAATCAGTTTTCTCTATAACCTTGGGAGTGCATTATAATGAATCGTGTAATAGTCAGTTGCGCCACTGCAATAGCAATGGGGTGGTCCTGTGGATTGCTAGCGCAGCAAGCTGATGCCGATGATGTGGAAAGCATCGATGCAATTCTAGCTGCAGTCTACGCAGTAATCAGTGGTGACGCCGGTGAGGCTCGTGACTGGAACTGCTTCCTATCCCTGTTTAGCGAGGGAGCGACACTAAGCGCGGTCGTGCAGGGCGATAGTGGAAAATTTGAGCGACTCATCATGACGCCAGAGAGTTACATCGAACAGAGCGGAAGCAACCTCGAGAGAGACGGATTTCACGAAGTCGAATTTCACAGAATTACCGAAGAGTTTGGTCAAATCGCTCACGCATTCAGTAGTTATGAATCGAGAAGAACGCAACGCGACAGCTCACTATTCGCACGCGGGATCAATTCCTTCCAGTTAATGCATGACGGTGAGCGGTGGTGGATTGTTTCTATCTATTGGCAGAGTGAAGGACCGGATAATATGATCCCAGCGAAATATGGGGGTTCCTAGATTCTTGAGCACGAATAATAAATTCAATAGACCAACTATGAGAATATTACCAATGAAAAAAACACTTAACGCTGTATCTATTTTAGTACTGCTGTTTGCCTTCGCCGGCGCTTCGTTGTCATACAGTGCCGACAATGACTGGGTAACACTGATCGATGGTACCGATGGCATGGAAAATTTTAATATTCTCGGCGATGCTAATTGGTCGGCGCAGATGAGTGCCATTCAGGCCACCGAAGGCAGTGGCGCCTCGTTTCTTGTTACCAAGCGTGATTACGGTGACTTTGTGGTGCGTGTAGAGTTCTGGGCCAGTGACAATGCCAACAGCGGAATATTCCTACGCTGCCAGGATTCATCGAATATCAATGACCGAAATTGTTATGAGGCCAATATTTTCGATCAGCGCTCGGATCCGGCTTATGGCACTGGCGGTATTGTGCACATAGCGCCGGTCGATGAACCCAGACCCAAGGCGGGTGATCGTTGGAATGTCTACAAGATGACGCTGCGCGGGGATCACCTGCTGGTGGAACTGAACGGCAAGACAACCGTCGATGTACGAGACAGCCAGTTCTCCAGTGGCCCGTTCGCCTTGCAATGGGGGCGGGGAGTCTTACGCTTTCGAAAAGTCGAAGTGATGGAGCTGTAGCGAAACAGCTGGTCGGAATCCCATGGCAAACCTCTTGCGGCGCCTGACACTAATAGCATTGGTATGCGCTTTGACTTACTTCTCCAGTGAGCCAAAGTGGATTACTGAGAGATCTTTTGGCAGGCTCGATGATGGTCGCGATGTGCGGATTTTCACCTTGAAAAATACCCAGGGAACCGAGCTCGAGATCATGGACCTGGGCGCCACCATAGTCAGTCTGAAAACCGCCGATGCCAACGGCAATCTGGCAGACATTACTACCGGATTCGATAATCCGCGCCAGTATCAGGCTGGGGCGGGTTACATGGGTGCATTGGTTGGCCGTTACGCGAATCGCATTGCCAATGGCAGCTTCTCACTCGACGGGCAGGAGTACTCATTGGCTGTCAATAACGGTGACAACGCCATCCACGGTGGCATCGTGGGATTCGATAAGAAGATCTGGGAAACCAGCTACGACTCGAACCAGAGTGAATCCACTCTTAGTCTTACCCTGATCAGCCCAGACGGGGAGGAAGGCTATCCGGGTACAGTCTCTGCCAGGGTGACGTATATCTTGAACGATCAGAATCAACTTGTTATCGACTATTCCGCAACCACGGATGCGGCTACTGTCATAAACCTGACCCAGCATGCCTACTTCAATCTGAACGGGCAGGGAGCAGGGTCCATCCTCGACCATAAAATCATGATTAATGCCGATCAGTACACTCCAGTCGACAGCAAGTCGATTCCTACCGGCGAGATCGCCTCGGTGACAGGAACGCCCCTGGATTTTCGTTCCGCAAAGCTAATCGGGCGAGACATCGATGACGATCATGAGCAGATGCAATTCGGTTCCGGTTTCGACCACAACTTTATCATCAATAATTCTGGAGCCGATGAAATCGCAATGGCGGCATCTGTTTTTTCACCCACTACCGGGCGCACGTTAACCGTCTACACCGACCAGCCCGGCATGCAGTTTTACACCGGCAATTTTCTAAATGGGAGTTTAGTCGGCAAGCAAGGTGCCGTGTACCAACGTCGTAATGCATTCTGCCTGGAAACGCAGCATTACCCGGATAGCCCGAATAAGCCAAATTTTCCTTCCACCGTTTTACGCCCCGGTGAAGAATACAAAACTCGTACGGTCTTTGAGTTTGGAGTGCGTAACTAATGATATTGGGTTGCTAGTCTAGGGATGAGTCATTGCTGTTTCTATAATTCTGGAGAATCCTCTGCTGCATTATCATCATCAGACTTATCTCCTAACAGCTTGCCGTAGTATTCCGCCAGCATGGACCATCCGTAACTCGTAGCGACTTCGCCGATAATTGGGCCAATCTCGTTTCCATCCATCAGCATTTCAGCGATATCCAGGCACATGTGCCAGCCCGCTGCCGACGGGGGAATCCATTCTGGATTTTCAACGGTCTGACGCAGTGTGAGTGTTGTGCCGGATTCGCTGGCAGCCAGCTCCCAACGCAACAGGCTTTCCCCCCAGGAATACTCCAATACTTCATTCGGAATAACTTCCTTTACTTCCGATTCATAAACTTCCGGCGTGCTGCCATCGATCATATTGATGGAGACAGCGCCAGTTTCGGTGAGGTTTCGACTCGGACGATAGGGTGCCCATTTGGGAAGCTGTTCAGCGTCGGTCAATGCAGCCCAGACCCTCTCCGCCGGTTGGCGCAATTTCCGTACATAGACAAGCGTTGAGGTGTTTTCTGAATGCTCAACATGAGCCGGAGCTGGGGCAGTGGGTTTGTAGTCTTCAATTTGCATCAGAGTGCCTCCTCGTTATCCAGCCACTATTCCAGAGAATTCAGGGTGTTGTCCATAGCTGGCGGTCCAGTTTCTGGCCGTGGCCAGGACATCCCTGCGTTGACAGCATTTTGGTGCTCTGATATTTTTTTAATTCCTGTATAACCACAGGCGCAAGTGCCAGAATGAGGGTAGCTAGTGACCTATCAGTCTATTTCTTCGAGGTGATCCGTAATGAGAACAATTAGAATTCTATTTCTGCTTTGCCTGGCAATGCCTGTTTTCGCACAGCAGCCCGTACCCGAAATTGCATTTGAGACTGTACCAAATTTTCTCAAGTATTCACCCGATATGAATCTCGGTGAGATATTAGGGGTCGCGGTAAACTCTCAGGGCAACATCGTGGTGTTGAATCACCCTGGCAGCGCCAACGTCGGGCCGATCTGGTCCAACTCCACCACTTCGCTGCTCGAGTTCGACAGCGATGGCCGTTATCTGCGGGAAATTGGCAAGGGTGTCTACGGGATTGCCTATGCCCACCAGGTGCGCTTCGACCAGTACGATAATCTCTGGGTCGTGGACAAGGGTGCCAACACAGTCATACAGTTCGATCCTCAGGGTTATGTGCTGATGAATCTGGGGCGCCGGGAAGAGGGCTACCACGGTGACGTGGTGCTTGCCACCCAGGCCGAGGCCAGGGCGTTTGGCGGCTATTTCGGCGGCCCGACGGATGTAGCCTGGGATCAGGCGGAGAACATCTATATCAGCGATGGTTATGTGAATTCCCGCATGGCGAAGTTCGACCGCGACGGTAATTTTCTGATGGATTGGGGATCTTACGGTTCTGAAGTGGGCCAGTTCAATCTGCCCCATGCCATGCAGATCGACCGCAACGATAATATCTATGTCGCCGACAGGAGCAATCGCCGCATCCAGGTCTTCGACACCGACGGAAATTTTCTCAGAATGATCCTGCTGGATGTTCCCTATCCTGCCGATTATCAACCCCCCTACGGTGCTCCCAATCCAGACCGGCCAGTACGCGAGACACAACCCTGGGCGATGTGTATCAGCAATACCACGCCGCAGTATCTGTATGTCGCCGACAATGAGCCGGGCCGCATCTACAAGATCAGCACCGATGGCACCATCCTTGGCTGGCTAGGCAAGTCCGGCCGCCGCGACGGTCAGTTCAATTGGATCCATGGGCTGGATTGCTCTCAGGAAGACGTGCTGTACGTGGCAGACATGAACAACTGGCGTGTGCAGAAGTTGCTGCTCGATCCCTGACGGTTCCCGGCGTATCTCCAAAATCTCGATGAAATAGCGCTAACTCCTCATAAATACTGACTTGTAGCATAGCGTTATATAATTTAATATATAACGCTATTTTGCCAGGAATCGTTCTAAATGCGGACCGTACAGCTACTAAGCGTGGCGGCGTGCCTGTTGCTAGGCCAGGCTCATGCCGAGCAGGTCATGGTGGCCGTGGCGGCCAATTTTTCCGCTGCCAGCGAGGTGCTCGAAGCGGAATTCGAGGCTGCGTCCGGGCATTCGGTAGAAACCGCGCTCGGGTCTTCCGGCAGATTCTTCGCGCAGATTACCAATGGCGCGCCGTTTCAAGTCTTTCTCTCCGCCGACCAGGACAAGCCAGCGGCCCTGGAGGAGGCAGGCTTCGCCGTCCCCGGTTCCCGATTTACCTATGCCATTGGCAGCCTGGTGTTGTGGTCAGCTGATTCCAATTACATCGGAAGTGATGGGCAGGTTCTGGCAGAGGGTCAGTTCGAACGACTCGCCATCGCAAATCCGCGCCTGGCACCCTATGGCATTGCCGCCGTGCAGGTGCTGGATAGGCTGAACATCGATGCAGCGACGCGCAGCAAAATAATCCTGGGCGAAAATATCGCGCAAACCTATCAGTTTGTCAGCACCGGCAATGCCGAGTTGGGCTTCGTGGCACTTTCACAGGTCGTCGCGGCTGGCCGTATTGCTACCGGTTCCGGCTGGATTGTGCCAACGCAACTACATGAGCCGATTAGGCAGGATGCCGTGTTGCTGGAAAAAGGTGCAGCGAGTGTGGCGGCGCAAGACTTCCTTGAATTCCTGCGCAGCAGCAGAGGCCAAGAAATAATTGCGTCTTTCGGGTACCGGACCGAGGAAGATTGAGATGGCGTTCTCCGCTGCCGACCTGACCGCAATCCTGTTGACACTCAGGCTGGCCACAACCGTTACCGTGATATTGCTATTGATCGGCACGCCCATCGCCTGGTGGTTGGCCAGAACCCGCTCCTGGTTCAAGGGTCCGGTCGGCGCGCTCGTCGCACTCCCCCTGGTACTGCCGCCAACCGTGCTTGGCTTCTATCTGTTGATTGCCTTAGGTCCCAACGGTCCGATCGGACAATTCACTGCAGCCCTGGGCCTGGGGACGCTGCCATTCACTTACTGGGGGCTGGTAGTCGGGTCGGTGTTCTATTCTTTACCGTTCGTCGTGCAACCCCTGCAGAATGCGTTTGAATCCATCGGCGAGCGGCCACTGGAAGTCGCGGCGACCCTACGTGCCGGTCCCTGGGATCGCTTCTTCAGCGTGGTCCTGCCGATGGCGAAACCGGGCTATTTAACGGCTACCGTGCTGGGCTTTGCCCACACCGTCGGCGAATTCGGTGTGGTACTCATGATCGGTGGCAATATTCCAGGCCAGACGCGCGTGGTCTCCGTACAGATCTACGATCATGTCGAAGCACTGGATTACGGGCAGGCCCATTGGCTGGCGGCGGCTATGCTGCTTTTTTCTTTCCTGGTGCTACTGTTGGTTTACGGCGCGCGGGGCAAGTCGCAGGCCTCGGCCATGAGGTATGGCGCGTGATCGAGGCAGCGACCCCAGGCATTGTGGCCAAGTTTTGTCACACATTCGGGGCAGAGCTGCGGCGGTCATTCTCACTCGATGTCGAGTTGCAGCTGCCTTCGACAGGAATCACCGCGGTGTTTGGCGAATCCGGTTCCGGTAAGACCACGCTCCTCAGATGTATTGCCGGATTGCAAAGAGTGCAACGGGGCAATCTATCCATTCGGGATGATATCTGGCAGAACGAGCAGACCTTTATTCCCACCCATGCACGCCCGCTTGGCTTTGTGTTTCAGGAATCCAGTCTGTTTCCCCACCTGAGTGCATTCGGTAATCTGCACTACGCCATGAAGCGGGCCGATGGCGGCGTCACGCAACAGGAGTTCGATCGTATTGTCGCGCTCATGGGAATCGAAGAACTGAGTAACCACTATCCGGATCAATTGTCCGGGGGTGAAAAACAGCGCGTAGCGATTGCCCGCGCCCTACTGATTAAACCGCGTCTGCTGCTGATGGACGAGCCTCTGGCGTCGCTGGATCTGGCGCGTAAGCAGGAGATTTTGCCGTACCTGGAAACGTTGCGGGAAGAGATTGAGTTACCGATATTGTATATCACTCATTCTATCGGTGAAGTCGCCCGGCTGGCGAACTATCTGGTGGTAATGGAGCAGGGCAGGGTAGTGGCGCAGGGCGACTTGGCAGATGTGCTTTCCCGCGTCGATCTTCCAGTGCGGCTCGGTGAAGACAGCGGCGTGGTGGTTCAGGCCACAGTGGTGGAACGCGACTCGCAGTGGAATCTGCTGCGGGCCGAATTTCCTGGAGGCGAACTGTGGATTCCTGATGGGGGCGATGCCCTGGATGAGAAAATTCGTATTCGAATCCTGGCGCGTGATGTGTCTCTGGCGCTCCAGAGCCATGATGATTCCAGCATCGTGAATCGCCTGCAGGCTGAGGTCATCGAGATCAAGGACGATGTCGATGGTGCCATGGCGCTGGTAAAACTGCGCATCGATTCAACCCTGTTGCTGGCGCGGATCTCGCGCCGCTCGGTGCATCACATCAGCATCAATCCAGGCAGCCGGGTGTGGGCCCAGATCAAGTCGGTGGCAATTCAGCGCTAATTGCCGCAACCGTTGATCAGCCGTTCAGCAGAATAATGCTGGAGGCCTTGAACAGGGCACTGGCATTGTCGCCTTTCTTCAGACCCAATTCACTCACGCTAACGTTTGTTATGATTGCGCAGAGTGATTTTTCATCACCGAGGTCGAGTATGATTTCACTGTTCACCTGGCCCTTGTTAATTTTGGACACAACTCCGGTAAGTTGATTGCGGGCGCTGGTCTTCAGGTCGGCCTCCTTAGTAAGCAGGATCCAGGAAGACTTGATGAGGGCGATGCAGTAGCTGCCTATTTTCAGCCGCATGTTCTTCAGGCTGTCATCGGTAATCAGCGCCGTCAAGCTGACCGAGTCGCTGATGGCGAGTTCCACTTCTGAATTGACGGCGCCGGGAGTAATCGCCGTCACCGTGCCGTGATACTGATTGCGGGCACTGCTGCGAAGTGTATTGCTGCGCATGAATTTTGCGATGTCATCCACTGACTGGAGCTTGCTGCCGAGCTGCGCGACGAAGGCCTCGTGTTCCCGTTTGATCTGTGTAAAACCCTGTATGATCCCCCGGCCGTGCTCGGTCAGTCTGGTACCGCCGCCACGAGTCCCACCCGCGGAGCGCAGCACCAGGGGTTTTTCCGACATATTGTTCATGGCATCGATGCGATCCCAGGCTGTCTTGTAGCTGATGCTGACTTTTTTGGCGGCGGCAGAAATGGAGCCGCATTCGTCCACAGCCGCCAGTAGCTGGATCTGGACCTCGGTGAACGATTCCCTGTCGGCACTCAGTACGGACAGCTTGCCCCGCAGCGAAGTGCTCTTCTTGTTCGGCATGGCTTAAGGACTCTGCTGTGCATCTACCTGGAGGAGCCATTGTACAACAGAGGCGGTGGCAGTGATTAATTCGCTACTAGCAATTGACCCGATCTGCCAGCAGTGGCATAACAGTTATTCCCGATATCCGATTACCTATGCCGAATAAGCCATTCAGGATTAAAACCATGAAGACAATGAAAACAATGAGACTCAATAGAGTTACTTCAGCACTGCTGGTGTTGGGATTAGTCGGTGCAGCCCTCGGGGTTGCAACGGCACAGCAGCCACCGACTCTTACGCCGGAGCAGTTGGATAGACTCACTATCCGGCCGATCCCTGGAAAGGAAGGGCTCTACCTGTTGCCGGGTTTCGATGGCTCGCTGTCCGGCGGCAATGTCGCGGTGCTGGTAACTGGCGAGGGGGTGCTTATCGTCGATAACAAGTTCGCCTATAGCTACGACAACATTACCCGCCAGATCGCTTCTGTCACCACACAACCGATTCGCTACGTGCTCAATACTCACCACCATTTCGATCATGCTGGCAGCAATGCCGACTTCATGCCGCAGGCACAGGTAATCGGGCATGAGAATGTGCGTGTGAACATGTTGCGCAATGCCGGTCCGAGCGCCGATCCAGTCGGTGCACCACCGATTACCTTCTCCGACAAAACCAGCGTCTTCCTGGGTGGCGTACCGGTGGAGGCCCACCACCTGGGCTGTGGACATACCAACGGCGATTCGGTGATTTACTTTCCAGATCAGCAGACTGTACACACCGGTGATCTATTCATCTGGGGTAACCGACTGGATGGTAGCACCCTGGCGCCGTTCATCGACTATGACAACGGTGGCTGTGCGGCGGACTGGATCGCCACACTGGATGGTTTACTTCAGCTGGACTTCGACACCGTCATTCCAGGCCACGGGCCACTGCTGAACAAGGCCGAAATCCGCATCTTCCGCGACAAGTTCGATCATCTGGTGTCGCGCATCACCGCGCTGATCGATGCCGGTATAGGGAGCGATGCTATCGTGAGCGAGCTGGATATTAATGACCTGAACTGGCCGTTGGCACCGGCTGCAATCCAGGCCATCTACGATGAATTGACGTCTGGTTAGCAATGATTTACGAAGTAGAAGGCGACATCATGCTCACCCGGGCGGAGGCCATCGCCCACGGTGTGGCTAGCCACGATCCCATGAACCAAGGCATGGCGCGCAAGCTGCGTGAACGCTTTCCGGCCATGGTTGAGGCCTATAAGCAATGGTGTCAGCAAACCAATCCGCAACCTGGCGAGATCTGGCTGTGGGGCGATCCTGACAAGCTGCTGATTATCAATATGATCACCCACGAAGGCGATGCCGAGGATGGCCGGCCGGGTAGACCACAGAAGATAGCCGTCAACCGGACCTTCCGAGCGCTCAACAAACTGGTGGTAGACGAACGGATTAAATCCGTTTCCATGCCAAAAATTGGTACCGGAGTCGGGGGGCTGGACTGGCACGAGGTGCGTGGCATGATGGACTCCCAGCTCGGCGAGTTGCTCATCCCCTTGTTTATCTGTATCCCGTCAGAACATATGGGACCAATTCGCCTTAAATCCTAAGGGAGACTTCTGATACATTTAACTATGAATACAGGAGTCACCTATGACTGACACACCCGAATCACTCGTTAAAGCCATTCGGCGTAAAACTCGCA
>PVBE011298426.1_pt1 | contig 18416 bp, 27 predicted proteins | sample 1631181 | NCBI WGS metagenome assembly PVBE01 (sample SAMN08397723, study PRJNA350692) | Marine metagenome, whole genome shotgun sequencing project. | isolation source: water | place: Pacific Ocean | collected 2012-04
ATTACGATATCATTTCTTCTCCGCGGAAATATTTGGGTGAATTAGAAACAGATGATTTCGAAAGAGAAACCTATCAAATATATATTAATCCAAACATTAAAACTTCCAAAGATGTTACTGTTTTACTGGATGTTGAATATTCTGACAATAATTACAAAACTTACAAATCTCAAGAAGAAGTAATATTCAAAGTATTTACTGAAATCGACGCCAAAAAAATTGGATTGGTTCAAGGGAGCTCTTTTGGAATGACTGCAATATTAATTTTAATTCTCGGATTCTTCGGATATCGATGGATGAGGAAGAGAAAGAAAAGAAATGTTGCGTGAGTATATTTTAATTGCTTTAAATAATCTTAGACGAAGAAAACTACGTAGTTGGTTAACTGTCATCGGGATCATCATCGGTATTTCTGCCATTGTTTCATTGACACTAATTGCTCAAGGTACGGAGAATGCAGTTAATCAAGCATTTGAAGAATTTGGTACAGATGTTATTTTAGTTCAAGGTGGTGCCACATTCAGTAGACCAACACCGGGAGAATATGGTCTTGAAGATAGAGACATAGATTTTTTTGAATCATTTGGTGAAACGGATATAGTGATACCTTATGTTTATGATACTCAGGAAGTTGAATATAAATCTGAAAAAAAATATCCTATTGTATATGCAATAGATACTGACCTTTGGAGTGAATTTTTAGCTAGATCTAATTTTGAAGTTGAGCGCGGTCGAAATTTTCAACCTGGTGAAACCGGTACGGTTGTGATAGGTTGGAAACTTAACCAAGACTATTTTGAAAAAAAGGTTGATCTAAAAAGTCGAATTAAAGTGGGTGGAAAAACATTCAAAGTAGTAGGAATATATGAAAAAGTAGGAAATGATGGTGATGATACTTCAATTGCAATGTCGCTCGATGATGCTCGAAAAGTTTTTGCTCCTGGCGGAAAGGTTACTGGAGCTCAAATTATTGTTAAAGAAGGAGTAGATTTAGATAAATTTGTTGAGGAACTTGAAGAAGAATATGAAGATTATAGAGGCGATAAAAATTTTATTATGAGTACCTCTTCGGCGATATTAGAACAAATAAATAATATTTTAGGAATAATTCAATATGTAATTGTAGGTATTGCAGGAATTGCTTTAATTGTTGGGGCAGTTGGTATCGCGAATACAATGTATATGTCTGTGCTTGAAAGAACCAAAGAAATCGGTGTTATGAAGTCAATTGGTGCAACAAATCAAGCCATTATGACAATCTTCCTGATTGAATCTGCTTTTTTCGGAATTGTGGGCGGCATAATTGGGAGCATTATTGGAATACTAATGGCATTGGGTGCAAAATATGCTATTGAGGCTTTTAGTCCCGGCTTACCGTTCCTAATTTTAATTGACCCTTATGTTATAACTGGGGCGATAATCTTCTCAGCAGTTGCGGGAATATTATCAGGCATTCTGCCAGCAAGAGCTGCTTCAAAATTAAATCCAGTCGATGCTTTACGCTACGAGTAATAAAAATGTCTGGGGAAAGTAATTCCCCGGTAAACAAATTTGGTGCCAGTAATCTTAGTTACCGGTTCAACAAGTTATATCCAAAGTACAATCCGGATAGTCCTACTACATAGTAGACTAACATGGACAACATTCCTCCGCCTAAGTAAGATACTAAATCATAACCTAGTGCAGTAGTTCCCCAATTAATAGCTCCAATAGCAACTAACCAGTTTGTGATACCTTTCATATCCATAATGATATCAATTAATTAATGTATATAAACATTTTGTATAATTTATCTATAAAAAGAGGTAGGGGAAAGTAGTTTTCCCCGGTAAACAATTTTGGTGCCAGTAATCTTAGTTACCGGACAATAAACCGTATCCCATCCACAATCCGGATAGTCCTACTGCTGCGTTCCATGCTGTTCCTAGTCCGCCCAAGTAAGAAGTTAAATCCATACCTGCGAATCCAAGAGCAACATTAACTGCACTAAGAACTACAATCCAAGTTGCAGCTGTGCTTAAGTTTCCTTTCATACTCGAAGTATGCCTCTTGTCCTATATAAATATTATGTAGAAGGGTAAATATGGGAATTATTTATAAAAAAGCACGAGCTTAGGATATTATGCGCAAAATAGACTTGATTCTAAGAAATACTGTTGAAACGATTACTTCTTCAGAATTAGATAAATTATTGCGTTCTCAAAAGACTCCGTCTGTGTATATCGGAGCTGCACCTTCGGGAAAAGTTCATCTAGGATATTATATTCAGGCAGTAAAATTAAAGGATTTTATTGATGCGGGTTTGGAAGTAAAATACCTTTTAGCAGACATACACGCATATCTGGACGATAGAAAATCACCGTGGAATCTAACTAAGGCACGGGCTAGATATTACAAAGAGGCTATGACTGCCATTCTGAAGTCGATTGGAGCAGATACAAAAAAGGTAAAATTTGTCCTGGGTTCGTCTTTCCAACAAAAAAGGGATTATATTTTTGACTTATACAAAATAATGGGTCTAGTTAAGCTAAAACGAGCAATGAGAGCCAGTTCAGAGGTAGTTCGACAAGTTGACAATCCAGATTTGGGTTCAATGAATTATGCCTTGATGCAAGCGATAGATGTTCATCATATCGGAGCAGATATTGCTTACTCCGGAATTGATCAAAGAAAAATTTACATGTTGGCACGAGAGGAAGTTTCAAAATTAGGCCACAACAAACCAGTTTGTCTATTCACTCCGTTAGTTGGATTAAGCAAAAATGGGGGAAAGATGTCTGCTTCCGAATCAAGTTCGGCAATTTATTTAGACGATACTCCTGCCTCTGTAACAAAGAAAATCGGTAAAGCTTATTGCCCGGAAGGAGTTATTGAAGGAAACGGTGTTTTTGATATGCTTCGACATGTTGTTTTTCCAGTAGATGGAAAATTTGATATTGTGCGACCTACTAAATTCGGCGGAAACAAGACTTACTTATCTTTAACTTCATTGGAAAAAGATTTCAAGAACAAAAAAATCCATCCTGCTGACTTGAAATCAAGTTTAGCAACTGTGTTCAACACTTATCTTTCAAAGGTTAAAAAACATTTTAAAAACAAGCAACACATTATCAACGCAGCTTATCCAAAATAAAGTTAGTCTTATAAATTTCTGTAACTTAAGTCTGTTATGAATAAAAAGATACTTCAGATAACTCTAGAAAATGCTGTTGAATTTAGTGGTAAAGCGAGTCAAAAGGCGGTCGTAAACAAAATTATTCCGACTCTAAAAGATAAATCAAAAATCTCGGGCATTGCAAAAACTGTTTCAAAAACTATTTCTGAAATAAATTCGTTGTCTCTTGATGAACAAATCAAAAAGTTAAAAAAAATTAATCCTTCATTTTTTGATCCAAAGGAAAAAATAAAAAAGGAAATAGTGGAATTGCCTAACGTTAAACGGAATTTCAGAATACGTTCTGCGCCATCTGCGTCTGGGCCACTACATATCGGACATGCCTTAGTTCTATCAATAAATAAAATATATCGAGATAAATATAACGGAAAACATATACTTCGAATTGAAGATACTAATCCTGAAGGTAATTATAAAAAATTTTACAAAATGATAGAAAAGGATTTTACTTGGCTAGTTGGTAAACCTGATGAAATATATATTCAATCTGATCGAATTTCGACTTATTACAAACACGCAGAAAAGTTGTTGAAGTCGGGGCACTTATACGTTTGCGAAGAGAATCCAGAAAAAGTTCGGACAAAAATTAGAAAGAGAATCTCTCCTCTGGGCACAAAGAATTCTGCTTCAGATAACTTGTCAAAATGGAAAAATATGCTTTCGGGAAAATATAAGTCTGGTGAAGCGGTTGTTCGAGTCAAAACAGATTCTCGTTTGAAAAATCCCGCATTGCGAGATTGGATTGCATTTAGAATAAATGAATCTCCTCATCCGCGAGTTGGTAAAAAATATAGAGTTTGGCCAATGATGAATTTTGCTGTCGCAATTGACGACCATGAATTAAAATTGACGCATGTAATTCGAGGTAAAGACCATGAAGATCAAACTCGTAGACAGCAAAATATTTTTAAATTTATGAGTTGGAAAATTCCCGAATATATTCACCTAGGCAGAATTAATTTCAAAGGTATGAACATCTCTGCATCTGAAATTAGAAAGGGTGTGGAATCGGGAAAATTCTCCGGATACGATGATGCATCTGTTGAAACTCTTGCATCTTTAAGAAAACGAGGATTCAAACCCAATGCAATCATAAAATACTTCTATGAAATTGGGCCAACTAAACGAGACAAAAATGTTGAAAAAGAAGAGGTCTATAAAACTCTGAACGCTCTTAATCGGAAGGTTCTTTGAGTTTAATATTTTGGAGTTTAATATTTTCCATAAAATAATTCATTGCAATTGACGGTGCGTCATTAGCAAAATAATGAATCATTTTGATTCGGTTTGATCGCATTAATTTATCCGATAACATATCTAAGATTTCTTTATATTCTTTATCTCTTTGAGATAAGGAATTGTATTCTACTTCAAAAATTTTTCCAACATGAAGGGAATTATCTAACTTATCTATCAAATTTTCAAGTAACTCCTGTCTAAATTCAGACAATTTTTCAATGTTCTTGTCAATTTTTTCGTAATTATTCATTGTTTACTCCAAACTATACTCTAATAATAAAGTTTTTAAAGAGTTTGAGCCAATCACTTTCATTAACCAATGAGGTTAACGAGGTTAAAATGGAATTAACAAAAGACATTACGGAAAGAATTTATTCTCTAATTGAGAATGCCAGATCGGACGGCAAAATCCGAAAGGGCGTAAATGAAGTTACTAAAAGCCTTGAACGAGGTGAAGCAAAATTATCTATTTCTGCTTCAGACAGTTCTCCGGCTGAAATTATTATGCACTTACCTTTACTTGCTAAAGAAAAGAGCATTATGCATGTTGAAGTGCCATCCAAAACAGAATTGGGTGCGGCCGCAGGTTTACCTGTAGCAACTGCTGCAGTAGCAGTTGTTTCCGCAGACAAGAAAATGATGGATACACTTTTGAAAGATATTAAAACTCTATTAGGTGGCGGAGCAAAGCCGGCTAAGAAAGAAGAAAAGCCTGCTAAAGAAGAAAAGGTTGAAGAACCAAAAGCAGAAGAAAAACCTGCTAAAGAAGAAAAGGTTGAAGAACCAAAAGCAGAAGAAAAGCCAGCTGAGGAATCCAAAGAGGAATCTCCAAAAGCAGAGCAACCAGTAGAAGAATCTAAGAAAGAGGCTCCGGCTAAGAAAGAAGAAAAACCTGCTAAAGAAGAAAAGGTTGAATAATGGCTAAAGACGATACAAAGAAACAAGATTCAAATACCGATATTAGCGGTAAGCTCTTGAAAGCTTATCCTGCCGAAATCGTTGAGATAATTGGTAGAGACGGTACAAAACAAGTTGTTACTTTGGTCAGATGTAAAGTTCTTGACGGAAAGGATTCCGGAAAAATTATGAGACGTAATGTTTATGGTCCAACTCGAGTTGGAGACATTATTATGTTAACTCAGACTGAAATTGAAGCAAGTTCAGGCAGAGGAGGCCGAAGATAATGGTTAACTGTTCGTTCACTGGAAAAACAATTCCTAAAGGAAAGGGACGAATGTTAATTCGTAACAGCGGTCGAGTATTGTACTTCATCAATGGCAAGGCAATGAAAAATTTCATTAAATTGGGAAGAAAGCCTCTGCGAACTAGATGGACTAATTTTTACAATAAACAAAAAGCAGTTCGACTTGGCGGAGCAAAGAAATAAATATCTCCGTTGTTTTTTATATTTATGAAACCTATCTTACCTACGCTTAAAGAAAATCCCAGATACTTATTATTCAAAGTTAAATCAAGTTCAGTATTTTCTCGTTCCGATGTGGAAAAGGAAATATTATCGGAATACAAACGATTTCTCGGAGAATTGGGAATTGGTAAAGCAGGATTAAAATTCATGAGTTTCGACAAGAAAAATCAACTGGGAGTTTTACGGAGCAATAGTAAATATTTGGCTGAAACTAAAGCTGCACTAACTCTAATCAAAAAATTAAAATCAAAAAATGCCAAAATAGATGTATTGAAGGTCAGCGGGATGCTGAACAAACTTCATATTGAAACATTTAAAAAGGCATAGTATATAAATTCAATAATTGAGGAAAAAGATAGATGCAATTTGTACCAAATCAAGTTATGGGATACGATCGGGCAATTACGGTTTTTAGCCCGGACGGCCGAATCTTACAAGTAGAATATGCAAAGAAAGCAATTGATGCAGGTTCTCTTATTGTAGGTGTAACTACAAAAGATGGAGTAATTTTAGCGGCAGATACACATCGAGTAGATCCTCTTTTAGTTGCAGATTCAGTCTCTAAGATTGAAGAAGTTAACTCAAATATTATTATGACTTCTGCAGGATATATTGGCGATGCGCGAGTTTTGTTAAAACGAGCAAGATTGAAAGCGCAAGAACACAAATTAACTTATGGTGAAGATATCAATCCTGAAGAACTTGTTAAATTCATCTCTGATATATGTCAGAGTTTTACGCAGTACGGGGGTATAAGACCTTTCGGAGTATCACTTTTAGTGGGCGGAATGACTGAAACCGGTCCACAACTTTTTTCCACTGAGCCAGCAGGTATTTATTTCAAATACAATGCGAAGGCAGTCGGTAATAATTCGGCAGAAGCAAACAAATTACTGGAAAAATCTTGGAAGAAAGATATGAGCGTTGAAGACGGAATTAAATTAATTCATACTGTTTACGCAAAAATTCTTGGGAAAGAATATAAAAAATCCAGAGTTCAAGTTTTAATCTCGAACTCAAAAGGAATTAAAGTTGCTCCAAAAAACAAAGATTAATGCAAAATAGAACATACGATAAAGAGAGAGTTTCATTTACTCTTGCACGCCTGAAGAAGGGAGGAGAAAATTTTGAAGTTGTTATTTCTGACGTTGACAAGGCTCTTGCTTTCCGATCAGGAAAGGAGATTAATGTTAAAGAATTTATACAGAGTCAAACTGTTTTCGAAAATGCAAACAAAGGTTTGAAGGCTTCCGAAGATAAAGTAAAATCTGTTCTCGGTGATACACCTATTGCAAAAATTATTCGAGATGGTGAACTTCACTTGACTGCAGATCAACGAAAGAAATTGATGGAAGATCGGAGAAATCGAATTATTGAACACATTCAACAAAACTCTGTTAATCCAAAATCGGGATCTCCACATCCGCGTCAGAGAATTGAATTAGCTATGGATCAAGCAAAAGTTAGCGTAGATATTTCTGAAAATACTGAAGCTCAAATTCAAAAAGTAATAAAATCCATCAGAACAATTATCCCTCTATCTTTTGATAAAGTAAAATTGAAGATTAATATTCCTGCAAAATACGCTGGCTCAGCATACAGCGCATTAAAGAATAGATATAGTGCGTCTATGAAAAAAGAGGAGTGGCAAAACGATGGTGGAATCAAAGTAGAACTTGAAGTTGTTGGCGGAGCCAAGAGCGATATATACTCATTAATTAGCAAATTAACTAATGGAGAAGCTGAAATAAGCGAATAAAATGGCAAAAAAAATACATGTAAAAGATAATGAAATTGTTGTTCCGGGACAATTGCTAGCGGAAGGGATGAGTTATATTCCTTCAGGAAAAGCAATTCGGGACGGCGAATCAATTACTGCAACAGTAGTTGGTAAAATAAGTAACAAGGGACACGTTGTAAAAGTTGTTCCATTGTTTGAAAAATACGCGCCGAAGAGAGGCGATAAAATAATTGGAAAGGTAGTTTCCATGAACAATTATGGATGGACTCTAGATATTGGAGTTCCAGTAAAATGTGAATTAGATCTTAGAGAAGGCAGTCAATCTTTCATCGAAACTGGAAAGATGTCAAATTTCTTCGATATTGGAGATCTTGTTTTTGTTGAAATAATTGGTAAACGAAATGGTACAATTAAAGTTAGTGCCAAAGATCGACTATACCGAAGATTACCGTCAGGACATTTAATTAATGTCGATTCAGGATTAATTCCCCGAGTTATCGGTAAACAAGGAAGTATGATTAATACATTAAAAGACGAATCCGGATGTAATGTTGTAGTTGGGCAAAACGGATACATTTACGTACATTGTGATGAGGTAAATAACGTATTCAAAGTTCAAGAAGCAATTGAATATATTAGAACAAATTCTGATAGTTCCGGATTAACTGAAAAAGTTAAGAAAATGTTGGGAGGAAAAAAGAAATAATGGCAGGAAAATCAGAAACACCGCTTGTCGTCAAAGGAAAACGAATTGACGGTAGAAAAGCGAACGAATTAAGAAAAATGTCTGCAGAAGTTGGAATAATTCCACAAGCAGACGGTTCAGCAAGATTCTCTATGGGTAAAACTGTTGCAATCGCAGGGGTTTATGGCCCAAAGGAAGTTTTGCCAAAACATCAAACAAAGGATGACAGAGCATTAATTAGAGTTTACTACTCAATGCTTCCGTTCTCAACAACAGATAGATGTAGACCTGGACCAAGTAGACGAAGTAAAGAAATTTCGAAAGTTATGATTGATGCATTAGAGGCAGCAATTCTTACTGAAAAATATCCCGCAACTGCAATTGAAATACACGTACAAATTTTGAATGCAAACGCTGGAACTAGAACAGCTGCTATCAATGCTGCATCTTTGGCACTAGCAAACGCTGGAATTGAAATGCGAGATTTAGTTTGTGCTGTTGCTGCTGGTAAGGCGGACGACACAGTACTACTTGATTTATTCCAACCGGAGGACAACTTCGGTCAAGCAGATCTTCCAATTGCAGTTATGCCAAATCGTGGAGAAATAACTCTTGTTCAAATGGACGGAGACTTATCTCAAAAGGAATTTGATGAATCTATGAAATTAGTTATGGATTCTGCAAATGAAATCTACGAAGTTCAAAAGAATGCCTTAACTGGTAAAAAGGAGAAGAAAAAATGAGTTTAGTAAATACAGAATTTATCAAGGAATCATTAAAAAATAACATGAGGCCTGACGGTAGAAAATTAGATGACTACCGAGATATTGAAATTGAAACCGATGTTATTACTCAAGCAAACGGATCTGCAAGGGTTCGATTGGGTAAAACTGAAGTTATTGCAGGAGTTAAATTCTCTGTGGGTACTCCTTATCCGGACACTGCCAATCAAGGTATGTTCATGGTTAATGGAGAACTAAGTCCAATTTCAAATCCAAACTATAGAAGCGGACCTCCGTCTCCGGAGTCCATTGAGCTATCGAGAGTTGTTGATAGAGCAATTCGAGAATCAAAAACTGTAAACTTTGAAGAGTTATGTATCAAAGAAGGAGAAGCAGCATGGATGTTATCTGTAGATATATATCCGACAAATGCTGATGGAAATTTGTTTGATGCTGCAGTTATTGCAGGATTACTTGCAATAAAGACTGCAAAATTCCCTGAATATGATGAAGAAGCAGGCAAAGTTTTACATGAAACTCGAACAAAGAAAGGAGTTAAACTTCAAAACCTTCCGGCAATGGTTACAATCGCAAAGGTTGGAGACAAATTATTGGTTGACCCGACATTTGAGGAAGAATCCATTATGGAAGCTAGATTGAACATCGCCACAATTGACAATGGAAACATTTGCGCAATGCAGAAGGGCGGAGTCACTCCACTAACAAACGAAGAGCTTAAAAATGCTGTAAAATTAGCAACAAGCAAAGGTAAGGAGCTACGTAAGCTCTTAAAGAAATACTGAAATGGTTAAATTAACAAAATTTGAGACTGCAAGAATTATTGGAGCTAGAGCTCTTCAAATTTCTATGGGCGCTCCGATTTTGATAAAGAGACCAAACGATTTGTATAATACCGTTCAAATTGCTAAGGAAGAACTCTCTAGTGGTGTTCTTCCAATTACGGTTAATCGACCAGCACCGGTAAGACTTGAAGAACCGGTGGAGGAAGAAGATGAGTAATTTAGTTACTGTTGACCAATATCTTGAAGCTGGAATCCAAATTGGAACCAAATTCAAAACAAAAGATATGAGCGAATACATCCACAAAGTCAACCCTAAGAACGGTGTAGCAATTTTAGATGTTCAAAAGATTGATGAAAAGTTAAAGTCCGGATCAGAATTTTTAGCTAAATACAATCCTGAAGACATCTTGGTTGTTTGTCGAAGAGAAAATGGTTGGAAATCGGCCAAAGCATTTGCTGAAGCAATTGGAGCAAAATTTTATGTCGGAAGATATCCGGCAGGAGTTATTACTAATCCTCAATTGAAAACATTCATCGAACCGAAGGTTATGTTTGTAGCAGACCCGAGAGGAGATAAAAACGCAGTTAAAGACGCATACCACATTGGAATTCCGGTAGTTGCACTTTGCGATTCAAACAACACTTTCAAAAACATTGATGTTTCAATCATTTGTAATAACAAAGGTTCAAGATCTCTGAGTTTAGTTTACTGGGTTTTAGCAAACGAATATTTGAAAATTAAAGGTAGCATCAAAAAGGGTGCAGAATTACCTTTAGAAAATTTTTCTGAATGATAATTAAACAAGGACGCAAAAAATTATCGGAAGCAGAATTTTTAGGAAAATTTACGATTGGGTTAATGTTTAGAAAAGTTCAAACAGTTGTTCTTGAAACATTTTCTCCAACTATTTCCCACTCAACATTACACACTTGTTTTGTTAGAGAACCAATAGATATCATTTGGGTTAAAGACAAAAAAATAGTTTCACTTAAACGAAAGGTTAAGCCCTTCACCTTCAAAATTGCACCGAAAAAGCCGGCTCAATACATAATCGAGGCCCCAACGGGTTTCATAAAAAAGCATAAGCTTAAAAACGGACAATCTATCTTCCTCACATCATAATCACAACGGAACTCGTCAAGGCGATTTCTGTTAATTTAAAACAATGAAAAACAAGAAAACAAAAAATAGAACAAATAGAAATAGATCGATTAAGATCGAATGTAACGGCGGCTTCAGAGAAGTCGGTAACAACGCAGTAATTCTAGACAACGGCGAAGACCGTTTTACAATGGAATTTGGTTTTAATGTTTCAGACGGAATCGGACCTCTGATTCCTAAAAAACCTGTTGACGGAGTTATAATCTGTCACGGACATTTAGACCACTGTGGTTCGGTTCCAGAATTATGGAACTCGCAAAAAAAGAAACCAAAAATTTTTGGAACAAGTGCAACAAAAGATTTAGCAGAATTAGTTCTTTACGATAGTGTCAAAGTTGGAAAACTAAAAGACAAACCGCGAAACTTTGGAAAGAATGATATCAAAAGTGTTCTTAATGCATGGGAAACGGTGACTTATAAAAAGCCATTTAAGATTGGTAAAAGTAAAATCACGTTTTATGATGCTGGACACATTCCAGGTTCTGCAATGGCATTAATTGAAATGTCAGGAAAGAAAATCCTGTACACAAGTGATTTCAAAATTGAAGAAACTCAATTAGTTCAAGGAGCAGATTATTCCAAACTGAAAGATATAGATTTATTGGTTATGGAAACTACTTACAGTTCTCGTTCCTTAGACAAGCGAACTAAAATTGAAAAAGCATTCGCTGACCAAGTCAAAAAGACAGTAAAGGGCGGAGGAGTCGCATTGATACCTTCTTTTGCTATTCGAGCACCCGAATTATTGATGATTTTAGAAAGATATGGTGCAAATTTCCCAATCTATGTTGATGGAATGGGTAGAGCTGCAACAGACATTTCTTTGAAGAATTCAAAATTTATTCGAAACTCTGTTCAATTGAAGAGCGCAATGAAAAAGGCTATTCTAATTAAAACACAAGAACAACGAAGAAAAGCTGCAACAAAACCTTGTGCAATAATTACTACAGGTGGTTCAATGGATGGCGGACCAGTAGCACACTACATTAAACACATCTACACTGATCCAAAGTCTGCTCTAATTACGGCAGGTTATCAAATACCTGGAACTGCCGGTAGATATTTGGCAGACACTGGACGATACGTCAATGAAGAAGTTGACCTAAAAGTAAAATGTCCAATGTACAACTTTGAATTGAGTTCTCACGCCGGACGAGACGAATTACTAAAATTGGTCAAAGATTTACGACCTAAGAAAGTTCTTTGTATCCACGGATCACACTGTCAAAGATTCGCAATGGAATTAAGAAGTCAATTATCTCTTGATGCCACTGCACCGAAACAAGGCGAAGTTTTAGAAATCTAAAATTCTAACGCCTTTTGGCAGGTTTGATTTTTCTTCAAACTTTGCCAGTTTCTTCATTCCCAAAACTCTACCGAGAGCTTTTAAATTATCTTCTAATCGGGTACCATAAACATCTTCGGCAAAGGTAGCTATTCCCGTTTTACATCGATATTTATTCAAAAATTTGGTATTCTGTAAAATTCTCCCAATTAATTTTCCTCGGTTTTTTGAATTCAATAAATACTTGAAATCCAAAACATAAACTTTACCATTATCTTTTATCATCTTGGCAATCACTTGATTCATATTTGACCGCCGATAGTGAGTGTGTTCTCTACCTTTATCTGTCTCAATTCCCGTAACTCCATAAACTTTCTTGTGTTCAATCAATTTCCTCAAAATCTTTTCGTTGCTGGACTTTCCAACAACCACACAATCAAACTTTTTCAGTTCGTTTAAATCTCCAGATTTGGGTTCATATAAAATCCCTATCTCCAAATTTGTGTTTCCCTTAATTTTCTTATACTCTTCTGGATGAACTAAATAAAGATAGTCTCCCCTAATATTCTTCGTCCGACTATTGTACATCAGGAAATCCATATTTTACTTTGAATCCGATTATTTATATATTTAGAGATTCTACCTTTTCCATGGCCAAAAGGGAAGAAAAAAAGAAGGAACCCTTTTTTATCGGAATTCTTGATTTGGTTGATTTAGCAATTAATTTTTTACCTGGCAAAGCTTTGACCGCCTTAATCTTAGTCGGCGCAGTTTCCGGAACAATCGCATATGATGCTGGCGTCGACTCAGTAGAAATCCCCACGCCTTCTGAATGTCCTGCGCCTGAACCTTGTCCCGAAGCGCCACCTTGTCCCGCTTGCGAAGACTGCAAAGACTTAGATGACTACACGGATGAAGAACTCATAGACGCATTAAAACCACGGTATGTTTGTTATTTGAATGATTGATCATTTGTTAATAATTAAAGTTAAAAATAATAAGGATATAATTTATCTAATTAAATTAATGAATTTTGTCGATTTGAACAAAAATAAATATACTAAATTATTTTTTTTCATTTATCTTCCTCAGTAATTCCGAGGATTATCTTTGCGGAGTCTCGGGAGATTCCTTTGTCCATTAATTCTTTAATCTTCTTTTCAATTTCTACTGTGCTCATTTTTATGTAGTTTTCCCTCCAAGTAAGTGATTAAGTGGTCTAAAGTTTCACGTTCTCCTTGTGCGTCAAAAAATCTAGTGTTGATTTTGATTCGCTCGATTTTATTCCATTGATTATGCTGGTATTCTTCTGCTGCTACGTTTCCTTCGCAAATCATTGTATCGGGATTTCCGGGAAGAAAGAAAAATTTGCCTCGATTAGAATAAACGTAAATATCTCCCGATTTTGGAGATTCAGGTCTAGTTTCGTAAACAGTCATTTAATTTCTTTCAAAATGATTTTGAAGGTTAGTGTTTTTCCCGCCAAAGGTCCAGCAGTATAAGCGTCGTTTCCAGACAGAGTTACTGTCTTTTCTTCGCCTACTTTCATGCCTGTAACCGCTTTGTCAAAACCTGGAATTACTTGACCTGCGCCCAGCGTAAATTCAAATAATCCTCTTCCTTCAGATGTATCAATTTGTTTACCTTCAACAGTTAACCAGTAGTCTACTGCAACGGTATCGCCTTGTTTTGCCATAGAAGGCGTTAGTAGGGTAACTAATAAAAAAGCTACTAAAATCATCAATATTAGTTTTTTTGGTTTCATATTAAGTCTCGGGTTATTAGAAGATTTTCTAGATTATAAGGTTCTCTCTCGAGAAGAGGTGCGTTTCTGAAGATAGTATTTGGGTCGTCGATTAGGAGGATATCAACTTCGGACGGTTTGGTGTCGAGTTCTCCGTTTTCGAATCGGAGTGTTCGAGCTCCAACACAATTGTATTGAACTCGCGGAAGAATTATTGCGTCTGGAAAAACCATTCCAAGGATTTGGGAGAAGTATTCTTCAGGGATTTTTCCTTGAGTTTCTTGATTGAGGTCGATGATTTCAGAAGATCTGGAACGCGTGTGGGTGACGAAGTTTAGATAATTTGAAGCTTCGATTAGTTCTCGTTCGGATTTTGAAAAGATTAAATGAGATTCTAAACGATTGATTTTGTTGATTGTGTATTGGAGAATGTTAGGATTCATTTCAGCAGCATAGATTCGATCGAGTTGAGAAGTTAATTTCTTTCGGTCTTTGGCAGAGGTTATTCCGCCGCCGAGCGAGATTAGAGTTGAAAGAACTGTTGGAGAATAATCTCCACGAGTTGCTAAGAAGTTTCGAGTGTCTTTGGCTTCTCGGATGGCTTGTTCGAGTTTTGATTTTCGAGCATTTCTCGATCCAACTTCAATTGACCAAAATGCTTTTCCAGATTCGAGAGCCGCGTCGAGAATGTCAGTAATTTCTTCGATGCTCCGTTCATAACGACTCATTAAATAGATATACGAAAATCTATTAAAAACTTTTACCGGACTAATCCTCTAGATTTCTTTCCAGAAGAAGTTAGTCCTCGAGAAACTCTGTTCTTTTTTGTAGTAATCCATGAAAGAGTTCTGTCGGATTTGATTGCAGGATGGTCTCGGTCAACCATGATAATTTCGTACCATACTCGTTTACCGTCTTCACCAACCCAGTAAGAATTAAGAACTTCAGAGTTTGGATATTTTCGAGAAGCTCTCATTTCAATTATTGATTGCTTGCTTCTTGAAGGAGTTCCTCTTCGAGTGTATCTCTTAGGTCTTCGTCCACCTGTAAATTTAGGTCGCTTAGTTGTTCCTTTTGGAACGCTCCCCCTAATTACAAAAATACCTTGTTTTGCTTTGTATCCAAGAGCTCTAGCTCTATCTAATCTAGTTGGTTTTTCAATTCGCTCAAAAGCTGGTCGACTTCTAAGTTCTACAAGCCAATTTTTCCAAGCCTCAGTACCAAAATGTGCTTTTGGTTTTTTCCAAAGCGTCTTTACGTATTTATACATGGACATAATTATGCTTGGGAAGTGCTTTTATAAAGTTTTTCTTTGGAATCGAGAGTTATTTAAGCATGTAGAGGTAGAGTTGAGTATGGCGATAATTTCCGGACAAGAGCTTATTGATATAGCGATTTTGACCTTTGCAATGGGATATATTTTTTCAGGATTTGTTAGAAAACCTCGAGATGAATTATCAAGATATTTTGCTCGAGATAGTTGGGGAGATATAAAATATGCAGCAATGATTGCCACGCCAGCAGTTTTATTACATGAATTTGGACATAAATTCGTCGGTTTATTTTATGGTTTTGATTCAGTTTTACATATTAGTGTGATGGGTTTAGGTATCGGAGTAATTTTGAGATATATTCGGTCTCCGATTATTTTCTTCGTTCCAGCATTTGTTGTAAGCACTTTAGCAGTTGCAGATCCCGCTAAATTTGCGGTTCTAGCATTGGCCGGTCCGGCGGCAAATTTCGGACTTTATTGGTTATCTGAATGGGCACTATTGAGCAAGAAATGGCCAAAATATAATCATGCTTGGATAATGTCCAAAAAGATAAATTTAATTCTGATGGTCATCAATATGATACCGTTTGGTATGTTTGACGGTGCAAAAATATTGGCGGGAAATATAAGCCTATACTTTGGATCATTACTGATTGGAGGGTTTTTGGTCTACAAAAACGAACAAAAATGGAAGAATTACGTGCGGAAATTTTAGTATCTGGGAAAGTTCAAGGTGTATTTTACCGTGCTCATGCGAGAGAATTTGCGAAAGAATTAGGATTAGTGGGAACTGTTCAGAACTTAGATAGCGGAGCTGTTGAAATCATTGCTGAGGGGTCAAAAAATCTTCTAAAAGAATTGTATTTGTGGTGTCAAGATGGTCCGAGAATGTCAAATGTAGAAACCGTTCAAATTCATTATACTAAGCCCACAGGTGAATTCACGACTTTCAAGAGAAAATAAAGTTTATTTTTACATAGTGGGAACAATTCTATTTTCTTAAAACTATAAACGAATATAAAAGAAATAACCAATTTATTAATACTTCGTAACATGGAATCTAAAGAGTTTACTGCAGAACAGGCAACTATATCTAACGGTTTAGTAGTACGGAGATATTTTACTCAGGAAGGGAGTTCTGCATACGATATGTTCAATTACGATATGCGAAGTTCGGTGATTAAAAATCCCGATGGTTCCGTTGTTTTTGAACAAAATAATGTTGAAGTACCGAGTCAATGGTCTCAAATTGCTACTGATATTTTGGCGCAGAAATATTTTAGAAAAAGAGGTATTCCTGAAATCGGGTCGGAGTCCAGTATAAAACAAGTTGTTCATCGAATGGTTGGATGTTGGACACATTGGGGTAAAACTCATAATTATTTTAATTCGACAAAAGATGCTCAAATTTTTTATGATGAAATGGCTTATATGATGCTTAATCAAATGGCTGTTCCAAATTCTCCGCAATGGTTCAATACTGGATTGAATTTTGCATACGGAATTTCAGGAAATGCTCAAGGACATTCGTATGTTGATCCAAAAACTCAAGAATTATTATATTCGAAAGATGCATATTCTCGACCACAACCACATGCTTGTTTCATTTTATCTGTTAAAGATGATTTAGTAAATGAGGGCGGAATTTTTGATTTAGTTACGAGAGAAGCGAGAATTTTTAAATATGGTTCCGGGGTCGGAACTAATTTTTCCTCAATTCGTGGAAAGGGTGAAACTCTCTCCGGAGGAGGTACTTCTTCAGGATTGATGTCTTTCTTGAAAATTAATGATTCAGCAGCTGGCGCAGTAAAATCTGGTGGAACTACTCGGCGAGCCGCAAAGATGGTTTGTCTAGATATCGATCATCCTGAAATTGAAGATTTTGTTAATTGGAAAGCTAGTGAAGAAGATAAGGTGGCGGGATTGGTGGCAGGTAATGCAACTTGCTCAAAATATTTGAATGACATTTTAGCAATTGCGAATGAATCCGGAGTAAATTTGAATGAGAATAACAAATTAAGATCTGCAATTCGGACGGCACATACCAATAATATCCCTTCGAGAATGATTCTTAGAGCCATTGAGTTGGCCAAACAAGGAATCGGTAAAATGGATTTCAAGGAATTAGATACTCATTATGAAGGTGACGCGTATGTAACTGTTTCGGGTCAAAACAGTAATAACAGTGTTCGAGTGTCGAATGATTTCTTCAATGCGTTGGATTCAAATTCAAATTGGAATTTAATAAATCGAACCGACGGTCAAGTTTGCAAAGAAGTTCCTGCGCAAAAATTATGGAACAATATCGCAATGAGTGCATGGGTGAGTGCAGATCCGGGACTTCAATATGATACGACCATTAATGAATGGCATACTTGTCCTGCAAGCGGCAAGATTAATGCAAGCAATCCTTGTTCCGAGTATATGTTCTTAGACGATACTGCGTGTAATTTAGCAAGTATTAATCTAACCAAATTCTTCGATGAAGAAACTGGAACTTTCAATATTGATGCGTTTAAACACGCAGTTAGACTTTGGACAATCACTTTAGAAATTTCTGTTTTGATGGCGCAATTCCCAAGTAGAGAAGTTGCTCAAGGAAGTTATGATTTCAGAACTCTTGGTCTAGGATATGCAAATCTTGGTTCACTTTTAATGAAAATGGCTGTTCCATATGACTCGGAAAATGGTCGTTCAATTGCAGGCGGAATAACTTCCTTAATGTGTGGCGAATCATATGCAACATCTGCAGAAATGGCTTCTATTTTGGGAGCATTTCCGAAGTATGAAAAAAATAAGGACCACATGTTGAGAGTTATTAGAAATCATCGTCGGGCCGCATATAACGCAAAACCAGATTCGTATGAAGGATTGACAGTTCTACCTCACGCACTAAATCAAGAAGTTGTGCCGAAAGACATGTTAACTGCAGCACATTCTTCGTGGGATAGAGCATTAGAACTTGGTCAAAATAACGGTTATCGGAATGCTCAAGTTACAGTTATTGCTCCAACTGGAACAATTGCGTTAGTAATGGATTGCGATACTACAGGTATTGAACCGGACTTTTCTATTGTAAAATTCAAAAAATTAGCCGGTGGAGGATATTTCAAGATTGTAAATAATTCAGTGAAACCTTCATTGAAAAAATTAGGATATTC
>PVBE012177718.1_pt1 | contig 18416 bp, 11 predicted proteins | sample 1631181 | NCBI WGS metagenome assembly PVBE01 (sample SAMN08397723, study PRJNA350692) | Marine metagenome, whole genome shotgun sequencing project. | isolation source: water | place: Pacific Ocean | collected 2012-04
CCCGAGGATCACTTCACCCGAGGCGAACAGCTTGCAACCCACCGCGCCGAACGACCCGAGGTCCCACGGCAGCGAGACCGTGCCCCAGGCGGTGTCCGAGAAACCGATGAGGAACAACGCCATCGCGTTGTTGCGCGCGGAGGACACGTGGACCTTGAAGCTCGAGTTGAGCTCCGGGACACCCGTGTTCGAGAGGATCGGGATCGCCCCGGTGTTGGTCGCACAGTTGACCTTCCACGCCCACGCTTGGGTGATGAAGCCGTTCGGCGCGGGGCCATTCCACGAGGTGCTGCTCGGAGAGTGCCAGAAGTGCGACACCTTGGTCCCGGACACGGCGATCGGGAACTTCATCTGGCCGCTCACCGAGGTGTACGACAAGAAGAACTTCTTGCCCGCTGCGACGACCAGCGGCGTCGTGAAGGTCGTCTTGTACCACCCCTGCGTCGAGCCGATGGTCATCGTGCCGGTCTTGACCGGAGCACCGGTCGGCTTGCCGGTGCTGTCGGCCCAGTAGATCTGCGTGTTGAAGGTGATACTCCCGGAACCGAGGCGCTGCGTGAACAGTTCGAACCCGGAGATGACCCGCTGTCCTCTCGTCGCGGCGACGGCGAGGGCGAAGATGTTCGAGTTCTGGGTCATGCTGCTGTTCGCCGTGGTGTTCGGGTTGGCCGAGCCACAGGCGCTGCTTGACTTCCCGGTGCCCGGGCACCCCTTGCCGTAGGTCGAGTAGGAGCCAGCGTTCGGGTTGGTCTTCTTCGGGTACGGGAGTGTCCGCTTCAACGCGGCCCTCTCGAGGTCGTAGTAGTTCGGCGTGCCGTTGTTCAGGTTGCCGTCGTCGTCATCGAGGATGAAGACTTCGCGGACCGCGTTCGGCTGGTTCTTCGCGTCGGCCGCGATCGAAGCGATCACGATCTTCTCCGCGGTGATAATGCCCGGGGCGGAGCCGTGAGTGGCGATCAAGTTCTCGCGCACGTCCCAGTTGAATCCCATGAAGGTCTCGCCCTGCTGGTGGACACCGCCACCGGCCGGGTACTTGCGCGTGTTGAGAGCGGTGCGGACGAAGCCACCGTTCTTCCGGAACTTCGGTCCCACGATCGGCTGTCCTGACCGGTAGGTGCAGAGCGTGTCGCCCCAACCCTCGGACAGGCCGTCGACCTGGGTGAGTCCACCGAACGCGTGGTCTGCGCCGTGGCCCCACTCGTGCTGCACGACCGTCTCGTAGGCGGTCATGTTGCACGTGCTGCTCTCGTTGTAGAAGTTGATCGTGAAGTTCGTGTAGTAGGCGTTGCAGCTCGACGGGATGTTGACCCGCGGATTCATGGTCGACAGCGTGTTCATCTGCGTTGTCGATCCGGGGAGCAGGCCGCGGAACCAGACGTTGCAGTCGTCGGTGAACCAGTACGTCGTCGTCTGGGACCGATTGAGCTGACTCATCGTGGACGTGCCGAACTGGATCGTGCCGGGGGTGCCGGGCGTGATGGACTTCGAGGCAATCATCTGGGTGCCTGTCTGTGTGCGGACGCGCTTGGAGTGGCGACCGGTCAGCGTCGCGGACACGGTGACGGCGGTGGTGCCGGAGTTCGCGATCGAGAACTTGCCTGCCGCATTGGTGTACGCAGAGCCGGAGCTGCTGGTGACCAGGAGGTTTGGAATTGGCTTGTTCACCAAGGCGTCGAGCGGGTTGTGACCCAAGTTGACCCATCCCATGACCGTTCCGGTCAGCGCAGCCATCGGGGCGCCAGCCGCGGAAGTCTTCGCGACGGGTGCGAGCTTCTCTGCCTTGCGCGCCGGCTCGGTCCGGAAGACGTGGACGCCACCGTTCAGGGTGTTACAGGATTCTTTATGACCTCCACCACAGTCACAAGAGAACACCTCGTTCTTGAACTGCACGACCTTGCCGGTGGTTGCATCGACGTAGACCTTGCCGACCTGGACGCTGCCCGCGGCGCGTTCGTCGATCTGCACTTCCCATGCGAGAGTCGCGGTCGTCCGGACCTTCCCTTCGGTGTTCGCCCAGATCACGAGGCGCGGGGCTTCGCCCTTGGCCTTCGCGGCCTGGCCGAGGATCTTGTCCTCCGCGATCGCCTTCGCGGCGATGGCGGCGAGTGCCGGCTTCAAGCTGAACCCGGCGGGAATTTTTACCGCTTGCGAGCCGAACATCGTCACGACACCGATGTCGTTGATGCGGACATCGGCGCGACCGCTGATGACGGAAAGACCCTTGTACTCCTGGTCGTAGACGAGGATGTAGACCTTGTTCACCTTGACCCCGATGGTCTCGACGAAGTTTGATTCGCCGCGACCCAACAGGTCAGCGAAGCGGTTCAAGAGGGCTTTCGATTCGGTGCGGGCCGCTTCGAGAGACGCGACGGCGCCACCGAGGCGCAGGCCGGGTCCGTAGATCGCGTTTGGCGTTCCCGTGGTCTCGCTCCATTCGACCGTCCATCCCGGTCCTTGGGTGGATTGGAAGTCGCGCCAAGTGTTTGCTGGCTCGACTGCTTGTGAGGCGGCGCTCGCGGTGAATAGTAGGACGAGAGCTAGAGAGCTGACTTTCATAGTGTTCCTGAGTCGTGATCTAGAGAAGAGAGGAGGAGGATGGTGAGTGGGGCAGACCTTGGCATCCATGGTTGCGTCAGCGGGGTGGAGAGGCGGCGTTTTCTCAGAAATAGCGCCGGGAGTACTTGCTGAGCGATCGTTTGCGGTCCCTGTTTGCCGAATCTTGATAACCTCTGACCGAATTTATTCTCCACACTCGATGTTCGTCGAGTCGTGACCGACCGGTCGAGGGCCGCGTTGCCGCGCCGGGCTTATCCGGTCTCACGCTCGTCCGACAGCTTTTGCAATGTGCCGCGGTAGCTCGACCACGAACTCTCTTCCGCCATCGTGTCTTCGTACCAACCCTGCGGGCCGGGTTTGTTCCCGCTCGGAGGTGGGCGGAATTCAGGATAGGTGATGCGTGCTTCGTCGAGTTTCTTCTGCAAGGCCTCGCGACTCTCGTCGAGGAGATCGTCATGGGCGTCGTCGAACCGATCCCAGATCATGATCGTGGGGTTAGTCGTTTTCGTCGGACGCGCCAACCACGCAGGACCGTACCCGGACCGACGCAAGTTGAAGTAGAAGCAGCGAAAGCATGCTTTCGAAGAGCTTCGCTTGACAAGGTAGACATTTGTCTGCTAACGTCGCCCGGCCCATGACGCCGCCACCTTACACCCCCGAAGGCGACACCCGCGAGAAGGTCTACCGCTTCGTGCGCGAGCAACTCGAGTCGGGGCGGTCGCCGACGCTGCGGGAGGTACAGGCGGCGTTCGGCTTCCGGGCGGTGGAGACCGTGCGGCAACACCTGTCGCGTCTCGTGGACGAAGGGCGTCTCGGCAAGAACCACGGCGCGCGCGGTTACTGCCTGCCCGATCACGAGCGGGTAGCCCTTCTGGCCAGGAGAATGGTGATGGTTCCGTTGCTCGGTCGGGTGCCGGCGGGTGGGCTCGAGGAGGCGATCGAAGATCGAGAGTGGAGCATCCCCGCCCAACTTCCGTCTCGGGGTGCGCGGGAGGATCAACTCTTTGCCCTGCGCGTCGAAGGCGAGAGCATGAAGAACGCGGGGATCTTGCCTGGCGACATCGTGATCGTGCATGCGCAGCCGACGGCGCGTTCCGGCGAGATCGTCGTGGCGATGGTCGGCGACGAGGCGACGGTCAAGACCCTTCGGCGCACCGGTCGCCGCATCGAACTGCACCCGGAGAATCCGCGCTTCAAACCGATCTTGCCGCCGACCTCGGAAGGGGGGCGCGAGTTCCGCATCCTCGGTCGCGTCGTCGAAGTGCGGCGTCACCTCCCATGACCGAAGCAACGGGACTGTCGCCGAGTCTGCCGATGACCATGAAGGGTGTCATCGTCGCCGCGCACATGCATCCGGTCGTACGGCGCTCCGGCTGGCACCTCGACAACCTCGCCGGGAGGTTGGTGGAGTTGTCCGGCAACGCGGACACGGCGGCGCTGACCCTCGTCGCCGGTGTATTGCTCGAGACCCAACAACGCGGTGAGTCCGCGGCGTGGATCACGGCGGTGGATTCGCTCTTCTACCCGCCGGATCTCGCGATGGCGGGGATCGATCTGTCGGCGCTTCCGGTCATCCGCGTCAAGAAGGGCATGCAGGCGGCGCGGGCCGCGGACGCGTTGCTCCGTTCCGGAGGCTTTGGCACGATCGTGATGGACCTCGGGAACCAGGCTTCGATGTCCCTGTCGGTGCAGACGCGGTTGGCCGGACTGACGCGGCGCCACGACGTCGCGCTGCTCGCGTTGACCCGGCGGGTGCGCGACTGCTCCAAGGGATCAGGGCGCAGCGGTTCGCTCGGCTCCATGGTATCCCTGTGGGGAGAGAGTCGGAGGGAGCGCACCGCGCGGGACCGGTTCGCCTGCGAACTGCGGGTGCGGAAGGATAAACAGGGTGGTGGGGAGTGGCGACATCTGGAGTTCTGTCGTGGACCGGACGGCTTGTGTTGACGTACCTGCGTTGCCCTTGCAGATGCTGTTGCGGAGGATGTCGTCGGGAGGCGAGGATTGGCGGAGCCAGCCCGTCGCCGTCGTCGATCGTGACAAGCCGAACGGCGTTCTGCTCTGGGTGAACGAGGCCGCGCGCCGCAGTCGCATCCTCCCTGGGATGCGCTACGCGGCGGCGCTGTCCCTCGAGTCGGACCTGCGCGCGGGCGTTGTGTCGGACGAAGAGATCGAGGAAGCGGTGGCGGAGTTGACCGGACGGCTGTGGCACTTCTCGCCGCAGGTCGAACCATCTGTTGCTTCTGGGAATGGTGACCCAGGCGTGTTCTGGCTCGACGCCTCCGGCATCTTGCCCCTCTACCGGTCGTTCGAGGAGTGGGGGACGTGCATCCGGCGCGAACTCGAAGACGCGGCGTTCGTCTCGACCGTGGCCGTGGGGTTCACGCGCTTCGGCAGCTACGCCGCCGCGCGGGCTTGTGGTCGGGGGCGCGTGCGTGCCCGTGTCGCGGGAAAGAGAGGAGGTCGAGGCGGTGCGGGCGTCATCGTGTTCGATTCCCGTGTCGAGGAAGCGGCGCAAGTCAGCGCGGTGCCGATCGACCGTCTCGGCTTCCTGCCGAAGCTGCGCGACACGCTCCTTGAGCTGGGTGTCGAGCGGTTGGGGCAGTTCCTCGATTTGCCAGCGGTCGGCATCCGGCGGCGTTTCGGCAAGGACGCCCACGACTTGCACGCCCTCGCCCGCAGCGATGCCGTCGCGAACCTGATTCCGGTGCCGCTTTCCGAGCCCCTCGACCGGTCGCTGTTGTTCGATCGGCCCGAGGCGGATCTCGCCCGGTTGCTCGCCGGGATCGCGTCGTTGCTCGCGCCCCTGTTGCAGATCCTCGAACGGCGGCAGCACGCGGTGCGGCGGGTGCACATTCGCCTGGTCCTCGACGACAACAGTTCGGTCGACGAGGAACTCGATCCCGCCGAGGCGACCCTCGACGAGTCGCAGTTGCTCAACCTCATCGAACTCCGTCTGGCCGGGGTGGCGCTGTCGGCTGGCGTCAACGAGATTCACCTCGACGTGACCGGCGTGGCGAAGACCGTGCGTCAGCGCGACCTGTTCGCTGCTCCGCCCCGCGATCTCGCCGCGGCGCAGCGGGCCCTCGCGCGAATCCGCGCCGAGTTCGGCGAGGCGTCGGTGGTGCAGGCCTACTTGCAGGAGGGCCACCTACCGGAGGCGCGTTTCGGCTTCGCCACGTTCGGTCGTCTCGAAGTGCCGGATCCTACGAGTGTCGATGCGCGCACGATGATCCGCCGCTGCTTCTCGTCGCCGATCCCCTTGCCGATGCGTTCGAAGTACGAACCCGACGGCTGGATCCTCGACTTCGCCGACGGCCCGGTCGAAGAGGTCCTCGGCCCCTACGTCATCCACGGTGGTTGGTGGCTGCGCGAGGTCCGCCGCGACTACTACTACGCCCGCACCCGCAACGGTCGTTGGCTCTGGCTCTACCACGACCGCCGCCGCCGCCGCTGGTTCCTGCAGGGAGAGGTGGAATGACGGATGACCGGTAGCTACGTCCCGCTGTGGGTGAAGAGCAACTACTCGTTTCTCGAGGGGGCGAGCCATCCGGACGAGTTGGTCGAAGAGGTGCATCGCCTCGGGTTGCCGACCCTGGCGCTCACCGACCGCGACGGGGTCTACGGCATGGTGCGCGCTTACGTCGCGGCGCGCGAACAGGGCGTCAAGGTGATCGTCGGCTCGGAGGTCACGCTCGCCGATGACTCGACGATCTTGCTGCTCGCGCAGACCCGCCGCGGCTACGGCAACCTGTGCCGACTGCTGTCGGTCGGTCGCCTGCGTTCGCCGAAGGGCGAGAGCCGCGTCGAGTGGAGCGAGGTGTGCAGCCGCGCACAGGATCTCGTCGCCGTGTTGCCGTGCGGCAAGAGCGTGCTCGCTCGCGACGACCACGCGAGGATCATTCGCGACCTGCGCGACGCGTTCGGTTCTGACAGGCGTCTCTACCTGCTGGCCGCCCGACACAAGGAAGCGCACGAGCGCGCCCTCGAACGGGAACTCCGCAACCGTGCCACCACGTTCGATATCCCGGTCGTCGCCGGTTCCGAAGTCCTCTACCACACTCGTGAACGTCGTGACCTCCAGGATGTCATGACGTGCATCCGCCACGGCGTCATCCTCGCCACCGCCGGTCGCCGCATCTGCGCGAATGCCGAGCACGCCCTGCAGGCGCCCGAAGCGATCCGCCGCCTGTTCTCCGACGACCCCTACGCCGTGCACCGCACGATCGAAGTCGCCGAGCGCTGCACGTTCTCCCTCGACGAGATCTGTTACCGCTACCCGAGCGAGAAGCTCCCCGACGGCACCGACTCCGCCGGATGGCTGCGCGAGTTGACGTTTCACGGCGCCGCCGAGCGCTACCATCCCGAGCCCATCCCCGCCGACGTCACGAAGCAACTCGAACGCGAACTCGCGGTGGTCCACGACCTCGAGTACGACGGCTACTTCCTGACGATGTACGAGATCGTCCGCTTCTGTCGCGAACAGGAGATCCTCTGTCAAGGCCGCGGTTCCGCCGCCAACTCCGCCGTTTGTTATTGCCTGGGCATCACCGCGATCGATCCGGTGCGGATGGGTTTGCTCTTCGAGCGCTTCCTCTCCAAGGAGCGCGCCAACCCCCCCGACATCGACCTCGACATCGAACACGACCGCCGCGAGGAGGTGATCCAGCACGTCTACCAGAAGTACGGTCGCACCCACGCCGCGATGGTCTGCAACTTCATCCGATACAGGGCACGTTCCGCGGTGCGCGAGGTCGGCAAGGTCCTGGGCATGGCGGAGACCGACGTCGATCGCTTCGCGCGTTTCCTGTCGCACTACGGTTCCGTCGCCCCCGAGTCGTTCGAGGAAGCCGGACTCGATCCCGACAACCGGTTGCACCAGAACCTCCTCCGGTTGACGGTCGAGATCCACGACATGCCGCGGCACCTGTCGATCCATCCCGGTGGTTTCCTCCTCGGTCACGAACGCATCGACGAACTCGTGCCGGTCGAGAACGCGACGATGCCGGACCGCACCGTCATCCAGTGGGACAAGAACGACATCGAGGACCTCGGCCTGTTCAAGGTGGACCTGCTGGGTCTCGGCGCGCTCCACGCGGTGCATCGGTCGTTCGATCTCATCCGGGAGCACTGCGGCGAGTCGTGGTCGCTCGCGACGATTCCGCCGCAGGACGAGCCGACCTTCGACATGATCTGCGAAGGCGACACGGTGGGGGTGTTCCAGATCGAGAGCCGCGCACAGATGGCGATGCTGCCGCGGCTGCGTCCGCGCAACTACTACGACCTCGTGATCGAAGTGAGCATCGTGCGGCCCGGACCGATCCACGGCGGCATGGTGCACCCGTATCTCAAGCGCCGCAGCGGTCAGGAGCCGGTCACCTACCCGCACCCGTCCCTCGAACCGGTGCTGAAGAAGACCCTCGGCATCCCGCTCTTCCAGGAGCAGGTGATGCAGATCGCGATTGTCATCGCGGACTACACGCCGGGCGAAGCTGACCAACTCCGCCGCGACATGGCTGCGTGGCGCAAGTCCGGTCGTATGGAGCGGCACCGTGAGCGATTGATCTCGCGGATGATGGACAAGGGCATCGCCCGCGAGTTTGCCGAGCGCGTGTTCGAACAGATCTGCGGGTTTGGTGAGTACGGCTTCCCCGAGAGTCACGCGGCGAGCTTCTCGTTGATCGCGTACGCGACGGCGTGGCTGCGGCGCCACTACCCTGCGGCGTTCGTGTGCGCGCTACTCAACTCGCAGCCGATGGGGTTCTACAGCGTCGCGACGCTGGTCGAGGACGCGAAACGCCATGGCGTCGCGATCCGCCCGGTGGATGTGCGGCACAGCATCCGGGACTGCACGCTGGAGCCCGAAACCGGGAGTGGCGAGGGTTTTGCGGTGCGCATGGGGTTGCGATTCGTGAAGGGCGTGCACGACGCGGACATCGAACGCATCGTCGCGGCGCACCCGTTCGGGACACTGGTCGAGTTCGCCGAGCGGTGTGGCCTGGGCGATGGCACGATGGCGCGGTTGGCCGAGGCCGGCGCGCTCGAAGGTTTCGAAGGCGAGCGCCGCGACGCGCTGTGGAAGGTCCTCGGCTACGAACACAAGGACGCGAGCCGTTTGCAGCTGAAGGAGCACGACCCAGAGGCGTACTTTACGCCGCTCGACGCGATGGAGACCGTGCGCTGGGACTACACGTTCACGTCGCACAGCCCTCGCGGCCATCCGTTGGAGACGATGCGCGAGGAGTTGCAGAAGCAGCGCCTCCCCGACGCGGCGCAGGTCCGCGCGATGCCCGACGGCCGCCGCATTCGCTACGCGGGCCTGGTGATTTCACGGCAGCGCCCGGGCACGGCGAAGGGCGTGGTGTTCATGACGCTCGAGGACGAGACCGGCTTCGTGAACGTCGTGCTGTGGGAGAAGGTCTTCACGAAGTTCCGCGTGCTCGCGAAGACGGAGCCGTTCCTCGGCGTTACCGGCAAGCTGCAAGTCGAGTCCGGCGTCACGCACCTTGTCGCCCAGCAACTGTGGGCGCCGAAGGTGCACGTGCAACCGCACGAGACGAAGAGTCGGGACTTCCACTGACTCGCGGGAGACAGAGCTAGAACCGCATGAGCAACGCTTCCGCCAACGCAGTGCAGTCGCGTGCGCGACCCGACGGCCCGGATCCCGACGCTGCTCCACATCTTGGTCGGCCTTTCTAGCTTCTCGATGGCTCGCCGCCAGCAGATCGGTCGACAAAGGTCGGTGGCAACGCAAGCGCGTCAGTTCCCGATCGTCATCTTCAGCCCGTTCGTCAACATCAAAGGCATCGGGTCGTAGGCGGCCTGCATCGCCGTTTGCGACCCGATCAGGCTCGAGTTGTTGGGAAGGGGGAACGTGAGCTTCCAGCTCGATCCCGCGGGCAGCGGCAAGAGGATCGTCGGTAGTGTCAGATCTTCCCAGATCCAACAGCCAGGACCGACAAGGCTCTTGATGTAGGTTGGAGTCGCGAGCAGTCCGACTATCAGCACCCGAACACCGGTGCTCGGGGCGTTGTTGCCGCTGATCATCATGTTCGCGCCGATTGCGCCCGGCGTCGACCGCAGGATCGGGTAGTTCTGGGCGCAACCTTCGCCGAGCGTCTCGACTGTCGCTGGGGTTCCTCCGACAGAGTACAGTTCCTGTCCGTGCGTCAGCGTCGTGGCGCTCATGTAGAGCGTGCCATCACAGATGCGCAAGGAGGACGGCGAACTCGAATTGACCCCGGGGTAGATGTCGCAGATCAGGCTCGTTCCCGGGCTGCTCCCATCCGAGAAGTAGAGTTCGTTTCCCGTGTTGGCGACGGTCGCCGAGAAGTAGACGCCCTTGCCTGCGGCGATGAGGTTCGTCGGTGAAGAACTGGCTGTGCCGGGATTCAAGTTGGCGATGACATACGTGCCCGCGATCGTTCCGTCGGACCTGGCGAGTTCGCGACCGTCTGTCGCTGTGAGGGCGCTGAAGTAGACCAGGTCTCCGACGGCCACTAGATAGGTCGGTGAGCTGCTGCCACCGCCGTTGTAGAGATCCTTCACCATGCTCGTGCCGAACGTCGTGAGGTCAGACTGCCAGAGTTCGTAGCCATCGAGGTCCGCGTAGGCTTGGAAGAACAACTTGTCTCCGCACCTGGTCAGCCAACTCGGATAACTGCTGCTCGGTCCGCCGCGAATGTCGCTCAGCACGTGGGTCCCGGCTGGGGTTCCATCGGAGATCCAGAGTTCGATGCCGTACGACGGGTGATTCGCGCGGAACACGAATCGGTTGCCGAAACTCACGAGATGAGTCGGGCTACCGCTCGAAGAACCCGGGTAGCAGTCCTTGAGCAGCATCGTGCCGGCGGCGGTCCCGTCGGAGACGTAGAGTTCACGACCCAAGCTGCTGACCCAGGCGGTGAAGTAGACCTTGCCGCCGGAACACATCAGTTGAGTCGGGCTCGACGAACTACTGTTCGTCGCGATGTTCGCCACGAGGACCGTGCCAGCGGTCGTGCCGTCGGTCTTGAACAACTCGTATCCTGTCGCATTGGTGTACGCGGAGAAGAACGCCTCCGTGCCACACGTCACGAAGTTCTGGGGGTAGCTGCTGCTCCCTCCCGTTCGGATGTCCTTGATCAGGGTGGTGCCCGCCGTCGTCCCGTCGGTACTCCAGAGCTCGTAGCCACTCGTGGTGGTGTATGCGCGGAAGACCGTGATCATCTTCGTGCCATTCCAGAACGACACGAAGTACGCCGGATTGCTGTTGCCGGTGCCTGGGTTGATGTCCTTCAAGAGCGATGTGCCCGATGCGTCCGTCTTCCACACCTCGTTGCCGGCGACTCCGTTGTTGGCGGCGTAGACGAGAGTTTTTGTCCCGAGGGACGTTATGTAGTTCACCGAAGACGAGGCCGTTCCGGTCCCCGTGTGGATGTCCTTGACGGCTTTCGTGCCTGCGGCGGTGAAGTCCGTCTCGAAGACCTCCCGACCGGCACCCGCAGCGGAATCGTCCGTCGCTGCAAGGATCGCTTTCGTCGTCGACACGGGGGTGATCCAGGCCGGTGATCCGCTCGGCATGCCGGGGTTGATGTCGCGCACGAGCGTCGTGCCCGCGGTCGTCCCATCCGAGACGTACAACTCGTAGCCCGACAACGAGGAGCCGTTCGCCGTGAAGAGGATCTTGTTCCCGACCAACGTCAGGTTCGAGGGCGACGCGTGGGACCCCCCGGGGTAGATGTCTTTCACGAGGCTTACGGTTCCACTGGAGAGTTTGTAGACCTCACGGCCAGTCGCCGACAGGTGCGCAGAGAAGTAGAGGTCCGTGCCGTTCACGAGGAACTCAGTTGGGCTGCTGCTGCCGGTGCCTGGGGAGAGGTCCTTCACCAACACGGTTCCGGTCGTCGTTCCATCGGTCTTCCAGAGCTCCCACCCGTACGAGTTGTGGTAGGCCCTGAAGTAGAACTCGCCGCCGATGATCGCGGGGGACGTGATGTTCGGCGAGGAGCTCGACGTACCGGTTCGGATGTCCTTGAGGAGATAGGTCCCCGCCGCCGTCCCGTCGGTCCTGTAGAGCTCCGTTCCGATCGTGGCGGTGTAGGCGGTGAACAGCATCAGGGATCCGAAACTCGCGATGTAGCTCGGGGAGCTGCTCGACGAGCCGCTGCGGATGTCCTTCACGAGTGCTGTTCCCGTCGCCGTGCCATCGCTCTTCCACAGCTCGTAGCCGTAGTTGTTGTGGAAGCAGCGGAAGTAGATGTTCTTGCCCGCGGCATCCGAGATGATGAACGCCGGGTAGGAACTGGAGGAGCCCAAGCGAATGTCCTTCACGGGCACCGTGCCCGTCGCGGTTCCGTCGGATTCCCACAACTCGGTGCCCAACGAGCCATCGTTTGCTGCGAAGTAGACCTTTTTTCCCATGCAGACGACGTAGTTCGGGGCTGAGCCGAGGGCACCGGAGCGCAGGTCCTTCACCATCCCGGTCCCTGCAGTCGAACCGTCCGAAGTCCACAGCTCGTTGCCGTTCGAGCCGTCGTTCGCGGTGAAGAAGATCTTGCCATCGCAGCACACGAGGTTGGAGATCCCGGAGTGCGCCTTACCGAAGCGGATGTCCTTGACCATCGTGGTCCCGGCGGCTGTTCCGTCGGTCTTCCACAGTTCCCTTCCCGTGGCGAGCGTGTCCGCCGTGAAATAGTGGAAGGTACCGCACTTCACGAAACTCGACACAACAGTGTGTCCCGGTCCTACCCGAGCGCTCATGGGGGAACTGGAGTAGGGGGCTGTGGTCTTGTTGATATCTTCGACCCGCGGACAGCCTTGTCCAGAGAGCATCGAGCACAAGAGGATCGAGATGACGGGTGCGAGGAGGAGTTTCATGGATGCGCTTGGATGTTGATGACGGGGAGTCCGAGGGCGAGTTTGCGGACGTCGGCTAATGTGGCTGCTCGCGAGACGAGGGTGCAGATCTTAGCGGATATCCTGGTGTTCGCAGTCCCTGGGCGGTGTCGTGATCGCGAATCGTGGAGAATATTGGGATCGGGTCCTACGCGATGAAGCGGTGTCACCCGGTCGGCAGCAGGAGGAAGGCGCGGAGGCGCTATTCCTCACCTCGAGTTTGGGGGTCCCCGAGAACTCGCATGCTGAGATAGAACCTGTCTTCATGCGCGGATGCATCTGGGTCACGATTGCCTGGTTCGCCGGCGGGCTGGCCGCCCAGAAGACGCAACCGAAGACGCTGGGCAAGAAGAAGGAAGAAGTAGGTCAGCTACCGGTAGGTCGTGCTGAAAGAGTCGGATACCGGCAGGGGCCAGGTCGCACTCGGAGTCAGGTCGAGGAGACCGGCCTGCATGTAGATCGTCAGCCCCTTCATCGCGGCGACAGTGTTGAGCTTCTGCGCGGCGACGCCGTTTGCGTCGAAGCCGATCCGGGGGAAGAGCCACAGGTTCGTGAAGTTGTTGCCGATCGCGAGATTGTAGAACCCGGGGGCCACCGAAGGCTTGTTGCTCACGGTGATGGCGTAGGTCGCTGGTGTCAGCGCCTGTGGCGGGTAGATCAGGACTTCGGAGTTGCTGACGATGCGGAAGGAGCCGTTGGCCCAGTAGTTGTCGTGGACGTTCGTCCAGATCTGCGTGATGGTCTTCGTGCCGAACCGGAGCGGAGAGATCATACCTCTCTCCGGCGCGTCCGGGAGCGTTCGACGGCCTCGGTTGCCACGCCATCGTGTCCGGCGCACCATCCATGCGAGGGGGTTTCTTGACGCGAGATCAGGGACGGATCCGAAACACCTGGATCGATTCGCTCGAAACCTCGGGCACCAGCGTCGCGCGGCCCTCATCGAGCAATCTCCGGACGAGGCGGGCGAGGAGCACTTCGTAGAGTGGGTTGCCCTGATCCAGCAAGAGGACCGCGTGCGTCACGCCCAACCGGCGGTATTGGTCCCGGACCTTCGGCGTGTCACGTTCGAGGTCACGCAACAGATCTTCCCGGTCATCATTCCGACGGTGCGGATTGGGTACACCGTACATTTCTTGCATCATGGAATGTGCCATCGGGAGGTCTTTCGAGTTCGTCTGCTCCAGGTACAGAACGCGGGCAGCGAACAGTTCGCGTCGCACCCACTCCCACTTCGACAGACCGAGGTGGAACTCCAACGCGCTCTCGGGATTGCGGTAGATGTGTTCGTCTGCGGTGATCGTCCAGCCCCAGACACCGCGGATGCCGTCGTGGCTGGCCAAAAGTGATTCGGCGGTGCACGCGACGATCACGTCTTGTCCAGCTGTGTGTGAGCCAAGACGCTTGGAGAAGTCGAGCAGCCCTACGAGGTCGTAATCCCGTCCCGCGAAGGCCACCGCGTTCTCCTTGTGTACGACTCGTGTCCCGATCGAGTGCGAGATCGACGCGAGGCAGAGCACGATCGCGGTCATCGGTACGCTTCGAGCGCCGACGACCCGCTCGACACCGCGCACGATCATCAGCAGAAAGAACGGCACGAGTGGGATCAGGAAACGACCGACGCTGGCGGGCCACGGCAGCATCACGGCGATCGAACCGAGAATCAGGACGTGCCAGGGTCGGATGGACAGCGTGTCCGTCGCGAGGCGTGACTCGTGTCTCGCACCGAAGCACAGAAGGACGATCGTCAAAAGAACCAGAGCCCACAGGGCGATCAAGCCGATCGTCCCCGTCGGGGGTATCCAGGTCGCGGCCGGCCAGATCTGTTGCATCCCCGAAAGAGCGGCATGCAGGGTGTTCGTCCATGTCGTCGCGCCGATCCAATCCAAGCTGTTGAGGAAGATCCGCGAGTAGGGGAGCCCGTACACAGTCACGTCCTCGTAGCCCTTGGCAGGCGTCGCGACATGGGACATGAAGAGCTGCAGTGCGATGACCATCGGCAGGAGCACCGCGCCGAACCGGATGGCGGTTGGGATCCTCTTGGCGAGGACGAGGTGCAAGCCGACCGTGAGCAACAGCACGACGCCGAACGAGCGCGTCGCGAATGCCGCGAAGCAGAGCCCTGCGAGAATCGCCCCGTGTCGCCACGGCTTCTCGTCCGCGGCCTCGAAGCGCAGCAGCTGGTAGATCGTGAACAGCGACACTCCGAGGTACGGGACCTCGCTCATGCACACTCGCACGAAGTCTGCGGACGAAGTGCTCCAGCCGATCGCGAACACGAGAGCCGGCGCAGCGCGACCCAGGCCTTCTTGCGCGAGGATTCCCCAGAACGATGCGAGTGCGAGGGCGAGGAAGAGCGCGTTGACGATTCGCACGGCCGTGATCGCCGTGTCGAGATTTGGAGTGACCGTCAGGCACGCCGCCACGATGAGGGGGACGGCGGGCGGGTACTTCGCGGTTTCGATCGGTTCGGGGTGGTGGCCAGCGCGGTAGACCCCACGATCGACGATGCTCTGTGCGAGCACCGTGTAGATGCCGTCGTCGTGGCAGAGTCCCGCCACGCGTGGGTTCTCGGGCAGCAGGGTCCACACGAGCAACGGCAAGACACATGCGGTGATCCAGATCGCCGGCCCTCGCGACCGACGTCTATCCACCTGATCGCCGCACATCGTCATGTGGATAGCGTAGTAGCGCTCCGTCGACGGATGAACCGTCGATACTCCCGCGTTCCTGGTGTTTCTCGCTGACGGAGATCTCGACATGCTGCGCACATCGCCCCTGGTCGCCCTTCTCGGCCATCGGACTTGAACAACTCCTCGCCCACCGAGGTCCCTCGCGCTGCAGAATAGAGCGTGCCGTTGTACACCACGAAGTCGTGTGGGTTGCTGTTGGCGCTGCCGCTTCCAATGTCTTGGAAGAGCGTCGTTACGGTCATCGTACCGTCGCTCCGCCAGAGCTCGAAACCCGAAGAGCCGTCGTTGGCGGAGAAGTAGACGTAGCTACCGTACGCCGTCATTCCTGTGGGGGAGGAGTTACCGCTGCCCGCACGGATGTTCTTCACCGTCACGGTGCCGCTGCCGTCGCTTTTCCAGAGTTCGTGTCCCTCTGGACCATCGTTGGCGTGAAGGATGATCGTCGCTCCGAGGACTACCGCCTCGCTGAACGACGAGCTCGACGCGCCGGTGAAGGTGTCCTTGACCGGAACCGTCTCCGTGCTGGTGCCGTCACTTTTCCAAAGGTCTTCCCCCTTGCTGCCATCTGTCGCCGAGAAGTAGATCGTCGTTCCGATGTGGACGAAACCGAACGGGTAGCTGCTATCCGTCGGGTGGATGAGGGTGGCGAACGCCGCGGCGGTGAAGACAAGAACAGATCGATACATGCCGAGGATCCCACAGCGCTGGCGTCGCCACGACAGCCGTGGGCTCTTTCAGCCACTTTCGCGGATGGTACGAGTTCGCCACGAACCCCCCCGGTCCCGGGGACTACGATCCGCAATACACGTCAACCCGTAAATTGCCCGGCCTCCCCATGACTCACTCTTCCATCCCCAGCGTTATCGCAGCTTTGGTGTTTGCTGTCGCCGCCGCCGCCCAGCAGGACCAGAAGGAGCTCTTTGGCCTGTCCAAGAGTTGGGTTGTCGAAATCACTGTCCCGTCCGAATCCCTCGCGAAGATGTACCCGGCTGGCAGGGCCACCATGGGGCTGTCCCAGCGCGGACGCTACAAGTACGTCAAGGCCGACGTGAAGATCGGGGAGCGCTCGGTGAAGGGCATCGGCCTGAGATTCAAGGGCAACTCGACGTTCTGGGGCACGAGTGGCACCCTCAAGAAATCGTACAAGCTCGACTTCGATCGGTTCGTGCAGGGTCAGCGCTTCCTCGGGCTCAAGAAGCTCAACCTCCAGAACAACGCGACCGACCCGTACCAGATTCGCGAGGCCGTGTCGTACCAGGTCTACCGCGACGCTGGCGTGCCTGCGTGTCGGGTGTGTTTCGCGCGGGTCTTCCTGACCGTCACCGGCGAGTTCGAGCGGGAATACCTCGGTAACTACACCATCGTCGAGCAGGTCGATCGCGCTTTCCTCTCGAGAAACTACGAGGGCGACAAGAAGGGCGCCATCTTCAAGCCAGAGGGCAAGACGAACGCGTATCTCGGCGACAAGTGGAACGACGACTACGCGAAGATCTACATCCCGAAAACCAAGGTGAGGAAGAAGCTCGCGAAGCCGCTGATCGGTGTCGTGAAGCTCCTGTCCCAGAGCGACGATGATGTCCTGGTCGCGGGGATCGAGAAGGTACTCGATGTCGACGAGTTCCTGAACTACTGCGCGGTGACGGCGTTCCTCGCGAACCTCGACAGTCCGTTCATGCTCGCGCACAACTACTACATCGCGGTTCCTGAAGAGAACAAGCGCGTGGTCTGGATTCCGTGGGACCTGAACTTGTCGATGGGCGGGTTCTCGATGGGCGGTCGGAACCAGCAGAACCTAAGCGTCTTCGAAGCGACGGGCATGGCTCTGTTCAAACGAGTCATCGCGGAGCCTCGGTTCCGCAAGATCTACGAGAAGCACCTGTGGGCTCTGGTGAAGGGACCAGGGTCGCCGAAGACCATGATGAGTTTCGTGGAGTTGGCGCGCAAGACGACCGCGAAGGCGATCGAGGAAGAGGCAAATCGCAGCGACGTGATCACGAAGGTCCAGGGCGGTCGAGCCTCCCTGTTTGGTTCGTTTGGTCGACGGGGAGGGAGCGGTCGCGCACCGCAATGGCAGGCTCTCGAGAGGTTTGTGAACTCACGGGCGGGCCAGGTCCGCGACCAACTCGAAGGCAAGTCGAAGGGCCAGGCCGCCGGTGGTTCGATGTTCGGTGGCTTGTTCGGTCGCGGCGGCGCGCCGCGTCCGAGGTCGGCCCAGGACTCGCTGCGCGACATGATCGCTCGAAGCGGCGTCCTCAAGCTCAAGAAGGACACTCAGATTGATCGAGCCGCGTTCGTCTCGGTCGCCCGCAAGTTGTTCGCGAAGATCGACAAGGACCAGTCCGGTTCGCTGAGCCGCCGGGAAGTCGCCGCGATGCTGGTCTCCCAGCGGGGGCAGAACGCTTCCCCATCCGAGGCCCGCCGCATCCAGCGCGAGTACGACAAGGACAAGAACCGCAAGTTGTCCGCGCCCGAATGGGACGGCGCGTACGGGGCGGCCTTCGCGACATGGGATGCTGACGACGACGGCAAGCTGACCCGAGAAGAGCTGAACGGACGATAGCGCCAGCGACCGTAGCTCGGCTAGAACTCGACCGTCTGCAGGAGCGGAGGCGGCGCCGGTTCCCGCTGTGCGCGTTGTCGACGCCAGCGTCCCCGCGAGTCGAAGATCAATCGAGCGATCGCGGCGGACAGGCCGAAGACGAGGATGGCCGGTACCCACATCTTGATGCCGAATCCGCCGAGGATCACCGAACAGATCATGATCGAGTCGAGCATCGGCTCTTGCACCGCGTGGGTGTCGGGTACGAACTCCCAGATCAGCGGCGGCCAGAGGAACCAGCAGGTGGATGCGACGAGAATCACCAGGGACGCCACCACGTTCTGGCGGGCGAATGAGATGCCGCGGTGCGCGGTGTAATCGCTCGTGCCCTGGCCGCGTTCGAACGTGCCGTGCACCGCACCGATGACCAGACCGACGATCAGACTGGACATCATCATGCCGTCCCCGTCACTGTGAAGCGGTGAATGATAGCCCTCGCAGGACTGGCCGCCCGCCGAAGGACCGATGGGCATCGTGGAATTCGATCAGGGGATTCATGACTCACCTCTCTCCGTGTCTTTGGTTGCGCGGATCGCTCCGAGCTCCTCGTCCATGATCTCGCGCAATTCGTCGACGCTGCTGTCGAGGTGGTAGGCCTCGGTGAGCACCTTGCGAACCAACGTGCGCACCTGTCGGCGTCGCTCGTCGTCGCGAAGCGCTTTCCTCGCGTCGTTGACGAAGCAGCCGGCACCGTGCCG
>PVBE011373651.1_pt1 | contig 18412 bp, 20 predicted proteins | sample 1631181 | NCBI WGS metagenome assembly PVBE01 (sample SAMN08397723, study PRJNA350692) | Marine metagenome, whole genome shotgun sequencing project. | isolation source: water | place: Pacific Ocean | collected 2012-04
GACAATTGGTCCTGGGCTGTATTTAAAAGCGGCGAACCCATCTCAGCGCGCTTCTCTTGCAAATCGAGTGCCGTCTGCGTTTGCGTGCTAAACGGTGCGACGGTTGCGCCCTCGTAATATTGCGGAACATCTGACTCGTAGAGGTTCTGAGCTTCCTCAAAGCCTTGTTCTAAATAGGGCTGCTGCTTGTCCCAAGGTGCGCTGCTTGTTGTCTGTGTGACATATTGTGGACGTGGACTGCCCCCACCAACACTACTCATGATTCACTTCCTCTAACCAATTGTCATAATTTTCACCGTGCTTCTGGTGATAGAACTCGTTTAATTCTTTCGTGACCTGCACGGCGTGTTCGTGACCGCCGCATATCTGAGCGACGATGCCCACGATCTGTTCAAGGGCCTCGCGATACACAAACCCAAATTCATTTTTCCAGCCGTTGCTGGCATTCCAGAGAAGCATCGAGCTGCTCATAATCGGCACCAGCCAATTTGAGTAGCGCACAAAAAACAGGTTCTTTGGCAGCTCCACTAGCGACAGGTGCAGCAGCCGCGTCATGCTCTCTGAATCACTCACGTCGCCGTCTACAAAGTCATCCGCTATCTGCGAGATCTCGCTGATGTCGTGCAAAAACTTGACGGCCTGCGTCTCGCCCTTGCACCACTTCACATAGAGCTGATGCTCTTCTTCAGCCGAAAACGGCATAACTGAACGTCCGGTCGGTTTGACCATTGTTGGCGTGCGTGATTGTGAACGTCTGCTTCCCAACGCTGCTCACATACATTGTGCCTGCCCCCTGCTCGGCCGCTGCGTTAGCCGTGGAGGGCATAAACAGCACCATGCTATTGCCGCCTACCCTGGCATCGGTTACCGCTGTAGAGGCCGCAGAGGCCGTCAGCGTGACGCTGCCGGTCGCGTTAATCTTGCCGTCGCGCAGCTCATTGATGGCATTGCTCATAACGCGCCGGTGTTCGACGTCGCTACCATGTGAAACCGGTACTGGCAGAAAACCCTGGTTGCTCATCGAGCGCCTCGGCCCTTCCAGGTAACGTCACACCCTTGGGCGTGATCGAACCCACCACTAATATTAACCCTGACGCGGTGATAGCGATTGTCTTCGCGCACAGGCGCGTCGCCGGAGGTGTTAAGTGACACGGCGCTACCAAAACTGGCCGTGTCGGTGCCCTTGTTTCTGTTTGCCATTTGCACCGTAGCAACGGCGTCAGATCCCTCGATGACAGGCCGCACTTTATTGATAAATGACCGCCGCCCAGGCAGAGGCTGAAACTCCGACGTCTCAATAGTCGCCGCCAAACCGGTGCCCGTAAATCGCGCTAGGTTGTGGCTTGTATCAAATGCGGTGAGCTGGAGCCTGCCACCCATCCAGGCGCGACTGTCGAGCGAAAAGGCCATGCCATCGATACCCGTCGATGAGTCCACAATCGCGTCTAACCCTTCCAGGGTATAACCGCTCGTCAGCGTGCGCGCGATTATCTCATGACTAAAGCTGCCCGTTGACCACTTATTATTGACCCAATCGTACATAATCAGCTTGTTGGGAGTGCCACTTGTGTGACCGCTGCCTGGATAGCTGACGATGTATAAGTGATTGATTGGATCAATGGCGCTTGTAACCCGCGACAGGTACGCCTGATCAAAATCATTGGCGAATGTTTTATCGACCTTGTTGGCCCCGATTGCGGTCGTCTTTGTGCCGTCTTCCAGCATGTAGAAACCGTCATCAGACCAAAAGAAAACCATGCGGCCGAGCGCTGCGATACTGCCCGAGACCTGCGTGCCTCGACTTTGTGACACCTCATTAGAACTAAAAATAAGCGGCGTGCCTTGATAGTCGAGCCGGAAGATCGATCGGTCTTGAAACACTAGCCCAAATTCCCCACCGACTAGCCCGGTAACGGCACCGCCGCCGCCGACAAAGTCGTTGAAATCAGCCTGCGTCGTTTGGCTCGGCGTCCACGTCTCGGCGTTATCGAGACCTGACCAATAGACGCGGTTTTGGTACGACGTGCCGCCTGATTCCGCGTCGCCTAGCATGACAAAGCCGCGCACGACCGCGACGTGCCTTGCTTTGGGCGGTGAGCCGCCAAGGGCCGACCAGCTCGTGCTGCTGCCCAAGGTCCACTTCTGCGGCGCTTCATCGCGGCACACGGCTATCATAGTGTCGCCAAATTGCGCAAATTGCCAATTGGTATCCTCGGCCAGCGTGTAGCTGTCGTTGGTCTCATCGAACACTGCGCCATTTAGCCGGTACAAGCTGGTGCCGTCTCCGGCGAACAGATACACCGCGCCGTCGCTCGCTTGCCCTGACCCAGCTCCGCGTGCCCGTGCGTTCAGTGGCGTCGTGCTAAACGCGGATATTGCGCTCAGCTCTCGGTATCCCATTGCCGTCGGGATGACGTTGTTGGCTACTGTCGCGCCTGGGTTGCCGAATGCTGGCTGGTCTGGAAGATACTCGCCAAACCTGATCACGATGCGGTCACCGCTAACGGCGAGCCGCTTAGCGCCTCGGCGTCGTCCTGCGCCTGCACCTCTTGAATGATCTCGGCATAACGCGACTGCCAGACGGCGAGACGCTCATCGTTTTGCAAAAACGGCTCGGCCTCTACCAGTGCGCCAAACAAAAGCGCGCCTGGGAGATCCTCGGTTATGAAATTGGTCTCGTTGCTCGATGCGGCAAGAGCTGTCAGCTTTTTATAATAAGTGCCTTTGACCGTGTAGTTGCTATTGGGGAACGGGCCAAAGATAAAGCTCGCGCCCTCCCTCGCGTAATACACCGGCTTGGCGTCCGAGCTGCGGGTCGGATAGTTCTCATAAATATATGACACACTTTTGCGCTGCAGCGGCTGAGCTGGGCTGGTGTCGATATAAAAATATTTGGCCTCAACATAACCCGACGGCACACTTATGGTGCCGCTGCTGATCGTCGCGCTTAGTGCGGTTTCCATATCGGCAACGCGCAGGTCGCGATAGATGCGGTTCTCGGCCATCGTCAAAAAGTCGGTGATCTGGTTTGTGAGATCCGACCGGTCGAGATAGTCAGCAACCGCCGCTTTGATGTTGGTGTAATTGTTGAGCGCCACTTGTCAGCTCCTACATCCGACCGCCGCTTGTGCGCAGCCATTTGTTGTTGGGGTCGTTTAATTTCTTCCGCAAATACTTCTCTCGATCCGGCCCATGCGGCATAGCCAGAAAGTTTACGCCGTCTTCTTTCATCCACTGCTCGATGACGACCAGAGGGATCGAGGCGACGCGTTTTAAATCTTTAGACTTGCTGTAACCATTTGTGCCGTCGTTCAGCAGGCGCTTGTTGTTATCGAGTATTGGCTCGACATCCTGCACGCGCTCGACGGTCACTTGACCCGCTGACTCGTCATCATGCCAGCGGGTCTGGACCCAATCTCGGTCGCTCATACTTCGACCGGTGTAATTGTTATGACTGAACCGGCCGCACGTTGAATGTATGCAATGTGCGTGAACCCTTGGACGTGCAAGAATATGGCGTCTCCAGGCTGTATCAAAATGTCATTGGCGGTTGCAGCCGTGCCCGTAAGCACCGGCTTAACATGGCAAGTGCCGTTAGCAGCAATCCGCACAACGCGAGCGGTTGACCCGCTCGCATCATTCGGAATTGCCGTCTCAGCGCTTGAACCGCCTGACGTGACTGACGTGCCAGCCGCGCCATTTGAGAAAACGGGAAACGGGTGCATGGGCTGCTCCTAGCGTCTGACAATGATGACGCCGTCAACGCTGATCGCGTTGGAGCTGGCACCGTTGGTTTCAATCTCAATTGCGTCGTCTTCCAGCACCTCGTTGGCTGCTGTCGGAACACAACTATCAACGTCACCGGCTGCGGAGCCGGATTGCGTGATTGTCACTGTGCCGCCGGTGACGGCGGTGCCGCCAATCTTGAGCGTCAGGACAGCGTTGGCTGTACCGATAGCGCCGTTGAGAGCGGTGATGACTTTGACGATCTTTCCCGCGTCGGGAACAGGCACATAAACCTGACCAGCGGTTGAAACGTCAGTGATTTTAAAAGGAATGAAATAGTCGTTTAGCGTGCGCATGATAATCTCCTATGCCGTCACCCACGCCTGGGCGTTCTGGCTGCTTAAAAGAAAAGGGCGGTCACTAGGACCGCCCCTCTCGGTTGGTTGTGATCAGCTATTAGCTGGTCGTTGCATCGGCAACCATGCCGGATGCTTTTTCCTGACGTGAGATCAGGGTGTACTCGACAAGCATCTGGCGCTTCTCGGAATCGCCGGTCTTGCTGAGTTCATGCTGGCTGAAGGGCCGCAGGTAGGAAATTTCCCAGTGGTCCTTGTCCAACACCCAAACGTCCCGCTCGCGACTGAACCTGTTAGGAACAATATCTAGCGCACCGAAGTCTGACTCATACACGTCAATCGACGCCGTCAGTTTCTTGTCTTCGCCAACGTCAAACCGCGTGCTGTTACCAGTGAAACCACTGATCACAGTTTTGTTGTGCGGTCCTACCATGACCATTGATGGCTCGCCGCCCTCGGTCCAGCAGTTTTGAATTGCTGTCTTGAGGAGGCTTTCCGTCAAGGCACGTTGGGTGCCGTCGGTCCTGGCGTCGGTGCCGTCGCCCGTGGGGCTGGCGGCTGAGCCAGTGCCAAGCACGTCGTTGGTTGCAATCCAAGATCCCAAAGAACCGATCTTACGAGCGGTTGTTGCGTTACCAGCAACTTGGGCTTGGTTGGCAGTCAAGGTCGCTTCCATGTCGCGCTTCAGCTCTTTGCCTTTCTTTGCGACTTGGTAGGCCAGTTCGCTTTTACGGCCTGCCTTGGAAATGACTTCCTGAGTGCCGGTCGTGACAACTGTTTTGTCAGAAATTTGTGTGTAATTTCCGACGCGAACAGTTGCGACTGACGCGTCCAGGGTTGCTTCGTCACCTTCGATTACCGCATTGGATGTGCTTGCGGAAGCGAGGGTATCTGTCATCCACTCCTCATATGTAGCAGTGGCTTTAGCTTGTTTGCACATGGACATGAATGGCGTGTCCATAGGCGAGATCGACGTAATGATGTCGGAGAGCGACTCTCTGTTGCCCTTTGAATCATATGTGTCGAAGGTGTTCAGTTTGTTACCGCGAGGCCATTTAAACCTCACCTCTTACAATTTCTTGCAAGCTCAGACTATATCATGACCCCAGTGGGGTCTCCCGCGCTCGTGGGCTTTTACTGTCCGGTCTGGACTCCGTAGCCTAGTCGTTGGAGCTTCCAGCCATTCCTGACTGGCTTGCCTGCTGATTGCCCTCGGCTTTACGTTAGGGGTTCCCAGCAATTCACGGGATTTACAACTGACCGTTACCGGCCAGCGGAGCAATTACTTACTCGGCTGTGCCATAACACTTTACTCCTAAAGTATATCGGCAAGTGCATCGGCAGCGTCTCTGACGCTCCCTGACTTCCTTGCTCGTTTCATTTTAGCAGCAATTTGCTCGGCGTCGGTGTCAACCTTTTGGGCTTGAGCTGACGGCTTAACCACTTTTGGCAACGGCCGCACCTTCTTCTCGGTCGTTGTCTTGCCATCCTGCAGCTTACGCCACTGCATGGCATCGTGGATTAACTGGACGTGACGGGCATCGACTACCGAGCCAATCTCGTTGTCGTTGAATCCACCGTAGTTATTTTTGAGGAAGCTGCGCAGGTCATTTCTGAACTGCTCACCTTTTTCCTCATCCGCATATTGCGGCAACGCTTCTGCAAGACGTCGGCTTTGCTCTGCCAATACTTGCTGATGTTGCTGCGCCATTTTCTGCTGCTCTTCCTGTTGGAAGTGCTGCAGCTCAGCTTGAGCTGTACGAAACTGCTCTTGCTTGCGCTGATGGTCTGCCCATCGCGTCGCAAACTCGACCGGATCTTCTTCTTTGAGCTGATCCCAGTCCGTACTCTGCTCGGCCTGTAAGTTAACCCCAACCGTCTGCGCTAACTCATGCAGACGTTGAGCGTATTGCTGCCGGTTCTGTTCGACGGCTTGTTGCGCCTGTTCGCGCTCAGCCGCCAACGCTCGGCGTTGACCCGCAAGGTCTTCGGTCTTGCGAGTATAATCCTGCTCACGCGAATAGCCTCGCTGCAATTCATCGAGGGTGACCTCCGCTTTTTCGCCACCCGGCAGGGTGACCTCAAAATAGTCGGCAGGCTCCTCGGCGGCTTGCACCTCGGTTTCTTCGTTGTCAGCAGAATCGTCGCTTTCGTCAGCGACAGGAGCTTCGTCTTGTCCCGCTTCCGGTTCCGGTGTGGCGGCATCTTCAACTTGCTCCGCAGGCGCGCCATCGTCGTTGGGTTGCTCTGGCTCACCGCCAAAATCCAGTAGACTCTGTAACGCGTTTGACGCCGTTTGGACGTCGGTTACCTCAACAGCTTCCGGCTGGGCCGGGGTCACCGTTTCATCGGTCATAGTAAATCTCCTAATTAAATCGTTGCAGTTCCTTATGGGCTACAGCGCCGTTAGAAACGGCGCTAATGAACACTGATTGAAAACGCGGCACGATCTGCAGCATGAGCCAAAGGCTCTCGCGCACGTCCACGTCGTCGCTTGTTTTCCATTCGTCAAAAATGGCCTGCTCTAAATCTGCAAAGGCTTCTTGGAAAACCTCATTTTCCAGCACCAAACGCGCAGCGTCGCCGCGCCGTCTATCTGTTTCTAAGGTCATTTATTTTCTTTCGCAGTTTTTGAAACTGTTCGACGCCGGTCAGAGCTGCGCCGGTGGCAAAGAATTGCGCGGTGCGCAGGTAGTAATTGATGGCGTGTTTTAACCCTGGCTTCAGGCCTCGGCCGTAGGCAATGAACGCCTTAAATTCGCCATAATATTTTTCGGCTTTGCCACGCTCGATAGCGCGGTTGCCCAGGTATTGATAACCCTTGCGGAACAGCTCACCCCACCACTTACCGTGATATTTCTTCTGACACCAAACTTCGGCCACGGCCTTGTCGCGCTCCGAAAAGCCGCCAGTCTTGACGCCGTGGGTTGCGATTACGCAACTTTCAGTACCGGCATCGTCACCCATACCCGCGTCAATAGCGTCTAGCTCTTCTGCTGTCGTTTTTTCACCAGCGGCCGCATATGAGGTATCTAATGAACCGCCTGGGCCGACCGTTCCGATCAGCCCCTGATCCATCATGCCTTGCACGTCGTTGACGTCAGACGCTGTCAAAGATCCGAAAGTGCCGTCAGCTTTAAATCCTATTCCGTAGCCAAACGAGCCGCCCTTGGGCGAGCCGTCTGCGTTATACATGCTTGGCGTTACTGATATGCCTGTATTGCCGACGGTGCCTAGACCGAACCGACCGGTGTAATCGTTCATCATTGGACCGCCATACGCATAGTTTTCAGGCGAAATTAATTCGCCCAACGGTTCCATTAACGTGCCCATCGGGCCTAGTGCGTTAAATCGATAATTGCCAAACGAATCGCGACCGTAGGGGCCACCGGTTTTTGTCAAGTCACCGGCGCGGCTGCTGCCAATCATGTGAGAAAATAAAGTGCCCATAGGAAGTCCTCGGGCCAAGAAAGATGCGGTATCACGCACATTCCGCGCGTTTGTAATTTCTGGGTCTAAGAGGTCTTGGCCTAGTACGTCGAACCGACCACCGCCGCGAGTGTCTTTTGATGCAAGCAAACCCATACTTTCCAGTAGGCTTGGTGCTTCCTCTCTTTCATCGAGAGCTGGCGCGTATGCTCGGCCGCTTTCGTCGTATGTGACGCTGCCAGGGGTGTAGCCAATGCCCATTGTTGTCGGCGCTGCGACCTCCGTAGAGGTCAGGGGCGAGTTAAATTGATTTAGCTCCGCCGTAGTAAAAGCGTTTAAAGGAGTTTCCCGCGTTACGACGGAATCAACAGGGGCATTGCTCACCAAGCGCGGAAATAGATGAGACCGATCTGCTGCCGCTGCCTCCTTTTGCAATGCAGCGGCAGCGACGGGATCAACAGAAGCGCGGTCATTGAGAAGAGACAGGGTGTGCGCCAACGCCCTATCTTCTACCTTGCGTGAACTAGCGTTTAGTGGTTCGTTCGCTCTTTCAAAATTCGCATGGTCCATTTGCTCCTGTAACGTCTGAAATTCATCTATTTGTTTCTGTAAAGCGGGATCATAAAAATCATAGGCCAATTCCCCACTTTCTACACGCTGTTGCTGTTCTGGAGTTAAACCTTCATCTCCCATTCTATATAAATCGAGGCCAGCCTGATTAAACGTACCCCTTGTGTAATCTTCACTAGCAGTGATGGGATCGATAGGATTGTTAAATTCGCCCCAAAGATCAAAAAGACTATCCCAGGCAGGGCCACGACTTCCAAGTGGCATTTGATCCAGTGTTTGATCGATACTTCTATATGAAGCATCGTCAGCCGCCGCCATAGGATCACTAGGGGTTAGGTTGTCAATTTGTGGGCTTACCTCTACAAATGAGACAGGTGCGCTTTGCAATGCCGGTGCGGCCTGTGCGGGAGGCTGACCAACACTTGCAAACGGGCCTAAGTCTTGGCTCGGATCATATAACAATCCAGGCTGCGCAGGATTGGCGAAACGGTAGTCAATTTGCATGTAAGGGTTGTCGGCTGTTTTGCCGGTAAATTTTTGATCTGGCCTCGGATCAACTGCAATGCCTCGGCCGTGTACGTCGTACAGTGATGGCCCATCAATGCGACCGTCGTCCATCACCTCATTCTGTCGCTGCACCACTTGCGGCAAGACTTCTGGTGCGACCTGATCGACCATGCCGGTGTCTGGGTTGCCGACGGTAACGGCGTAATCACCCGGCGTATAGAACGGCGTGTATGTTGGGCGTGATGCGATTATCTCGGCGCGTGCTTGCCGCCAGGGATCGAGTAGGCTCATGACAACCGGTCCTTGTCGCTCTCAAATGTTTCATGCTCTAAGCGCTCGCGTGCCATCTCAGCTTCGACCGCCAGCTTGCTGGCTCCGGCTTCCGCGTCGGCCGCAATCTTGGCTGCAGTCTGCTCGATGTTGGCCGCTATCTTCTCACGCTCGATGGCAAGACGTTGGTTCATCTCGGCCATCTTCATCTCCAGCTCTTGGCCCTTCATCTGCAGCTCAGCTTCCAGCTCCTGCATCTTGCGCGCCTGCTCGGCTTGGATCTCTTCGCGCCGCACGTTCAGTTTCTCGCTCTCAATCTTGAGCTGGTTCTCCATAAACGTCTGGTTTGGATCAGGCTGTGGCTGCGGCATGTCTGAGCCGTCGGGCGCTGGCTGGGTGAAATACTTGGCACCATCGATGCCGCCCTCTTTGGTCAGATCTGTTAGGCTCGCATATACGTTCTGCCTGCTGACAATAGAGCCAGGGCCAAAGCCCATGTTTCCGGCCAGCTCTTTTTGCGCATTGATGACGTTGGTCAGTGCGAGGGCACGTTTCTCATCATTGCCATATCCCAGACCGACTTGGATGGTGACGTCGTATTGTGTGTCCCAGTTTCTTGGGTCCATCGGCACCCACTGATTATGAATCCTGACCATGCGCTCCTGCTGCTGGTGCATGACAACGCATTTGAGGATCTTGCTAAACAGATCTTTGACGCCGCCCTCTGCGAATATGCGGCCGATCATCTCGATGCGCTGTTGCGCCATGCCAAGCATGAGCTTGACGCCGGTCGCGGTCGCGTTGGGGTTGAGCTGGTCCTGATGTATGCCTTGCGCGTTCTTGGTGACGCCCGTGCGCACCTCTTTGACCTCGTCAGCATAACGCATGGCCTCTAGCACGCTGGGGCCGACCGGCGAATGCTGCAACTCGCGCACCATGCCTGGCTGTTTGACGCGCACGATACCGCCAGGGCGGCTGTTCAACATGTCGTCCATGTTAACCATGCCCTCAACCACCTCATGACGGTGGTTATTGCCAATGTAGACGCTGTCTAGATAGTTGCGCCACAAGCTGGTCTTGATGTCTTGGATCGTGAAGAGCTGATCTGCCAGCGACATGCCGAAAAACCGGTGCGGCATTGGGATGGGGATTAAGCAACTGAAAGGCGGTTCTGCGACCTCTTCCTCGTCAAGAATTTCATACGCACCACTTCCGGCCGCAAGCACTCTAACCCACTCAGCAATGCCGTCGCCGTTCCTGTCTACCTTCACATATGTGTCGTATAGATAAATCTCTCTGCGGCTGGGGTCGTGTGCGTCTTCACCGCCTTGATAGTTGCCAAAGTCGCTATCGTCTAAGCCCTCTCGCAGGAGCTGCTCGGTTCCGAGATGCTCATCACTCACCGACGGGATGTTGTCGATGACCGACTTTTTATAGCCCATCGCGACAAGGTCGCTGGCCGTGTAGCGTGCGCGGTGCGCAACGAAATTGGCTTCCTCTAAAGTGCGTGCGCGGCGCTCGATAAAGAAGTCCTCGGGCGCGACTGATTCAATGACCACGCGACCGGTGTTCTTTTTGCGCCGGATTTTTAAATCATGTGAGCGCGAGGCGGGAGCTTCGAGGCTCAAGTCGTCTGACCCCAGGCTGACCTGCTCCTCGTTGACTGTATGCTCAACCGCCTCGACCTCTTTATCCGCGAGCATAAGGACCATTTCCTCATCGGTCAGGCCTTCATACATCTCGGTCGTGACGTCTGTCTTCTCAACCCATTGCGTCTTGAGACATCCAAAGCCGGATAGCAGCGCGTCTTTAAAAACCTCATGCAGCAGCATGACGCCTGGGTTGTCTTTCAAAAAGATGTGGTTGCAGTAATCGCTGACAACGCCTGCGGCAGCTTCATCCTCGGGGCCGACCGGCTCAAACTTTACAACGTCGTTTGTGGACGTGAATGCTTTGAGCAGGCTGGGTAACATGCTCTCGACCGTGTCCATGACATCAGTGCTAATTACGCGGCTGCGGCCCTCGATCTCGTTGCCCATCGGGTAGCCGAGATAATACTCAAGCGCCTTCTCTCTGCGCCGCTGCAGCTCGCCGCCATAGTAGCCAGCGCTATTGCGCAGGCCGTCGCTGATGATAGCTTTGAGTGCTTGTGTGGTGACTTTTTTACGTCGTGCCATTATGCCTCAACTTGCGCTGCCTTTTGGGCGGCCTCCTTGCTGTATGGTCCACTGTCTATGAGCTGGCCGCTGTTGTCCTGCAGGCCCCACTTACCGAAACCCAAATGCTTTGGCTTTACGATCTTGGCCGGTCGTGTTGCGGCTTCGAGCGCCTCGATGCGTCGGGTCAGATCTTGTATTGCCGCTTCTATTCGTAGGCTCATGGGTGTTTCCTTTTAGGTTGGGGTCAGGTATAATTTGCGCAGGCATTTGAACTTCAGCTTGTGCGCCTTGGCATCCCGCCTAAAGCACTAAAGAGAGGAGATTTCCTTATGAGTGATGATGGACCTGCTTTTGTCAGTTCGCGGATGAGCCGCGAAATGATCGAAAAGTATAAAAAGTGGCACCGCAGAACATACACAGATCAATATGAGGAGGGCATGTTTGTAGGTTTATATGAAGACGGCGACGTGGCTCGTTTTTGGCTCAAAGAGGGCAAGAGGCTCACTCTGGAGCAGTATCGTCGCCTCCTGCCATCAAGCTTGAAGTCACTGCAGCCCCACCAACTACCGGAAGACCTCGATAACCACTAGAGGCAATGCGTTTCAACAAGCCTCTTAGCTTACCTTTGCTTACAATTTTAAGCAGTTCTTCATAGTCCTTGCGCTGACCTTTACCGCCATATTCAATTAAGCGGTCAAGGTTGGCCTGGGCTTTTTTAGATACGCCCTCGCTGTCGAGTATTTTTTCAAAATATTCCGGCGCTACCTTTTTTAGCTCCTCTAGATAAGAAACCATTTGTTTGGTGGCGCGGCCGCTGCCTTCCAGCTCCTTGGCTAAATTTTCTGCTTGATCAATATACCCGCTTTGCAACCTGCCGCGCAGAACCTCTGCCCCTGGTAAGGCTTTATTGATTTCATCAGCAAGGCCACCTTTTAATATTTTACCAACCTCACTAAAGGTCCGGCCTTCAAAATCTAAAAATGCTACACCGTTTTCGGTGTTAGCCATGCCAAAGCCGTGTTTGGACGCTACCTCGTTTGCTGCTGCCAATTCCTTTTTATTGAGCAAGCGGCCCATGTTTATATCAAGAGACGCGCGATCTGTGCCCTTGACGTCGTGGGTAATAATTTTATTCCACGCCGCACCCTCTTGCATATCAAGCAGACCGCGCACAGCCTCTCCGGCGTTCATTGCTGCCGTGTCAGTTTGAGGGATTTCCAAAAGACCTTCTTTGTTTTTACTGTAAGAAACAAGCGGCTTACTTACCGTAACCGGATTAATTTCCGGCTTGCCCTCGGAATTTATATAATATCCTGGCCCCTGATCAGAGCGCCGCACATACATCCCCAGGTCTGAATAAATTGGATCTCTGCCCGTCTCATCAACCCAGCTTGCCTTTTCCGAAAATTTTTCTTTCGCTGGATAACTCGACGCCTGGACTTCGTCCAGCAATCCGGTGGATTTTCCAGGCACCTGCTCAGACGTGCCATAGGCTGTATATTTTGGCCCATAATCTGGATAGGTTTTTGACGCGATTGCCACGCCCTCTTCCTCGCTTAAATTGCGACGCGCGGCCTCTGCTTTTCCCTTTCCTGATACCCAAGGCGCGGCTTGTATTTCAGATGCGCGCCAATCTTTCCTGCCGCCCATACCGCGTTTCTGTGCCCTATCCACGGCAAGCATTGTCTCATAATCTAAGAAACGATGCTCCTGTGGACTTAACGCGCGCGAAAACGTGCTGCCATCCGAATTTGTGTAACCAAACTGCCGCGCGTGCCAAATATCATTGGTGCCGGTCGTCGCTTCTACTCTTGTAGGATCTAGATGTTGACCATAGACACCAGTTTTTTTGCCCAACCTGGGGTTAACACCCTGCGCTCGCGCCTCATTGTAATTGCGCGCTTGAGCGCCCGTGCGTACCTGCGACAAGGGCACACCCGCCTCATAAGCATTATGGCCTAGCAACATGAAACCCATGTTGGTATCTGGGTTAGCCTGCGCAGACCAGAGAGCTTCCTCAGATGCTGCAAGACTCTGCCTGTCTGCTGCTGGTCCTGCAATTTCCTCGTTGAAGGCGCGTGCCCTTGTGTACCAATTTGCCCCCGCCATGCCTTTTTCAACCTCGGCATCGAATTTTTTGCGCATCTCTTCGATCTGTTTGCGCGTTCTTACGCCTCGCGGAGCGCCAATATATTGACCGGTTTTATCTTGCATTAGATGAGGTTCGGATCGCGCTGCAACAACAGCATCCTTGCTGGTTAGTTCACGCAAATCAGGCGTGCCTAATATTCCACGCGTCGCTGACTCGTTTGGCACCGGCGGTGGGCTACCTTGATAACCGCCGCCCGTCTCTTCCCTCATCATAGCGCTTGGCATCATTGGCTGCTGCTGGCGTGCGCCGCGTCGGGCTACTCTTGCAGCTCCACCGGCTGCTGCGCCCCCTGGCACCAGCTCAAGCGCTGCCGTGCCCATGCCAGCACCCAATAGACCTAGAGCGGTAAGGTAATTATTCCTTCTAAACTGATCTGCCGCCTGCCTGCCGTACCCTTGGCTCTCATACATGCCAGCTCCTGGCAAAAACTCCGGTATGGCTTTCACCGTGTCATATGCTGGACCGAGTAGACCGCGCGCAAACTTGCTCGGCTTTTGATAGGCATCGCGTGCCATATCGAGCAGGCCGGTCGGTAAGTATCGGTCATAGATGTTGGGCATTACTTTTTCTTTTTGCCGCCTTTGCTTGGCTTACGCTTAACCGGCTTTTTTTTGCCCATTGGGCGACGTCCTACTGCCATTGCTCAGTTTCCTTCTGCTTTGCACTGCTGCTTTAAATTCCGGCGACGCATTGTCGTAATACCCCGCCCTCTCTAACTGCTCGCTGGCGCGGTTGAGACCGCCCAGGCGCTGGATGAAGATGAGCAAATATTCATCCTCAATACTCGATTGCCATTCGTTCTCGGCCGCAAACGTGTCGTCAGACGCGACCGGCGCGTCGGGGTGGAACAGGATCAGATGCAGATCTCTATGCGCCAGACGGGCGTTTAAACGCTCTACACGGCGTGCCTGATGCTCATATGTCCCGACCTTAAACGACGGCCAGATCGTGATCTCGGTTTTCGCAGCTCTGATCGCGGTTATCAGCCGGTCAGCGCTCGATACCTGCACCTGATTGTCTTTCCACGCCTGGGCCGCATACGGGCACGCGGCCATGCCGTGATGGGGGCTGTATTGCTCCGCGATTTCGCGGGACCAGCTCCTTATATCCTCATACAAATTGGGCTGGGTTCTCATATTCCAACGGTTGATCCCACGGCTTCCGATAGCTGCCGAAACTGCTCATGCCCTCGCGGTAGCCGATTGCTAAGTAGCGCATGGCGTCGGCGAAATGGCTGTTCACGTCGTGCAGCGGCAGGCCGCTGCTCTCCTTCACGCGGTACTGTTTGAGGGCGCTAAGCGCCTCTTTGCAGTTTTCCTCATCAATCCACGTTCTGGGCAGTATCGCTCGCACCGCCTCGATGCCCTCGGCCACTTTCCGCATGGGCACAATGGTCGGCATGATGCCGAGCTGGCGCAATATATCGCTGCGGCGTTGGGCGGTTGCTGCCAGGACACGGGTGTCGGTGTCGTGTGGGAACAGGTGGTCGCCATAGCTGTATCCCTTATCAAATGCGCGCTGCTGCAGCACTTGCACATAGTGTGCGAGACCCTCGCCGGAGGCTTGGTAGCAGTCGATAAGCCGGATGCTCGCGCCTGCTGATTCTTGCCAAAAGATGACGCTAGTCTTGTCTCTGACTCCAAGATCCCAGCTCGTATTTACCAGCATGGTCTCGTCGTGCGGTATGTTGCCTATTCTTCCCTCGGCTTCTGCCTTGCTGAGCTGCGCGCCGTAGTATGCGCCGGTAATGTGGGCACCCCAATCGCACAGCAGTTCCTGGCGGTACTCATTGTCCGACATTTGGTCGCGCAGCTCTTTCAGCTCCGCTTTGCTCAAACTGTTCGTTTTGTCGGCTGGCAGGTAGCAATAGTGCCAGTCGGGGTTGCCGGATTCGACTTCTTTAACCGCTTTGTCGTAAATAGCCTTAAACGCGTCCGCTGATTTTGGTGTTCCTATCCACAAACAATTGCCACGCCGATCTGCGAGAGCTGGTCTCACGATCTGTGGGAACACTTTTGCGGGGATGTCTGCGTATTCGTCAAAAATCACCTGATCGAGCGCCAAGCCGCGAATCTGTTCGCTGGAGTCGTTAGAGCCGCTGAGCAGGTGGATCGTGATCTTGTTTCTGTCGCCTATCGGGATCTCAACCCGTAATTTGGCTTTGTTGTACTTGACGCCTGGAAACATTTCGGTCGCTTGGCGTACATACTCAAATGCAATGCGTTCCGCTTGGCTAAACGTGGGCGCGATATAGCAGCCAATCGGGTTGGGGTGTGGGCACTCCACAAGGCCGCGAATGAGCCAGTGGACCGCCATGTATGTTTTACCTGCGCGCCGGTGACAGACGGCGACGTTCCAGCGGCGTGCGTTCTCATGGAACTGCTTTTGAAACGGTCGCGGCTTATATGGGATCGTTATGTGCGTTGGGGCCATGAAGTAGCTTCTGCCATATTTTTGTCTTTGTTTGATTTTTAGGAAAAATTAAAAAAAGCGTTTTTTTCAAGTTATCCACAATTTCTTTTGGTTCAAAATCAATGACTTATTTTTTTGAGGGCTCGAAAACCCCTGATTTCCGGGGTTTTTGGCCATTTTTGAAAAACCCGTGTGTTATAATGGTGTCAACAAAGCGGGAAGAACCAACTTCACCCACGCTCTTGGACATTGTGAATTTAGTGCTGTGCTACCGTGGCTCTGTCTATGAAAGGACAAAACTATGAGTGACAAACACATATGGGATGCGGTCAACAAAGTTTGGCCCAAAGGCGTTAATCTTATCCCAACTGAACGAGAAGCAGTTATAGGAGTAAAACGACTTTATAAAAAATTTATGGGTCGTCCATGCAGATGGGATATTAAAATTACGTCTGGCAACCGATACACTTGGGTTAGACGAAACACTTTATATATTAACCCGAACCACGGATACTACGGTGGCTGGCGGGATATTGTGCATGAACTCAGCCACTATATATTTATGCGTAAGTACCCGCACCTTAAACCACACAATCCTAAACAAGCGTATCTCGAAAGAGCAATGGCAGAGTATGTTGTTGCTTCTGGTTTTTTAGAAGGTCGTCACGTTAGGCCATTAAAAGAAACGCCCCAGGTTGCAGCCTGAGACGTTTCACTTTAACTAACTAATTTTATCAATGTCACGGTAGCACGGCAGTAGGTTCACAATCAAGATCAATGCACTGGCCTGGATGCTCTGCCCGCTTCAATCTGGTGTTTGACGAGTCCGTTTGTATCCTACCGTTAGCGCTGCCCCCGGCCGCGCCGCTGCGGGGGGTGCCGATCGCGGAAGGGGGGGCCGAATCCTCAGATCCGCGCCGAGCTGCAGACTCCGAGCAGACTCAAACCCTCTAAGTCATTGATATCATTGGCAGTGCGCCAGATAGTTTATCTGATGCAGCTCGATCGGGTCAGTTCAGCGGCAAATTCGCGCGCGATGCTTGCGTTTGATGTGTATGATTTTCGGTGTCCTCGACCGCCTTCTCGTCGTCGTCCTTGTCGTCAGCCCAGCCTATCGTGAACTGTCCAACAGCTCCGCTCAGCTCGACACTCGACTTCAGCTCCGGCTTGAACGCCTTGAGCAGCTTCTCACTCTTCCACCGATAATGATTGAGCGTCTTGTCAGCCTTGAGGATCTCATCCCGCGTCGCCGCCACTTCCATCAATTGCTCAGACTTATCGAGCATTGCCTCGACATTTAGTAAAAGCGCATCCTGATACCGAATTTGCAGCTCGGTGCTTTCCTGCCGCCAGCGCCAGAAGTTAGCTTGGTCTGGCATGTGTCCCTGGCCGTTGCATATGTTGCGCAGGGCCTCACCCGCAGCGAACCGCTGCAGGATTTCCTCAATCACTTCTGGCTTGTTCTTCGATCTCTGCGGCATCTCAACTCCATAAAAAAAAGACGCGCGTTTTAGACGCACGTCCTCGGGCACGATCCTACCCCAACACTAGATATGGTGTCAAATGGTTATATGTCACACAATATGTTGTATGAGCTTGACTAGCAGTACGATGATATCCATATGCCTCAGAACCTCTTCAGAGCGCTCCTCATGAGCGCCAACGGGCACGCAGTACCCTCAACTATACAATTCACGACAAGCGCATGAGCGGCGCTCCCACGCCTCTCTAGCATCTCTCTAGTCCAAACTAAATAGCGCTTCACCTCACGCGGCTCCCTCTCATCACTAACACTACGCCGCGCACCGCCAGGGACATCGAGCGACATATAATCCACACCCGTCTGCGCCACGTCAGCTCGCAAATAAGTAACAGCCTTACGGATCATGTGCGCGCTCTCCAGCAGCACCGAGTTGAGCTGCTTATCCTGCGCCCACACCAACAACGGCTCCGGTCGCGACCGCTGCAGCGTCTCCCTAGTCGCAAATGCAAACGGCTCCTGACTAACCTCACTCAAGTCTAATTTATTCATGGTGCGGCCCCGGCTGGAGAGGTGAGAAAACAGCCGGAGCCGCCGACCGCAAACACACCGCATTCCTATAGGAAATGCGGTGTTTGCGGTGTCGATACCGCATTACCGCATTACACCGCATTGCGGTGTTTGCGGTGTGTGTCTTTGTGGTCACAGTAGCCATATTTGCTCGCCCTGTTTCATGACAAATTCATCGGCAACGAGGCTCAAAATTGCCCGATTAAATGTGGTCGATTTGTGTTTTGAGTCTGAGTTAAGACGCGCATAAACCTGATCGCGCACCTCTGTCTCGGTCACGACCGGCACGCGCGAGAGCATGTTCGCCGCGAAGCTGACCGGGTTGGTGACCAGGCGCGTGTAGTGGTGCACCGCGGAGCGCATGCCGAAGGGAAGACAATCGTGGGACCACACCTTGCCCCTCCACTCGAAGGAGCAGAGGCTGCGCTCGTCCGGGTGGAGGCGGATCACCTTGAAGCCCCCGTCCACGTCGAACTTGACGGCCTGCAGCTCGTCCGGGAGGTCGCTCGGCCACGCGCAGGTACCGGTCGCAGCGCCCACGGCGGTGTGCACGCGTGCCGCAGGGCTCGCCCCCGCGGCGCTCGACGGCGGGTCGACGCCCGGGTCGCGCCCCTCGGGGTCGCCGAACAGCATGCTCGAGGTGCCGCGCCGGAGGTCCGTGACGGTCGTGAGCGCGATCTCGGGCAGCTCGCCGATGCCCGAGTTGGTCGAGAACGGCCCGAGCGACTCGTCGTCGATGCGGCGCATCTTCTTGGTCCACTTTTTCTTCCGCACGCCGAGC
>PVBE011795259.1_pt1 | contig 18411 bp, 18 predicted proteins | sample 1631181 | NCBI WGS metagenome assembly PVBE01 (sample SAMN08397723, study PRJNA350692) | Marine metagenome, whole genome shotgun sequencing project. | isolation source: water | place: Pacific Ocean | collected 2012-04
CCCGACCCAAATCCTTATCCTCAAAAAGCAACTTCGGTTGCATTGGGTGTGCTCCTCTGAAAGGGTTCCTCGCTCCCAGGAAGAGTACACCCTCTCTTTTTGCCCAAAAACACTTCTACACATAAAACGGTACATCACCCGGCCGCTCCATGAAGTTGTCAAAAAAATCGCGATGCTCTACGATGGCTGGCCGCGCACGCCGCCGTTGCAACCGGACCGGGCGGCAACCATCCCCCCGCTCATCTACGGAGCCGAAAGAGTCTTGGCGCGTTCGTCCATCACATTCGTTCAGAAATCCATCTCCTATCTTTCCTCCAACCGGCGCAGAATCCTTCCTTTCATTGTTATTGGAGGAACGGCATTTTTCATTAATTGGGGGCTGTTCAAGCTGTTTCGGACGGCTGGGATGACATCGCGCGTCCAGGTGAACCTGGCCCTGGCCGCGTCGATGGAGATCAGCATCCTGTATAACTTTGCGTTGCAGTATCGTTGGACCTGGAAGGATACGGACCGATTGCGCGGCTGGAGCTTCCTTGCCCGGGCCGCAACTTTTCACGGGGCCGTGGGCGTGGGCGCGGTGCTTCGACTGATCCTCTTCCCCATCGGCCAATCTATCGACCTCCAGGACGACCTGAATTTTGTCATCGGCGTGGCCGCCGCCACGCTCATCGATTTTGTTCTCTACGACAAGGTGGTCTTCAAGAAGACCGCGCACTGAGACCGCGTCGGTTGTCAGGATGGAGCCGATTCGACGATTGTCATGAGGAAGGCCCTCGTTTAGAATCTCAAGTGGACGGCGCAACGGAATTCCGGACAAACCCCTTGGACGTTGACCCGGCATGCGAGAAACAGCGGTTCAACTGGTCATAGAAGGACTCAAAGAGGCGGGGGTGAGCGTGGTGTGCTACCTCCCGGACTCTTTGTTCAAAGAGCTCTACCCGGCCCTCGATCAGGACCCCGAAATCCGTACGATTCCCGTCACCAATGAGGGCGAAGGGGCGGCGATTTGCGGAGGGGTCTGGCTGTCGGGAAAACGGGCGGCGCTGATCATGGAAAACTCGGGTCTTCGGGCGGCGACCGAACACCTCGCCCGGCTGGGCCTGGGCTCCGGGATCCCGGTCATCATGCTGATGAGCTACCGAGGGGACCTCGGGGAAAACAACTGGTGGGCGATCCCCCACGGCCAGACCATGGAGCCGATTCTTCAGGCCCTGCGCGTTCCCTACCGGCTGGTGCATGAGGAGGAGAAGATCAAGCAGGCCATCCTGGACGCTTACGAATCCGCGTACGCGGCTTACTACCATACGGCGGTGGTTCTCTCCGGGAGCATTGTGCGGTGAACCGTTTTGAGTGCATGAAGGTCCTGGGGGACAAGCTCAAGGACGAGCTGGTCATCCTGTCATTGGGGGGCAGCGTGGACGAGTGGTACAACGCCGCTCCCCACATGCGCGAGGCCAGCCTCTTTCAACAGCAGCTCGGCTGCGTGACACCCGAGGCGTTCGGCCTGGCCGTCGGCCTGCCTCACCGGAAAATCGTCTCCCTCGACACTGACGGAGGGATGCTGTTCAACCTGGGCATCTTGGCGACGCTGGTGAACGAGCAGCCGAAGAACCTCTTCATTGTGGTGTGGGACAACGAGTGCTATCTCTCCATCGGCGGCCCCCCGACCCACACCGCCAAGCGGGCTGACCTCGCCGGCATGGCGCGGGGGACGGGGATCGAGCACGCCTACACGGTGGACAACCTCGACAAGTTTGAAGGTCTCTGCGAGCAGGGCCTGGCGGCCGATGAGCTATACCTCATCGTGGCGAAGGTGGAGGCGGGCGTTCAGCCCGATATCCGGCGAAAGCACAGCGACGGCCGAGAGGACAAGTACATCTTTGTCCGCCACGTGGAAAAGACAGAGGGCCTCTCCATCATGGGACCGAGCGAGCACAACTGATTCGCGCGGGCCGATTCGGGGGCGGACGCGGTTCACCTCCGACCCCCTTCTCCCGTAAGTGGTCAGCCCCTCCCGGATCTTATTCCAGCCTGATTGCGACTTTTCCGGCAAACTTACCCCATTTAAGCGATAGGACCATCCGGGGGCCGGCGCTTCGCCGGAAGGCCGGCGTTGTTTCATCGAGAACCATCGAGCGATTGCGAACGAGAGGGGATCCCCAATGCAGCGCAAGGCCATCCTGTGTCCGGATGTTCCGAAACCGATTGTGGGCTCGCACGCGGTGAAGGCGGGTGACTTCGTCTTTGTGGGCGGGCAGATTCCGACCGATTATCGAACCGGCCTGGTTCCCGAAGCGATGGTTGGCCGAGGGGCCGATGAGCCTGTCGTCGCTTCCAGACTCCAATCCGAAGCCATCCTTCGGAACACCGAGAAAATATTACGGGAGGCGGGCTCTTCTCTGGAACTCGGCGTCCGGATCGATCAGTTCTGCACCCACCCCGACGCGGCGTCGCCCTACCTTGAGGTCCGGACGCGACACATCGACCCCCAGACCCGGCCGTCGAGCACGCATATCCAAATCGAATCCCTCCTGGTCCCCCAGGCGTTGTGCGGCCTTCAGGTGATCGCGCTGACGGAGGAGACGTCCGCGAAGAAAGAGGTGGTCGTCGTGCCGGATTTGAGCACGTCCCCCGGCCCTCCCTTCAAGCCCAGCCCCCAGGCTTCGACGGCCGGAGACTTCGTTTTCGTAACGGGTCAAGTGGCCAGCGACTTCCAATCCGGTCTGGCGGCGGAGGTCCGAAAGAATCCCGATTTCTGGTATGGGTCGCCCATCAAGCTTCAAACCGAATACATCCTGAAACGGTTTGAGATCATCCTCAAGGCCTCGCAGAGCTCCCTGCGAAACGTCGTTCGGGCCGATGTCTACCTGACGGACATGAAGGATTTTCACCAGTTCGAAGAGGTTTGGAAGAACCATTTTCCGGAAGAGCCTCCCGCCAGGACGTTCATTCCCGTCAAGCGACTCGGTCCGAAAAACTGCATCGTGGAAATCAACATGATCGCCCTCAAAGAGGGGGGCGCCTTGACAAAGGAGACGGTTCACGCCGACGGCGTCCCGAAGCCGGATGTTCATCACCCCCACGCCGTCCGGGCAGGGGATTTTGTCTTTCTCTCCGGGATGTATGCCACGGATTTCGCGGAAGGCTTGGCCTCCGAAGCGAGGATCAGCCCCGGACTTCCATGGTTCGACTCCTCTGCGAAGAAACAGACGGAATACATCCTCAAGAACATGGACGCCATTTGCGGGGCGGCGGGGACGCGCCTTGAGAACGTGGTTTGGATGCAGAGTTTTTATACGGACCCGGCGGACTTTTTTCCGGCGTCGGAAGTCTGGCGAACCCGCTTCCCGAAGGCGCCACCCGCTTTATTGACGGGCCAAGTCCAACCCCCGCATCTGATCGAGGACTGCACCATCCTGTTCGACGCCGTGGCGATTGCCGGCGACTAGGGGCTCGGCGCCGCAGACTCCCGCCCCGCGCCCCGTCAGGCGCCCCAACCCCTGTCCATCTTGGGCAAGGAGCCCTCAAAAAGAAAAAGGGCCGGCTTCCGCCGGCCCCTGGACACCCTGGTCGGGGCGAGAGGATTTGAACCTCCGACCCCCTGCTCCCAAAGCAGGTGCGCTACCAGACTGCGCCACGCCCCGTGAATGCCGGAACGGGTCGCGCTCCGGCCCTCTCAATCTAAGCCGTCCGGCGCATGGGGGCAACTTCGGCGATGGATGATGTATGATGGACGCGGTTCGACAGCGGGACGCCATCCGACAAGGTGCGCCGCGAACAGAGATTCCGACGTCCCGGAGAAAGCGGCCTTTCCTGAAAGACAAACCAAATCCGCCCCAATCCGGAGCGGTTGGCCTACGATGAAATCTTCCGGAACCACATCGTCATTGAACCCGGCGACCGGGTCATGTTGTGTTCCGCAATCGTTTCTGATATCTGTGTCCTCCGGGGGGTTTGCGATCCCCTACTGAATTCACAACCGAAGATCTCACTGAAAAGTCGGGGACGTGATGCCGGCGGCCCCGGGATCGACCGCGCTCGAGGCCGGCCAAGTGGATTCTTTTGCCGATGGAGGACCTGAAAAATGAAAAGAAGCCTGAACTGGAAATTCGCCGCCGCATTCTGCGCGCTCTTGATGCTCGGAGCGCTCTTCTCAGCGTCCCTTGCCCACGCGGCCAAGTACGTGATCAAGTTCTCTCATGGCATGCCCATGAAGATGGCGTCGGACCAGCACGCCCTGGCGGTGGTCTTCAAGAACATCGTCGAGGCCGGCTCGAACGGCGAAATCGAGGTCCGCATCCTGGGCGCCAACACCGGCGGGAACGAGCGGCAGCAGCTGGAGCGCGTCCAGAACGGCATCAACCAGATGGCCAACGTGAGCGAGGGCACGCAGCCTTCGTTCTTCAAGCCCGCCCTGGTGTTGGGGATGCCCTTTCTGTTCAGCTCCTCCGCGGTGGCGTGGGAGGTCCTGGACGGTCCCTTCGGGAAGAAGTACAACGAGGCGTTCCTCAAGGCCACCGGCATCCGAATCCTCGGCCACACCGAGAGCGGGTTTCGCAGCCTGTTCAACAGCAAGCGGCTCGTAAAATCGCCCGCGGATTTGAAGGGACTCAAGATCCGCACCATGCAAAACCCCGCCCACATGGCCATGATGAAGGGTCTCGGGGCCAACCCCACGCCCATCGCCTGGACAGAGGTGTACACCTCTTTGCAACAACGCGTCGTGGACGGGATGGAGAACCCGCCCGGCCTGTTCTATCTGATGAAGTTTTATGAACACCAGAAGTACCTCACAGTCGACCGGCACCTCTACAGCCTTCACACCACGATCATCAACGAGCGCTTCTTCCAGTCCCTGCCCAAGAAATACCAGGACCTGGTCACGGGGGCCGCTCGCACCGGGACGGTCGTCGGACGGGGGGTCGGCTACATCGCCGAGATGAGCGCCATCGGCAAGCTGAAGAAGAAGGGCATTCAGGTGTACGCTCCCAATCACGAGGAGTACGAGCAGTTCCGCAAGCTGGGCCGTCCGCCCGCGGAGAAGTACATCCGGAGCAAGATCGGAGACGAGTGGGTGGACGCGGCCTTGAAGGCCGTGGCGGAGGCGGAGGCCAAGGTCAGCGGCCGGTAAATCAGGTCGGTTTCCCGGACGGGAGAGGGGCCTGCGGCGTCAGGCCCCTCTCTTGTATCTTCTCCGACGACACCCCGCCCGTCGGGGTCGCGGATTGCTCGATCGCCGAGCCGGAGGGAGCCTCGAGGCATGTTCGAAAATATCGACTCGGCCATCTGCCGAATCACCGGCTTCATCGTCATCGTGTTGCTGGCCGCGATGACGTTTTCCACGCTGCTCGGCGTCTTTTACCGTTACATATTGGGCGATGCGCTGACGTGGCCGGAGGAGTTGGCGCGTTACGCCATGGTCTGGGTGACGGGCCTGGGTTCCAGCTTGGCCCTGCGCTACGGCGATCACGTCGCGGTCGAGTTCTTCGTCCAGCGGCTACCCGCCGCGGGGGGGCGCTGGGTCATCCTGGGGGGACGTCTCCTCGTTCTCCTTTTCCTGTTTCTGATGGTCATTTTCGGTGTGGACATGACGGGACGGGTCTTTCACCAGGAGTCTGCGGCGTTGGAGATATCCATGTCCATCCCCAACCTGGCGATCCCCGTGGGGGGCGCGCTGATGATTTACCACTTGCTGGTGCTGATGGGCGGACGCGAAGGCGGGACGTCGCATCGGCCTGAATTTCCTACGGCCTGAGCCGCCGTGATGTCGTGCGGCGGACCCCATTGACACCCGGCGGGGAGGAGGGTCCCGGATGGTCGGCGGCGTGATGTTGCTCGTGATGTTGGTCCTGCTGGCGGCCGGCGTGCCCGTCGTCTTCAGCATCGGTCTAGCGGCGGTCGGGGGGATTCTGGTCATCGGTCCGGGCGCCCCCTGGATCATGATCCCCAACAGCATGTTCAACGGGATGGATTCGTTCCCGCTGATGGCGGTTCCGTTCTTCGTCCTGGCCGGCGAGCTCATGAACCGCGGGGGGATCACCCTGCGCTTGGTCCGGTTCGCCGGCGCGATCGTCGGCCGCATCCGCGGCGGCCTCGCCCAGGCCAACATCGTTACCAGCATGCTTTTCGCCGGCATCACGGGCTCCGCCCTGGCGGACACGGCGGCCATCGGCTCCATCCTGATCCCCGCCATGAAAGAGGAGGGCTATGAGGCCGACTTCAGCGCGGCCGTGACGGCCTCCTCTTCGCTCATCGGACCCATCATCCCCCCCAGCATCACGATGGTGATCTTCGGCGTCACCGCCGGCGTCTCTATCGGAGGGTTGTTTCTCGCGGGATTCCTTCCGGGCGTCCTCATCGGATTCGGATTGATGAGTGTGGTCTACGTCCTCTCCCGGCGACGCGGCTATGCGGTCCGGGCGGAGCCCGTCACGGGGAGAGAGTTCTTCGACCGCCTGAAAGACGCCTTGCTGGCGCTGTTGATTCCGGTGATCATTCTGGGCGGAATTTTCGGGGGGGTCATGACGCCCACGGAGTCGGCGGCGGTGGCGGTGCTTTACGCCCTGATCGTGGGGATGTTCATCTTTCGGGAGCTGAAAGTCCGGGACTTGGGGAAGGTGTTCCTTCGAAGCGGACTTGTAACCGCATTCATCATGATCATCGTCGGGGTGGCCAGGATATTCTCCGACCTTTTGGCGGCTGAGCAGATTCCGCAGCAACTCTCTCAAGCCCTCCTGTCCCTGACGCAGAGTCCTTGGCTGATTCTGCTTCTGATCAACATCTTCCTGCTGTTTGTGGGTTGTGTCATGGACACGACGGCAGCCATTATCATTTTGGTTCCCGTCCTCTTGCCCGTCGCCAAAGGCATCGGGGTGGACCCTTTGGCTTTTGGAATCATCATGAGCATCAACCTGATCATCGGATTGGCGACGCCTCCGTTGGGGGTCTGTCTTTTCGTCGCGTCCGGGATTGCGAAGATCTCGATGGAGCGCCTCGTTCTGGCCATCTGGCCGTTTCTCCTGGTTGAGATCGGCGTCCTCATCCTGATTACGTACGTCCCCGGCTTGGCGATGGCCGTGCCGAGGTTCTTCGGCTATGTCCCGTGACCGCCCAAGGTAAAACCCCCGCAATCCGGGAGCCCCTGAACATGACGCAAACATTTGAGCTGCCGTTCCCCCTTGAGGAGTATCGAAACCGTCTCGGACGGGTTCAGGCCGAGATGGCGTCCCGAGGCCTGGACCTGATGATGGTCCATACCCTGGAGAACACGTATTACCTGTCCGGGTATCGAACCATCGGTTACTACTCCTACATGGCCTTTCTCGTGCCGCCCGAGGGCGATCCCGTCCACCTGTCGCGTCTTATTGAGAAAAGCGCGCTTCAGGGAAGCTCCTGGGTTCCGCATTTGGAGTTCTATCCCGACACCGAGCATTATCTCGACGCCACCCTCCGGGTGCTTCGCGAGCGGGGTTGGGACCGCGGGCGCATCGGAATCGACAAAAGCGCATGGTATCTGACGATTGCCGATTACGAGGCATTGAAGGACCGGCTGCCCGACGTGGAGTGGGTGGACACCTCGCTGCTGATCGAGGACATGCGCCTCATCAAGTCCCCGGCCGAACAGGAATACAGCCGGCGGGCGGGGCGGGCCGCCTCCACCGGCATGCGGCACGCCCTGGCCGCGCTCCGGGGCGGCGTGACGGAGGACGACCTGATGGCGGCGGCCTACCAGGGCCTCTTCAGCAAAGGGAGCGAATACCCGGGCCTCCCGCCCCTCATCAACGCGGGCGTCCGCCACACCATGGCGCACGCCATGGCCGAAGGGAACCCCGTGAGAGCGGGCAACGCGGTGTACTTCGAGGTGGGGGCCAGCATCAAGCGGTATCACGCGGCCACGATGCGCATCGGGTTCATCGGGAACCCGCCGAAACTTTTCTACGACCTGTTCGACTTGTGCCGCCGCTCGCTGGACGCGGGGCTGGCCAAGATGAAGCCCGGCGTTCCGGCCGAGGAGGTGGACCACGCGGCCCGCAAGGTCATCGACGACGCCGGGTACGGCGAAAAGTTCCGGCACAAGGCGGGCTATTCCATCGGGATTGCACTTCCGCCGGACTGGAGCGAGGCGCGGACGATGATGCTCCGCGGCGGCGAGAAGCGCACCCTCCAGCCGGGAATGGTTTTTCATCTCCTTCCGGCGGTCTTCGAGTACAAAGAGTACGGTGTGGGCCTCAGCGAGACCGTCTTGATCACGGAAGACGGACACGAAATCCTGACCGATTGCGTGCCGGAACTTCACGTCGTGAAGTGAGAGCCGTTTCGCCTATCACTCAAATCGGTGGAATCGCGGTGCGAACGCGGGGGGGAGGGGGGGGGCGATGTCCAATTGCGTTTTCACCCAATGGCAAAATGGGAGAGAAATCCGGTTAGCCACCGGATATGAGGCTGGAAAGAAAGTCCGCGGCAAGCCGCAACGCCCGCGCCCGGTGGCTGATCCGGTTCTTTTCCTCAGGAGGAATTTCGGCCAGCGTACGCCTTCCCGGCCGGCCCGCTTCCTCCGGCAGAAAGATGGGGTCGTAACCGAATCCCTTGCCGCCGGACTTCTTTTCCGAGATGAATCCTGTCAGAGCCGCTTCAAAAACACGCATCGCGCCGACCTCCCGCCCCTGACCCGGCCTACAAACCGCAACGGCGCAATGGAAGCGGGCCGTTCGGCCGTTGGGCGCCGTCTCATTCAGGGCTTCGATGATCCGCCGGTTCTTTTCGGTTTGTGGAATCTCGCCCAGCCACCTCGCGGAATGGACGCCGGGCGCGCCCGAGAGGGCGTCCACCTCCAACCCCGAATCGTCCGCCAACGCAATCAGACCCGTTCCCTCGGCCGCCGCGCGTGCCTTCGCCTCGGCGTTCTCCGCGTACGTGTTTCCTGTTTCATCCGGGATGACAACGCCGGGGAAGTCGAGGATAGAGACAAGCGGGTTGGGCTTTTCCCGATCGGGATGAACTCCGAAAGGCGGGCACAGGAGGTCCGAGAGGATCTCTCTCATTTCCCGGATTTTGTGTCTGTTTTGCGTGGCGAGAAGGAGGACGGGCCGTTTCGCGTCGAAAGGTCGGCTCAAGACCTTCCGGCCCCTTTGGAATTTCCCCTCAGGGTCCGGTCCTGGAGACGGGTCAGGCCGCGGATGCCTTTTTCGGCGAGATTGAAGAGTCGGTCGAGCTCTTCGGGAGAAAACGGGGCGGCCTCGGCCGTCCCTTGGATTTCGATAATTCCGCCCCGGCCGGTCATGACAACGTTCATGTCGACTTCGGCGGTCGAATCTTCCACGTAATCCAGGTCGAGCAGGACCCGCCCGTTTACAACACCGACGCTGGTTGCGGCCACGCTGTCCTGAAGCACGCCGTCGGGGACCTCTCCGGCCTCGGTGAGCTTGTTGATCGCCTGCGCGAGCGCCAGGTAGGCGCCCGTGATGGACGCCGTGCGGGTTCCGCCGTCCGCTTGAATCACGTCGCAGTCCAGGATCACCGTGCGCCCGCCCAGGGCGCCACGGTCCACGACCGCGCGCAGGGAACGGCCGATCAGGCGCTGGATTTCCTGGGTCCGCCCCGACTGCTTCCCCCGAACGGCCTCCCGCGGAATCCGCCGGTCCGCCGACCGGGGGAGCATCGCATACTCGGCGGTCACCCATCCCTCCTCTTTCCCCTTCAACCAGCCGGGGACTCCCGGCTCAACCGTGGCGGAGCAGAGAACGCGGGTGCCGCCCACGGTGATTTCAACGGATCCTTCCGCATGCGGGAGCGGATTCACCTCGATCCGCACCGGCCGCATCTCTCCGGGACGCCGTCCGTCCGCTCTGCGGGTTGATTGCCTGGGCATAAAGACTCCTTGGGAATTCAGGGTTTGGATGGCTGTCGCGGTGAAAAGGAACGCGCCTCCTCGGCGACAGGCATAGCGCGTGCATCCAGCCGGGTGAGGGGCCTTCGAATGTCCACGTGCCCGGCCAGCGTTTCCACGGTCTTTCCTTCCATCAAGAAGGCCACCCTCCGAATGGACTCAAAGTTCACGGTCAATGTCTGAACGACCGAGGCCACCGTCGCGACTTCCGCCCACACCCCCCCCGGGTGGTCCGCGGCGATTTCTTTGCTGAAGTCCACGTAAACCGTTCCTTGGCCATCCAGGAAGATTTCCAAAACTCTGGTAGAGCGTGGAAGGGTTTCCACAAGCCCCGTCCGAGAGCCCTGGATCAACGCTTCCAGGAGTTGCCGAATGGACGCGCGAAGCGTGGAAGGGCGGGGGAGGACTCGCGGCTCGGGACGCAGGCCCCTTCCGTCGAGCTCCGCGAACATGAGGGCGAAACGCTTTCGGTTTGACGGAACATTCTCGGTTCCCGGGGCGGGTGCGGGAAGCGGTGGACTCGGCGATCGCGCGGAAGCGGAAGGCTCCCCGACCGGCCGGGTGGGGAAGACGGGGGGTTGCGCTTTGGTGGGCGCGGGTGCAAATCGCTCGGCATTGAAGAACAGGACCCCCGCCCCGATGCCCAAGACAACCAGAATCGGCAAGAACCAACGCAACGATCAGGCCCCTCCCCTTTTCCTCAAGTGTTCAGTTGGAGGCATCCTGCCCCCCGATGAAACTCAATAAAGCCTCGAACAGGACCCGCGACACCTTGGCCAGGAAATCGTCGCTTTCCAGAAGCGATTCTTCCTGGGGATTCTTGAGATGGGCGATGCTGACGAGGACCGCCGGCATCTGCGCCCCTTTCAAGACCAGGAGCTGCGCCTCTTGCACCGAGGTTCCTCTCAATTCCGTTCCCCGCTTAAAGGCGTCAACGATCAACCGGGCGAATCTTCCGCTGTCGCTCAGGTGGGGCGATTGCGCGACGTCCCAGCGCATGGCCTTCAAACCAACGGCCTCCGCCGGTGACGGCTTGCCGGTCCCCGCCGCGCCGGCGGGCCCCAGGATGAACACCCGAAACCCTTCATCATCCCGACGGAAGGATCCTTCGGCATGGAGGCTGAGCAGGAGTTGGCCCTTCGAGTGGTTGGCAATGGCCGTGCGCTCCAACAGCGGCAGGGTGTAGTCGTCCGTGCGGGTCAGGACCACTCGAATCCCCGTTCGCCCTTGAATCAGGACGCTCAGCTTGCGAGCCACGGTGAGAACAACGTTTTTCTCAAGTAGGCCGCCGGCGCCCCGGATGCCGTTGTCCCGCCCCCCATGTCCCGGGTCGATGATGACAGTGCGCAAAGGCGCGGCGGACATCCGGCGAGAGGGTTTAGCTATATCCTCTTCGCGGACCGAGTCCCCGCGCGGGGGATTCCGCGGCGCAACGGGACCATCCGCGGACGGGCGATCAGGAGCTTGGGCGACCCCAATTTCGGGGGCGGCCCAAAAGGCGGCCGGGACGAAGAAGAGGCTGAAGAGGACGAGCCGGATCTTTGCTCGCCAAGGCAAGGCCCGGCCGCTACGTGCCGCCTTTCGCGTCTTCTCTATGCGGGATTTCAGATCAGGACTCACTTCTCAACCGTCCGGACGCCGGGGGGGAGGAATCTATCCTCTTCATTCATTGCAAACTATCGAGTTGCGGTTTATCCTCCTTTGTGCTAACTCAGGTCGGGTGTTCGAGTGTTCCCGTCCGGACCCCGTGGAGGTTGTGAACGGCCCCGATACTTGAAGAACTTTAGGTCATCCAATGTATCATAAAGCCCACGCACTGTGTGCCGGAATCATCCGGCGTTGGGGGCTTTCACGGCCTTGTTTTGGGACTTGGATGGAAGGGCGCGAAATGACAAGACTGTTCCGGACTTTGGCGGCCGTGTCCGTCGCTTTAATTCTGGCTGGGTGTCCAACGGCCCTTACTCCGGAGAAGAGCACGGAGCCGCTGGCCCCTCAATACCGGTTCGAGGACGTCCCGGTCCATCCCAAGCTGAAGATCGATTCAAGAGAATCATTCATTTTCGAGACCCGGAGCCTCAAGGCCGGAATCCTGGTTTATCACGGGGGCGAATCGATCACGGAAGTCGTGGAATTCTTTAAAGCGGAAATGCCCAAACATGCCTGGAGGTTGATCAACGCGATTGAGGCCAAGGGGATCGTTTCGATGAATTTCGGCAAAGAGGGCTGGAGCGCCTTAATCCGCGTGAGTCGGAGCACGTTGACCACGGATGTAGAGATCACCATTGGTCCCAAGGATGCGGGCGCCCCGGCCTTGCGGCCCCCGGGAAAACGGAACTAGATCAAATTCCCGCCACCAGCAGATGGAAAGCGGAGAATTCAGAATGTGGAACTCCGAGAAGGATTGGGTTTTGCTCCTGAGCATCGTTCAGGGGCAAATGGAAGCGGCGATTCTTCGATCGCGATTGGAAAGCGAAGGGATTCCCGTGGTTTTACGCTACGAGTCGGTGGGTTCCCTGTATGGGATCACGTCCAATGAATTGGGAGAGGTGCGCGTCTTCGTCCCCCAGGGATTCCTCGATTCGGCGCGTCGGTTGATATCTCTGGACAGGCGCCCCGATTCCCGGGAGGAGGCCGCTTGAAGCGTCCTCCTCAAGTCTGCCCCGAAACAAAGCCGGCCTCTGATTAGAAAGGGGACCCCGTTCGCCTGGGCGCCGTTCCCGGCGGCTTGGAAGCTGACCGCCCCCCCTTGTCGCACTCACGCCTTATCCAGTGGAGGGAGATTCTTCTTCGATCGAAAGACGGACGTTTCGCGAACGCTGGAGGGACTTGTGGGCGGCGGGGCCTGAGGAAACGCGATTATCAATGGATGGGATAACATGGCAACCGAACAAGACCGCGAAACGCTGCGCAGGATTCTCCAGGAAAAGGCCTTCGAGAAGCGGGAAGTCGTACTGACCTCCGGCCAGAAGAGCGATTGGTACATTGATGGGAAACAGGCGACGCTGAATCCCCTGGGCTTGATGCTCGTGGGAGAGTTGATTTTCGATCGATTGAAAGGGAGCGGGGTCGAGGCCGTGGGCGGACCGACAATGGGAGCCGATCCTTTGGTGACGGCCACGGCGCTGGTCAGCCAGCAGCGGGGTGAACCGATGCCCGCTTTCATCGTCCGCAAAGAGCCCAAGTTTCATGGAACGAGCGCCTGGATCGAGGGGAAAAACAACCTTCGGGAAGGGATGAAGGTGGCGATCCTGGAAGACGTCATGACAACGGGCGGCTCCATTCTTCATGCCATACTCAGGGCGGAGGCGGAGGGACTGGTGGTTGTCCGGGTCCTGGTCGTTGTAGATCGGTGCGAGGGAGGAAAGGAAAAGCTGGCCGAGGCCGGCTACCAGTTGGAATCCCTCTACGACCGGGAAGACATGATGGGCGAATCGTGACGCCGCCGCTCTTCGACGAATGGACGGGCAAATCCCTGTCATGCAACCGCCGTTTTGCCGCTGAATTCCCATTCACACCTGTGTCTCACTGAGATAGACAAAGCGTTCCGAGAAGACATTCAGCCGGCCGTCGGGTTCGTTCGGCCCAAACCCGGGGCATCCGTGGAGGAGGCGGGCATTCTCCGGTCGCCCTGAAACGACCGGAGATCGCGGGACGGGGCCGGCCCAGGTTCGCCCGGCCGGATGGGCTCGCGCCTCGGGGACTTTCGCCATGCGCCACACCTTTCTTTTCACCGCCTGGCTCATGTGGCTTCTGTCGCACGCCTCGCGGATGGCCCTGGCGCCCGTCCTTCCGCTCATCGAGGATGACCTGGGGATCTCTCACGCCCAGGCCGGTCAAATCTTTGTCTTTCTTTCCATTGGATATTGCGGCGCACTCTTCAGCGTCCCATTTTGGAGCCGGCTCCTGGGGTATCGGCAGGCGCTGCTGGTCAGTCTGACCACGCTGACCATTGCGCTTTTCCTGATGCGTTGGGCGCCCGGGAAGGCCACGATATCAACGCTCGCGTTTTTCATCGGCCTGGCCTCGGGGACGGTCCTGCCATCGGCCATCCCGCTCATCACGGCGGCGTACGGTCGGGAGGTTTGGGGAAAGAGCATCGCCATTTTCGATTCCGCGGCGCCGTCGGGTCAATTCCTCGCGCCGGTCCTCGCCGTCGTCATGCTGGCGATGTTCCCGTGGCGATACATGTTCTGGGCAATGGCGGCCATGTCCGTTTTCGTCCTCTGGATGGTCCTGCGGACCGCCCCCAGGAAAGAACCCGAGCCCGAGCGGGCGGGCGGGAGCATCGTGGCCGTTATCCGCAACCGCAGCCTGGTCACGTTGGGGTGCCTCTGGGTCCTGGCCTCCGGGGCGGCGCTCGGCGCGGCTTTTCTCATCCCGGTCTATCTGGTGAAGGAGCGGGGCTTGGAGCTGAGCGTAGCGAACCAGGTATTCGCGGCCGGTCGGGGAATCGCCATCCCTTGCGCGGTGACTACGGGCTTTTTGGCCGATCGTTTTCCGTGCCGCACTCTCCTGGGCTGGGTCCTCGCCCTGGCGGGCGTCTCCCTGATGGGGGTCGCCCTTTGGCCGGGAAACTTCGGAGTGGGGGTTTGGGTCATCATAGAAGGAGTGGTGGTCAACATGTTCTTCCCGGTAGGCCTGATTCTCATCGCCCGGCTCACGGCAACGGGCGTCCGGGGGGCGGCCATCGGGCTCGTCATCGGCGCGGGCGCCGGGTTCGGGATCGGTGTGACACCGTGGATCCTGGGAGCGGTGGCCGACGCATGGAGCTTTCAGGCGGGCCTCTCCGTGTTGGGCGCCGTGGTCATGCTGTCCAGCCTGTGCGTCCTGCGCATCGAGCGCATATAAGATAGGGAGCCCGAAGATGGCTCCCTTGAATGTCGTCTCTTGACCCCGACCCGGCGGCCGGAGCCTTGCCGGCCGAGCGCCTTCTTACGGACCTCACCGACTTGCGGGTTTTCTGATGCGTCCCTCGTTTCTCATCACCGCGTGGCTCTTGTGGTACGTGGCCCATGCCTCGCGGATGGTCATCGCCCCGGTCCTCCCCATCATTGAGGAGGAACTGGGGATCTCGCACGCACAGGCCGGGCAAATCTTCACCTATTTGACCCTTGGGTACTGCGGGGCGCTCCTCACCGTTCCGTTTTGGAGCCGGGTCCCGGGATACCGGCGGACGCTGAAAATCGCGCTGGCCGGCCTGACCCTCACCCTTTTCCTGATGCGATGGGCGACCGGTCTGGGAACGATATCGGTGCTCTCATTTTGCATCGGCCTGGCGACGGGAACCATCCTTCCATCGGCCATCCCTCTGATCACAACGGCTTACGGGAAGGAGAAATGGACCCAGAACCTCTCCATCTTCAACTCCGCCGCTCCGGCCGGCCAGTTCTTCGCGCCGATGCTCGCCATCGTCGTTTTGTCCATGGCCCCTTGGCGCTACCTGTTCTGGGCGATGGCGACGATTTCGGCCATCGTCATGCTGATGTTCCAGAGATCCGCCCCCATTGAAGATCCCCCCGCGGACAGGCCGCAAGGGAGTATCGCAGCGGTAATCCGGGATCCCAACATGATCACCTTGGGCATCCTGTGGACGCTGGCTTCGGCGGCCGGAACCGGTCTGGGATTTCTTACGCCGGTCTATCTGGTCGAGGAAAGGGGCATGGACCTGTCCGTTGCCAATCCGATCTTCGCCGCGGGACGGGGGGCCAACGTGATCGGCGCCCTCTATGCCGGCTATTTGACGGAACGCTTCACCTGCCGCAGCCTCCTGGGTTGGATCATGGCCCTCACCGGGGTTACACAACTCGGGATCGCCCTCTGGCCGGAGAACATCGGTGTGAGCGTCTGGGTCTTCCTGGAACCATTTATCAACATGATGTTCTTCCCGGTGGGATTTATCCTCATGGCCCGGATAACGGCGGAAGGCGTCCGGGGGGCGGCTGTCGGGCTAGTCATCGGTGTGGGAACAGCGCTGGGTTTCGGGGTGACGCCTTGGGTGCTGGGCGCCATCGCGGACGTGTCCAGTTTCCAGGTTGGCATCGCCGGTTTGGGGGTGATCACGGTGTTTTCCAGCCTGGCCGTTTTGAGGCTCGAGCCGCTTTGAGGGCCGGGGCGGTGTATGCTAAGGGCGCGGTTTGCGAAATCCTGGAATCGATTGATTGGTTCCCTTCCGCCGGAGTAAGATTCCGGCGACTGCGGCTGGATTTTCTGTCTCGACCAACGGGCGTGATGAAAACAAAGGAGAGACGATAATGGCGATTCGACCCAAAGAGCCGCCCGAGATCACCTCCAACTGGGCGGAGGCGGAATGGAAGGGACACCAGAAATCCGTTGTCACCACCAAGTCCGGCCACACCGTCATCGTGGACGAGCCCAAGGCCCTCGGCGGCAGCGACGAAGGGCCCTCCCCGATGGGCTATCTGTTCACCTCCTTGGCGGGGTGCACCACGGTGATCATCGAGCGCGTCGCCAATGACCTGGACATTCAAATCGACTCCATGAAAGTCCGGGCCGAAGGGTTCTACAGCCCCCGGGCGATCGCCGGCCAGGAAGGCTATGAATCGGGTCCGACCGAAGTGAGATCCGACATTACCTTGAAGACCTCCGCCTCGGACGCGGAGATTGAGAATCTGAAAGAGGAGTATTTCAAGCGCTGCCCCGTCTTCAACCTGTTCCGCAAATCCGACGCAAAGATGGTCGATAACTGGGTGATCGAGCGTTAGTCCAACCCACAACTCGCTGAAACAGGAAAAGGGCGGGCGACCCGAAGGTCGCCCGCCCTTTTTGGTTCGGTTCCAGCCGGAGGCGCGGCGATCAGCCCGCCGCCGGAACGCCCGCGCAGAACTGTTCGTAGTCGATCAGCCCGGTGATCTCCGGATTGTCTCCGCAGACCGGGCAGCCGGGGTCCCGCCGCAGCTTCATCTCCCGGAACTTCGTTGACAGGGCGTCATAGAGGATCAGCCGGCCGACCAGGGATTCACCCTTTCCCAGGATGATCTTGATGGTCTCGATGGCCTGAAGAACCCCCACGGCCCCCGGCAGGACGCCCAGGACGCCGGCCTCGGCGCAGCTCGGGGCCATTCCCGGAGGCGGCGGCGCAGGATACAGGCACCGGTAGCAAGGTCCGCCGGACTGGGTGTCGAACACCGTCACCTGGCCTTCGAATTGGAAGATGCTCCCGTGAACGTTGGGCTTGCCCTGGAAAACGCACGCGTCGTTCACCAGGTACCGGGTCGGGAAGTTGTCGCAGCCGTCGACAACGAGATCATAGCCTTCGATGATTTCCATGATGTTCTCGGACGAAAGGCGTTCCTGATAGGTCACCACATTGACGTCCGGGTTCAGGCCGTTGATCGTCTGCTTGGCGGACTCCGTCTTGGGCATGCCGACATCCGCGTCGCGGTGAAGAATCTGGCGCTGGAGATTGCTGCGGTCCACAACGTCGAAGTCCACGATGCCCAGGGTCCCAATCCCGGCCGCCGCCAGGTATAGAGCGGTGGGGGAGCCCAAACCGCCCGCCCCGAGAAGAAGAACCTTGGACTGGAGAAGCTTGCCCTGTCCCTTTTCTCCCACTTCCGCAAGCGTGAAGTGACGGCTATATCGCTCAAGCTGTGAGGTGCTCAGCTCAAAGTCTTTGGTGAATGGAAGACCGCGGTCTTTCCAGCCGTTGAACCCTTCCGCCATGGAGAAGACTTCATCGTAGCCCATGTCCTTCAAGGTCCGAGCCGCCAGAAGGGAGCGGACTCCCCCGGCGCAATAGACGATCACCGGCCGGTCCTTGTCCGTCAGGGTCCCTTCCACCTGGATTTCCAGAAATCCGCGCGGGATGGATACGGCGCCGTCGATGTACCCCTGCCGGACCTCGTCCTTTTCACGAACGTCCAGCAATACCGGACCTTCGCCGTTGCCCATTTTGCCGTGTGCGTCCTCAGGCGTGAGCTCGGGAATGGATCCACGCGCGTCCGCCATCAGTTCGTTATATGTTTTGGCCATTTCGAGCCCCTCGGAAACCCCAACGAAAGGTGTTCGGCCAACCCGCCGAACGATTACTCCGCTCAATTCTGTTTAGATTGGAGAGATTGAGGATCGATTCGGAAAAAATCCGGAATCGAACACGTTTATCCGCTACACATGCAAGAGCGGGGTAAGGGATACACCCCCGCATCGGTTCCTCCGCGATCCAATAACCAACCAGTCAATTCATTTGCCATCCAAAAAGGTTATCACCCAAATCCCGAACTGGCAACACTTTAGGCGCCCATTCATTCTTTCTTTTCGCGGAAAGCCCTGGAAACGGCCGGAAATCGGCTCCGGCGTCTCATATGTCTTGAACCCATACAGTCGCCAGAGTTGGTGCAGGCGGTCTTGCGGCTTCGGGAGCAGTCCCCGCCGGTGGGGAAAGGCCAAGCTGGCGGTCCTGCTTGGGCGCGAGGGGTTGGTGACCTCGGTCTCGACGGTGGGCCGCATCCTGGCCGATCTCAAGCGCCGTCGACTGCTGCTCGAGCCGAGGGGCAAGGCGGTGAGCG